>Ga0210400_10005750_pt1 | contig 10502 bp, 10 predicted proteins | sample IncBWH26MmetaG_FD_155456 | JGI IMG/M metagenome (GOLD analysis project Ga0210400, IMG submission 155456) | Forest soil microbial communities from Barre Woods Harvard Forest LTER site, Petersham, Massachusetts, United States - Inc-BW-H-26-M | ecosystem: Environmental > Terrestrial > Soil >... | reverse complement strand
TCGGCCTGACCGACGACTTGATCGGCTTGAAACCCTGGCAAAAGTTGCTCGGGCAAGGGGGCGCGGCTGCGTTGGCCTATTGGGCGGGCGTTCGAGTGGCCGGAGTCGCCGGGTTCTTTCCCAACCACATCTGGCTGAGCCTGCCGCTCACTTTGTTCTGGCTGCTGGCCTGCACGAATGCGTTCAACCTGGTGGACGGCCTGGACGGTCTGGCTTCCGGCATGGGACTGGTCGCGTCGCTAACCATGGTGATCGCGGCGCTGCAGGCGCACAACCTGCAGCTCGCTTACGCCAGCATTCCGCTGGTGGGGGCCTTGCTTGCATTTCTGTGCTATAACTTCAACCCGGCCACGGTTTTCCTGGGAGACTCGGGAGCCATGCTGATCGGGTTCCTGCTGGGATGCTACGGCGTGGTATGGGCACAGAAGTCCGCGACGCTGGTCGGCATGACGGTGCCGCTACTGGCTGTATCCATTCCGCTGCTGGATGTTTCGCTCACGATCCTGAGAAGGTTTCTGCGCAATCAGCCGATTTTTTCCGCGGACCGCGGACACATCCATCACCGGTTGCTGGAGCGCGGCCTGGCGCCCTCACGGGCCGTCCTGGTGCTCTACCTGGTTTGCGCCGCGGCGGCGGCCTTCGCGCTGCTCCTGACCCTTCCCTACGCGGGCCTGTATTACGGACCGATCATTCTGGTGATTTGCGTGGTGGTTTGGGCAGGCATCCGCCAATTGCGCTACGCCGAATTTGGCATCGCCAGCCGTCTGCTGTTCGGCGGGGAATTGCAGCGAACCCTGGGTGGCCAAATGCGGCTCGAGATGCTGGCCGAGAAACTGGTGGAAGCCCAGTCCGAGGAGGACTGCTGGCGGGTGCTGGCCGGCAGTGTCGACGACTTTGGCTTCTCAGGGGTTGAGCTTTCGCTGCGCGGACACAAGTGGCAGAAGAGCGTAAGCACTTTTTCCCGTTCGGAATGCTGGTCGATCCAGGTTCCGTTGAGTGATCAAGACTGGTTGCGGCTCATACGCCCGTTCGATAGTGGCGTCCTGCCGATGATGGTCGCTCCGTTTCTGGACACGGTCCGCCGCGCCATCCAAAGCAAGTTGCAGCACTGGGATAGCGAACCGGTTCTCTGAATCAGCTCCGGCGGAGCGTGATAGACTGCGTTTTTGGCTACCCCTCTGCGCTCTAAGCCCCGCCATGCGCACCGCCGCATGTTCCGGACGGGAGATATGATCCTGGTGGCTGCTTCCTTCACCGGCGCTCAGTTTCTGATCTCCGGTGAAGACTTCTGGTTCAATCTCCAGACGGAACCCCTGAGCTCCCTTGGTTCGCTGGCCTTCGTGTTCCTTTGCGTAGTCGTATGCCTGGAAGTCGGAGACCCGCAGCAATGGGATTCGATAACGGACAGACTGCGGCAGATCTCCTTGGCGTTAGGGGTAGGCTTCCTGATAGAAGCGTTCCTCTCGTATGCGCGATTTCCCTCTTTGTCTCCCGAAGTCATGGTGATCGGCAGCGCGCTGTGCGCAGTGCTGCTGACCGCCTGGTACTGGATCTTCGGAATCGCGGTCCCAGCCTCCCGCGCGCCGCTAAAGATCCTGCTGCTGGATGCTGACCCGGCATTTGAAGCGGTTGCGCGCTCGCCGGTGTTTCGTGGCCGCCGTTATCAGATGTTTGGTCCTGTGCAGGATTCGAACACCTTGGCCGCCGTGATTAAAGAGCACCACCCGGATTACATTGTGGTGCGGGAGGCCAGAGGCGAGCTGCCAACTGCTCTGCTGCTCGAATCGCGGTCGGGGGGCGTGGCGATCGAGAGCACCGCGGAATTCTACGAATCGGTCCTGGAACGCGTCTCGACCCGCCACTTGCGTCCCTCTCGTTTCTTGTTCGGCGAATTGACGCCGAAACGCCAGCATCTGGCCATTCAGGCCATCTACTCGAACCTGTCAGTGCTGCTGGCGCTGGCGGTGGCGCTTCCGCTGCTGTTGCTGATCACTGCCGCTCTGAAGTTGAGCGCCCCGTCGCAACCTGCATTTCAGCGACGGCGCTGCGCCGGACTCAACAACGTTCCGTTCACTCTGCTGCGCTTTAGCTCCCGAACTTGGCTAGGGCGCTGGTTGAGACGACTGAGGCTGGAGGGCTTGCCGCAGCTCGTAAACGTAGTGCGGGGCGAGATGTCGCTGGTGGGTCCGCGGCCGAAGCGTACCGAGTTCGCGAAGGAACTGACGCGGTACATTCCCTACTATGCGGAGCGATTGACGGTTCGGCCCGGCTTAACCGGCTGGGCCCAAATCCACTCTCCGGAGGCGGACGCATTGCTGGAGCTGGAATACGACTTGTACTATACGGCCAACCTGTCTCCGGGGTTTGACCTCAGGATTATTATCAGATCCCTTAGGACCAGCGCGGAGCCGGCGGCGTCCAGCTGACTGCGAAGGGATCGGGAACTACTTGCCCAGACGGCCGAGGATGTCCGTTACGTAATCCTTGGTCTCGGGAATCTCGGGAATGGAGGATGTACGGTCCACACGGGTAATTCCAGCGTTGTAAGCGCTGAGCGCCAGGGCGAGATCTCCATGGTAGTGATCCAGCAACTGCTTCAGCAGTTTTGTGCCGGCCGAAAGACTCTCTTGCGGATCGAACGGATCGCGCACTTCGAACTGGGCTTGCGTGGAAGGCATGAGCTGCATCAGACCCTCCGCGCCCTTGGGAGACACCGCGCAGGGCCGGAACGCGGATTCCTGGCGCGCGACTTCCCGGACCAAAGCCGGATCGACGCTGTGCTCGCGGGCGACGTTGTCAATCATCTTACTTAGTTCCGGTTGAGCCACGGGCTCGCAGGCAAACGCCGGCGCCGTGGTGAACGATGACACGGCGAGCGCGGGCGGGATCGAAGGCGCTGCCGGGTACTTGATGGACTTGAGCTGCTGCTCGACCGACGCGCGCTGTTTTTCAATCGACGCGGCCATCGCGGAACGAACGCGTTGGACCTGCTGCGTGTGAACATCCTGCGCCAGGAAGATTGCCAACCACCACATTCTATTCGACCATCCACTCCACTATCGGCTTAACGAAAAGAAACATTTAGCGGGTGCTATCTGCGCGCCCGCGTAAGGCGGTAAATGTAGGCGAGCACCTCCGCCACGGCGCGATACAGATGAGCCGGAATCTCCCGGCCCACGTCCACGGATTTATACAGCGCCTGGGCCAAAGGCGGATTCTCCACCAGCGGGATGTTGTGCTCCAGGGCGCGCTGCCGGATTCGCAAGGCCAGGTAGTTCTTGCCCTTGGCCACCACCATGGGCGTCGCCATGGTTTCGTGGTCATAGCGCAGCGCCACGGCGTAGTGCGTCGGGTTCACGATCACCGCGGTCGCCGTGGCGACGTTCTGCATCATGCGCCGGCGCGCGAGATCGCGTTGCAAGCGCCGGATCTTGCCGCGAATGAGGGGATTGCCCTCGGTTTCCTTGGATTCCTCCTTGAGCTCCTGCTTGCTCATTTTAAGGTCCTTCATGAATTTGCGTTTCTGGCGGAATAAATCGATCAAGCCGAACACCAGAAACATGGCGGCCGCCTTCCAAAGTATGTCCTTGATGGATGCGCCGACTTTGAGCAGCCCGGTATCCAGGCTCATGAACGGAAGAGTAAGAAGCAGGTCGGCGTTCTGCCGGGCAATGGACAGGATCGCCAGAGCAAACAGCACCAGCATGGCGGACGCTTGCAGAAGCGCCATGGGGCCTTGAAAGGCCATATTCTTGATCTTGCCCAGCGGACTGAACCGGCCGAAGTCGGGCGTGAGTTTCTTGAGGCTAAAGCCGAACTTTGTGACCAGCAAATGGACGCCCAGCGTCAGGAGCACGGTGAGTCCTCCGATGACGGACAGGGGGATGAACGCGCGCTGGAGCAAGATCGAGGCAATGCTGGGTAAGGTGGCGACGTTCAGGTTCGCGTGAAAGGATTCGGCCAGCGACGCCCGCATCATTTCCTTCATGCCGCTCAGCCATCCCGGGAACCAGGCGAAGGCGATGACGATGAACACCACGAACTGCGTGGCGGCCACCAACTCGCGCGAGGTGGGGAACTGTCCATCGAGGCGGGCCTTGAAGAGCCGCCGCGCTGTGGCTTTTTCAGTCTTACTGTGCGAATCGGCCGGCATGACGTGGGAGTCTCAGACCAGCAGAAGCTGGTGGACCAGCCGCAGAATCGGTCCCCAAGCCTGGGTGAACACTTTTGGAAATACCAGGAGCAGCCATGCCAGCAGCCCCAGCGACAACAGCATCTTGATGGGGAACGCCAGGGTGATGAGTTGCAGTTGCGAGTTCAGACGCGCCAGCAACGCCAGCGAAATGTCCACGATCAACAGGAGCGCCAGAAGTGGCAGCACCAGGCGGAGGCCGGTGCTGAACATGGCCGATCCGGCCTGGATCACCTGGTTGAGCATGGACGTGTTGAGCACCACTTGTCCGGGGGGATGCGCGCTGAGGCTCTGCGCGAAGGCCAGCAAAACCTGATGGTCCAGACCGGTGGCGAAGAACAGCAGGCCCGCGGCGGTCTGCGCGATAGCCAGCAGAACGCTCGAATCCGCGCCGGAGGTCGGATCAATCGTGGAGGCGAAAGAATAACCGGCTTGCAGGCTGATGATCTGCGCGCCCATCTGAACTATTTCGGACATAAAGGCGACGGCGATCCCCACGCCGATTCCCAGACCGGCCTCCGCCAGCAGCCATCCCACCAGCGTTCCGAAAGTCAGTCCCGTGGAAGGGATCGCAGGCCACAGGGGCAGCAGCGCCAGGGTGATGCTGGTGGCGAGCCCGGCTCGAATTATATCCGGCCCCGCCTTGATACCCGGCAGCGGCACGAATACGAACACGCCGGACACGCGTGCGAGCACGAGAAGGAACGCATATAGCGTGCCGGTCTCGAGCTTCAGCTCAGTGCCCATACTTGGCGATGTCGGTAAACACGGCGGCGGTATAGGAGGTCAGCTTGTTGAGCATCCATGGCATCAGGAGCACGAAGCCTCCCAGGAACGCGGCCAGCCGGGGGAAGGTGCTGAAGGCCGAATCCTGCAAGGAAGTCGCCACCTGGATGAGGTTCATCACGATACCGACGCAGAAGCCGATGACCAGCAGCGGCGCACTCAGCCAGAAGGCTGCCATCAGGGCTTCGCGAATCACATGAATAGCGGTTTCGGGCGTCATGAATCAGGCTCCATTGTTCGGACTCAGAAGAGTTGAGGCTCAGTAGAAAGATTTCACCAGCGAACCGACCACCAGATTCCAGCCGTCGACTAATACAAACAACAGGATTTTGAACGGAGCTGAAATCATGACGGGCGGCAACTGGATCATGCCGATGGACAAGGTCACCGAAGCCACCACCAGATCGATCACCAGGAATGGCAGGAAGAGCAGCGCTCCGATCTGGAACCCGGTCTTTAGCTCGGAGAGGATGTAGGAAGGAATGAGAACCGACAGGCTCAAATCCTCCACATTGCGCGGGGGCGGAGCTTTGGTGATTTCCACGAACAGCTTGATGTCCTTTTCCCGCGCGAAACGGGCCAGGAATGTCTTGAGCGGCTTGGAACCTTCGTCGAATGCCTGGCCGGCAGTGATCTTTCCTTGATCCAGAGGTTCCCAGGCCTTGTGAAAGATCTCCTGGGCCACGGGTTGCACGATCACCATGGTGAGAAACAGGGACAGCCCGATCAGCACCTGGTTGGAAGGCGTCGATTGCGTGCCGAGGGCTTGTCTCAAAAAGTGCAGGACTACCGTGATCCGCAGAAACGGCGTGATACACATCGCGGCGGCTGGAAGCAGCGTGAGCAGCGTGAGGGAGATGGCGATCTCCATCGGCAAACTCAGCGTGCCGTTGCCGCTGGATCCCACGCCCATTCTGGCCAGCGGGGAATTGGCCGCGGGCGCCGCCATGGCGGCGGTCCCGGCGAGCAGGAAGAGTAAAGCGGAGCGGGTCATGCGGGTCATCAACTTTCCAGTCCCGCCGCGGGGAGCGTAACCGCTGGACCGCTCTCCAGCAGATTGCATCCCTGCGGCGAAAGCCCCACCAGCAAAGTCCTGTCGGCCATGCGGATCAAATGTAAGGAATGCTGGGGCGTGAGCGATAGACGGTCGATGACCTCGAGCCGCGGCTGTCCGGGCCGGGACGGCCGGCGGAAACTGGTCCGCGCCCATCCCTTGCGCTTCAAGAGCCATAGGGAACCGCACAGCAGCCCCAGGACCACGATTACCGCTAACAATTGTTGTGTCGATTCCATGGATGTTCAGTCAGCGGGCTTTCACTCTTCGCGGCCGGTGTGAAATCCGGCCATGCGCACCGACAATACGCCGCCCATCCTCACCAGCTCGCCCGACCCGAATCGCACTCCGGCAACGTTGACATCGATCTTTTCGCCCAGCGCCCGGGACAGCTTGATCAGGCTTCCCGGAGCGAGCGCCACGATCTCGCCCACGGTCAGGGTGCACTGTCCCAGCTCGGGCTGGAACGGCAGGGGCAGTTTGCCGTAGTGCGCCATTTGTTCATGCAGGGTCACGGTTCAGTTCCGGATGCTACTGCTTGATGTTGAGCAGCACCTGATCGATCTGGTCCTGGGTCGTGATGACCTTGGCGTTCGCCTGATAACCGCGCTGGTAAATGATCAGGTTGGTGAATTCCTTAGCCAGGTCAACGTTGGAAGATTCCAGCGAACCACCCAGGATATTCCCGCGGTTGCCGGTATTCGGTAAGCCGATGGTGGGGGTGAGCGTGTTCGTGCCCAATTGGAAATCGTTGTTACCCACGGAAATCAGCGAATCCGGGTTCCCGATGGCGGCCAGCGCGACCTGCGCGATGGGAATCTGCTTTCCGCTGGAGAAAGTCGCCACCAGCGTTCCGTTGTCTCCCAGCTGGATCCCGGTGAGCTCAGCGGGTTGGACACCATCTTGCGACGTGGCCGACGCCGCCGATGTCTGGGCGAACTGGGTAATCAGCCCGGTGCCGTCTGGACTATACAGTGACCAGCTCATATTCAAATCGTTCCCTCCGCTCACCAGTCCGGTCGTGGTCTTGACATTGACGGGAGCTCCGGCAGCGGGCGTTTTCAGATTACCGGCGCTATCGAACGTCAGATTACCAGTCGCCAAAGACTTGGGAGTGCCCTTCGTGCCGCCCGTGATGTCCTCCCCAGGGATGAAGATGTTGTAGCTCCAGGCGTTCGAGCCGGTCTTGGTGTAGGTGAACGTGAGGACATGGCTGACGCCAAGCGAATCCACCACCTGAAGCGGTGTCGAGAAGACGGTGCCGACCGCGGCGGACGCATCCAGGTTGGCGGTCATGGTCATGTTGGCGGTGGCCAGAGGAGGTTGTGAGGCGATTGCCGTGCTCGAAATGTCGCCGATATTTCCGTTGGTGTTGAGGACTCCGTTGACTGCGGTCCAGCCTTGAACCTTCTCGCCCGTCGAGGTGACGAGAGTTCCACTTCCGTCGAATTTAAAGCTGCCTGCCCGTGTGTAGAGGGTGACCCCCGCTGCATTCCTCAGAACGAACACTCCGTTTCCCTCAATGGCGGCGTCCAACGCGCCGCCGGTGGGTTGGATGGACCCCTGCGTGAACTGCTTGCTGGTGCCGGAGGTGGCTACACCGGCTCCGATCTCGGTGGATCCCGAAGTCTGCCCCATGATGTCCTTGAATTGGATTTCGTCAGCTTTGAACCCGGTGGTGTTTAAGTTAGCCAGGTTGTTGCCCACTACGTCCAAGGCCGTGTTGTTCGCGGCCAGTCCTGAAAGTGCTGTTGAAAAAGACATGTCTCAATCTCCTTTTTTAGGGTTAATTCGTAGTTCCGGTGGTCCCATTGGGCGGATTCGTGGCGTTGGCGGGCGACGCGGCCGGCTGCAGTTCTTGGCGGATTCCGATCAACTGCTCAAGCTGGCTGAATTGCGCCAGTTGAGTGACAAACTGGATGGAATCGGTGGGATTGGTCGGATCCTGATTCTTGATCTGGGCCACCAGCAGTTGCAGGAAGGTATCTTCGTTCGCCAGGTTGGCGGTTGGATCGGTAGCGGGCGTCGTCGCGCTTGACGTTGAGGCCGTGAGCGCATCCGCGGTCTGAGTCTGATTCTGAATCTGCATAACTTCTCTCCTATTCCGGTGTGCCGTGCAGCGAGGCTTCCATTTCATCGAGCCACGCGGGCCTTTTCTGCTGGCGATCCTGTTGTCCGCCCTGGCCGCCGGGTTGTTGTCCGCCCGAACCACGACCCTCGCGGTCCGGCTGGGGCTGGTTATTTTGCGGCGACGCGGCGGCGGGTTTCCAGATTTCGGCCGGAAGGCCGCCATCCGTCAGCCGCTGTGTCAGATCAGTCAAATGGCTGCGCAGGCTCTGCGCCAATCCCTCGTCGGAGGTGCGCACTGATACGCGGACTTCACCGCCGGATTCGACAAAGCGAACCTGCGTCGAGCCGCCTTTGTCGTCCGGCACCTGCACGCGAATGTCGTGGGCCGATGTGGGTGGCGCGGCGGGAGGTTCAATGATTCGTTCCACGGGGGCCGAAGGCGCGGCTGGCTGCGGCGCGCTGGGTCCGGAGCTAGGAGGCGCTTCGAGCTCGATCTGCGGCAGGGCTATTCCCACCCGAAAATCTGCCCGGGTCGAAACGCCGCCGGCGGATGGCTTCATCTCCGCGGTGGCGCCTTGCACAACCTGAGCCGCGGCTGTATACCGAACGGGAATTCGAGCCGTCGTTTGCGAACCGGGAGCGGCGGAGGATTGCGACGGATTTCCCGGAACCGGTTGGTCTGTCTTCTGCGGAACCGGCGCCAGGCGCGCGGCGAAAGCCAGCGCCGAAGGAGTAGATGGCGCGGAATTCACTATTTTTTGAACTGCCGCGGCGACCGGCTCCGGGGGTATCGCATCAGCAAGCTTCAGTTGAGCTCGCGAAGCGGATTGACTCTCGGATGACATGCCTGCCCTGGCGGACGCCGTAGGCGGGTCGCCGGACTTGGCGGCTTGGTCCGGCATAGGAACCTCGGCTGGGAGAGGCTGAATCTGAATTTGAGAGAAATCGGGCGTTGCGGATGCGGTGGGTATTTTCGGGTCCACCGGCTGCCCGGCCTTCCGGAGGTTCGGCGCCTGCGTAGGTTCCGCGGACTGTGCGGATTCCGGGGCCGGCTTGAGCGGCGCGGACGGATTCAGCGTCACGGAAGGCTTGAGCTGCGCGGCCTTCGGGAGCTCAGCGAGTGGCGTAGCCGACGTCACGGAGAGATTCACGGCCGAGCCCGCTTTCTGCGACGGGTCCTGCGGATTGTCGTGGGGGTTGTCGTCGGGCTTGGCGTGCTCGTCCGGAAGTGCCAGCGCCAACGCGAGAGGCAGAATCTGTTTTTGCGGTTCGGCCGTCTGAACGGGCGTCACAGCGGCGAGATTGGGGACGTCCAGACTCGTGTCCCGTTTCTTTCCGGCTTTGCCGGACCCTGTCTTCAAAGAGCCATCCGATTTAGTCTCTGACGTACCGGTGTCCTGCAGTTGGAGCTCGCTCTGGAAATTAAGCTGGTCGCCAGAGGTATTTCCGCCTGTTGTACCGGTGGCTTGTCTATCCGCGGCGCCAGCTCCTTTGGCATCCGGCGCGGAATTAGATGGCGGCGGAGGCACGTAGGCCGCGGGCTCAAGATTCTGCACACCTGCTGTCATGGCTCGGCGCGTATTGTGCAAGTTCGCGACCACACATGTTCCGAGAAGCGCACCGGTTCGTTATGAATTAGTTAGCGTGATTCGCGAGGAGGAGCGAGAGGTGCACTAGACTGGAGAAATCGTCAGGGGTTCAACGAATATCGTCGGGAACCTGACGAAGCGCCCGCAACCCGCCGGTTAGACATATCGCAAGTTTCGCTGAAACTTCTAGGGAAATCGTGTTTGGCGGACTTTGGCTGGACGCGTGCAATCCTCCAGGCACAGTCTATGGACCAGATTGCCGCAACCGCCGCAAGTGGACTCCGCGCCCGAATGGAGGCGCTGGATATTCTGTCCAATAATCTCGCCAACTCGAACACCGGGGGCTTTAAGGTCGACCGCGAGTTCTATAGTTTGTACCAAGGCGAGCAGGCTCTTCCCGCCAACGGCCAGCAGGCGACCACGTTGCCGGTGATTCAAAAGGGATGGACCGATTTCCAGCAGGGACTTCTCACGCCCACCGACAATCCGCTGGATCTGGCGCTGCAGGGCAAAGGATTTTTTGCGGTTGACGGTCCTTCCGGCCCGCTGTACACGCGCAATGGCTCGTTCAAGCTTTCCCCCACTGGAGTACTGACCACCATGGACGGCTACCCAGTTCGCGGGGTGTCGCCCGCGAATCAGCCGCCCAAGAAAATCCAGACGGTATCGCAGAGTCCCATTCAAATCGCGGCTGACGGCACGGTCCAGCAAGACGACCAGGACTTGGGCCAGATTAAGCTCGTGGATTTCGCCGACACCAATGTCTTGAACAAAGTGGGCAACAGCTACTACCGGACCGCGGATCCGAAGA
>Ga0210400_10005749_pt1 | contig 10503 bp, 8 predicted proteins | sample IncBWH26MmetaG_FD_155456 | JGI IMG/M metagenome (GOLD analysis project Ga0210400, IMG submission 155456) | Forest soil microbial communities from Barre Woods Harvard Forest LTER site, Petersham, Massachusetts, United States - Inc-BW-H-26-M | ecosystem: Environmental > Terrestrial > Soil >... | reverse complement strand
TTGGCAGGACGAACCCTAAGTCATAACGGTCTTTGCTCTCGCCGTTTCCGCGGCTAATATGCGGACGGTGATTTCGGAGATCCTCTTCCGATGGATACACGGACGGGATCGCTGCGGCCTGCCCCGGACAGCCGTCGGTAATCACCAACTGCAACCGCTGACCGCGCAATCCCCGATACAGATCGTTCAGCAACCCTTCCCATCCCGCCTGGCTCTCGCTCTTGGCCCGCACAAACGCCAGCAGTTGACGGCGACCGTCGGTGCGTACTCCGTAGGCCACTAACAGCAGCACTCTCTGCGGCCCAAACGCACGCCGCACCTTCAGCCACACGCCATCCAAAAATCTAAACCTCAGCGGCTGAAGCCGCATTGATTTCATGGTGCTTATGTCGTGGCTAAAGCCACGACCCACAAAGATTTCGTGGCTGGCACACAGACTCGTGAAGCCCCGACCTCCTAGACCACAGCGGAACAGAACCGGAGTTCCGAAGCAGGGGGAGTGAAATATCTGAAATATATCGGATGAAATGAGATGGATGCGCCCTTCGGGCTCGCCGCGCTACGAAGGACGGTACTGCGCGACACCCAGCGCGCGCAGCCGGTCCGCGCCCCGGCTCTGCATCCACCACTGGCGCAACGATGAAACCGGCCAGACCGAGCGCCAGGCGCCGAGAATCGCGCCTTTCCATGTGAGGTGGAAGTATTCGCCGGATTTGTCCAGATACATGTAACCGCGTTCCTGCTGCCGCGGGCCGTAGCGCTCGAGACGGCGCTTCAGTTCGGCCAGCTCTTGCCCCACCGGCGGGAGTTCCGGCTTCGATCCGCCAATTTTTTCCTGCACCAGCATTCGATGGGCGCGATAGAGGGTGAAGGCGTCCTTCACTTGCGGAAAGCGGAACACGTGATATGTCTGGAGTGGGAACAGCACCGAAGGGGTTGCGTTGGTGTTCGTGTCAACCTGCGCGTCGTCCGAACAACGCGTGATGAATTCGATATAGCCGGCCATGCGCGTGGGGGACTTGACGACGGAAACATCCGCCCACTCCTGGGTCCGCGGGTTGCTGAAAAGTGCCATGAAGCTGCCGGTATTGGACGTCATTTTTCCGATGTTCACATAGCCGACGGGCTCGAAGCCCAGCCCTGCGATGCTTTTTGCACGAGGCGCCATGAACTGCTGAACGTCGGGCGAAAGCGACTCCAAGGGAACGAATTGCGGATTGAGCCTGGCATTATAGCGGAACTGGATGCGCAGCAAAATCGGGCCCAGAATCAAAAATGCGCCGTAGACTTTCACGAGAAGTAAAAAAAATCCGTTGCTCAACAAAACCGTCATCGCAGACCTCTTTCTAAAAAATGTTCGTCTGGGAAGTCCCTGCTATGAGGTAAAAGAATATTGGCAATCGTTCAGCTCGATTTGCGGGCAAGTTCATCCAGCCAGACATCAAGCGTGGTGCGATCTGCCGCCGTGGTTTCTCCAAAGCGCACGCCCATGCCGAAACCTGGGTGCGTGTAGATGACCGTCCCTTTGAAAGTGCATGCGCTGCATCCATAGCGGATGGTCATGCGCACCTGGGCGCCCTCGGGAACCGGATTCACAATATCGACATAGCAACCGCGCGAGCTCAATTCGGAGACGCGAGCGATAAATCCTTTTGTGTTTCCCTCTTCCGCGATTTCGGCCTCCGCGATAAATGAAAATCGCGCGTTAGACCTCCTCACGGAGTATGGAGTTTCCGCCATGGTCTCGCCTTCTTTGGCAATGCAGACCGCAGGTTGCCTTGTACCATTGTGTATAAAAGGTTGGCGCGATGCGATGGGGTGTGCGTCCAGAATTGCGAAAGAGTATCTGGCTATCCGGACAGGTAGAGATCAACCAGGATCGCCGGCTGATTACGTGCGGCTACAAAATGTCATCGGCCGCCGCCAGTAGCGCAGGCTTCAGCCTGTGTGGTTTTGACTTCCGCAGCATCCAGCGAAAATCAGACAGGCTGAAGCCTGTCCTACGTCGCAGTTCAATTTCCGGAAGTCGCGCGCATGCGTTTCTCGTAATCGGCGCGTTCCGGCTTCACCCATTCGTCCAGCCAGTCCAGCACGGTGTGATACCAGAAGATGTTGTCGGCGGGCTTGGCAACCCAGTGGTTTTCTTCCTCGAACACAACCAGTTTGGACGGAATATGCTTCGCCTGCAGAACCTGAAACATCGCGAATCCTTCGCTCGGATCAACGCGGTAATCGTGCTCCCCGTGGATGATCAACATGGGTGTCTTGAAATTATTCGCAAAAGTCGACGGAGATTGAGCGAGCAAAGCCTGCGGATTTTCCCAGGGCGTTCCCTTGAACTCCTGCTTCACGCCGCCGACGAAATCCCCCGAATAGAGCATGGTCACGAGGTCATACAGACCATCGTGAGAGACGATGGTGCGAAAGCGGTCGGTGTGCCCCTCCATCCAGTTTGCCATGTAGCCGCCGTAGCTGGCGCCCGCGGCCGCCACGCGGGTGGCATCGACGTAGGGCCAGGTGAGCGCTGTATCCACCGCCTTCATTTGATCTTCAAACGGCGCGCCACCCCACTGGCCTTTGATTGAGTCCATGAATTTCAATCCGAATCCGGATGACCCGTGAAAATTCGGCATAATTACCACGTAGCCGGCCGCCGCAAATAATTGCGCGTTCCACCGGTAGTGGAAAAGATTGGTCCAGGAATTTTCCGGGCCGCCGTGCATCATCAGCAGGAGCGGATATTTTTTCTTCGGGTCGAATTCGGGCGGCTTCACCTGCCAAGCCTGGATGTCTTCACCGTTCCAGCCGCGAAACGTGAAGCTCGAAGCCTCGCCAAACTCGATCTCCTGCAACTCCTCCGCGTTCATGTGAGTAAGCGCTGTGGCAGAGCCGCCGCCGGCCGCGAGATTCAGCCGAAAGAGTTCCACCGGATGAGAATAATCCGTCTTCGGGAACACCAGGAACTTGCCGTCGTGCGAAATGGTCGCTTCACCGGAGGTGCCAGAGGTCTCCAGTTGCGTCACTTTCAAAGTGTCAAGGTCCAGACGCGCCAGCGGCTCGACGCCGCGGTCTTCAAAAGTCACATAGAGACTCTTACTATCTGGCGCCCACGCGTAGGAATCGATCGACCGGTCGGTGGCTTCAAAAATATTTTTGTGTTCCCCCGTCTTTCTGTCATAGAGAAAAAGACGCGTGAGGTCGCTCTCCTGCATGGGCCGCAGCGCGGCGCTGTAGGCGATGTAGCGGCCGTCGGGGGAATAAAGTGGCGTATTGTCGGCGGCCTTGTTCGTGGTGATGGCCTTCGGCTCGCCGCCGGTTGCGGGCATCAGAAACAAATCGCTGTTGCCGGTCAAAGCCTCGTTCTCCACAAAACGCGAAAAACAGATTTCGCGGCTGTCGGGAGAAAACGCGAATTCCTGCGAGCCACTTTCAGTCCAGATCGGCGAATCCACGTCGCCCGGCGTGAGGTCCTTTGCATCGCCACCTTCGGCAGGAATAACGAAAATGTGATTGCGCATGCCATTGACCCAGGTGTCCCATCGTCGGAACGGCATCTCCGTGATCACGCGGGTCTTCACGGGATTTTCAGCGCGTTCCTTGGCCATTTTTTCGTTGCAAGCCATATCCGAGCACGAAGGGAAAACGGTGGCCGAAATGGCAATGGTCTTTCCATCCGGGGACAATACGTATGCGTCAATTCCCGTCGGGGCGGTTGTCACTTGCCTGGCTTCACCGCCATTCACTGGCAGGCGGAAGATCTGCGGCTTGTTGTCCACGCGCGTGCTGACGAAATACAGGTAGCGTCCGTCCGGCGACCAGCGCGGGTCACTGTTTGCTCCTTGGTCCGCGAAGGTCATTTGCCGCGGGTCGCCGCCCGCCGCCGGAACCATCCAGATGTTTGTCACAGTCTTGTTCTTCGCGACATCACTTCGCGTCACCGTGAACGCCACCCACGTTCCATCGGGTGACACACGCGGACCGCCGAGCCGCGAAAGGCGCTGCATGTCTTCCACATGAAATGGATGAGCGGCCCAGGCGGGAAAAGCTAACAACAGCAGTGCCAGAGAACCAGTAAATGCTTTCATACTTCCTCGCAATCTTGCGGGCCGGCGGGAAAATCGCCGCCGGTTGCGTCAAAGGGCGACGAACAGCTGTCGCGATTTTAACTCTCAATCCTCTGACGCACGCATTTAAAAAATTAAAGCGCTCCCGGGAAATCAGGCGATGCGGAAGCATTGCTTTCGGTGAGCTATTGTTTCAAAGAGCCACGCATGCCCATGGCACCCAAGAGGGACCCGGTACTCTACGCTCTGTTGCAATATTCAAAAACGAAATTAGCGCCCTGGAAAAACGAGACTATTTTCCTACGACCTACCCAATTGCTGCGGCGATTGGAAGTCCGGTGAGCGCGGGAATCTACGCACCTTCGGCGTTCTCTTTCTGGCGTGCCACAGGTCATACTGTCCCTGCATCTTTAACCAGAAATCCGGCGACGTCCCCAGCGCTCCTGACAGCCTCAGCGACATTCCTGCCGTGATTCCTGCGCGTCGATTCAATATTCGCGACAGCGTCGCCCGGGTCACCCGCAACCGCGCTGCCGCTTCCTTAACGGTCATGCCGCCCAGGTAATCCTTCAAAACCTCACCGGGATGTGCTGGATTGAAAATCATGTTGCCTCGCTTCAGTTGCGGCTCTGTTTTGAGCCCGGCGAATCCGGGTGCGGGCTCTACTTTGAGCCCGCTTTATCAATGATAATCCTGATAATCGACGAGAATTGCGTCCTCACCTTCAAATGCAAATATCAGCCGCCAATTTCCGCTGACGCTCACTGCCCAATGTCGCTCAAGATCTCCGCGCAGTGGGTGCAATCCGAACCCAGGAGCATTCAAATCCCCGGGCTTGCTCGCTGCGTCTAAGGCGGTGAGCAGGATTCTAAGTTTTCGTGCATGCGCCGGCTGGATACCGGCCTTCGATCCGGTCTCGGCAAAAAGTTGCAGCCTTTTGTGCCGGCAGCTCCGGATCATTCGTATAGTGTATAGTTACACTATACGCATCGTCAAACTGAAACAAAGATGCCGGAAACGGCTCGTGCCGATGAGAGTTGAGGCATCGCGGGCGCTACCTGCACAATGAGATTCGACCGGCGTCCGATCCCGTTAACGCTGATTTATTTGGTGGCCAGCAACCGATTGGGGTCGACACGCACGACGACGTAGGTAATCGATCCTTCGATCTCGCTGAACCAATGCGGCACACCGGCGGGAATCACGACCACGTCGCCCGCTTTTATCCGGCGGGTCACACCGCCCTGGATCGCGGTGCCGCTTTCACCGGGGCCATCTTCCAGCTTGACGGAAAGGGCGTCAGCCGGTCTCGGCTTCGCATTGACCATCGTGCCCCCGGTTATAAGAGTCCCCTCGCCATCCGTCACGTGATAAATCTCCGACACCTTATAGTGCACGGCAGCCACGCCAGGCGGCGTCTGTGGCCGGTGGATTACGCCAACGGCAACGTTGTACCCTCCAGCGTCAACCACACGAACGTTCGGTTGAGGATTCGTAGCGGCGCTCGGCGCACCGTTCAGATTGGCTTGGATATCCTCGGCAGTGACATAGGTAGCGGAAAGAGGTTTCGCGGACGAACCCGCCTGTTGGGCGGTTGCCACGTTGACGGCTGCCGCAGAAAAAACGAACAGAAATACAAGAGAGCTCAGTATTCTTTTCATCGCGACTCCTGTTGGCAGTTAAATTCTTAATCCGGAATTTGGCCCGCTCGCTGACCGATACCTTATACCTACCAGCTGCGGCATACAACGCTTTAGCTGGGTTGCGTATTCCGATCTGCCTGCACTCTCGCTAGCGTTAGAGGCGTCTGGCCGATGAGCGCTCCGGTGGTGTCGGAAGCCGCATTCGCGATTGCGGCGACGCGATCCAACGAGTTCCATATTTATGGCATGTGGGGTATACTCTGGGCATGAAAGCGGAAGCGGTGCGAACGACAGTCGATATTCCGGTTTCGCTATACCGGAAACTGAAGGAACAAGCTGCGGCCCAGGGATGCTCGGTTCGGGAACTCATCTTAACGGGGGTCAGGGCGACCCTTTTAGAAGGCAAGCGCCCGCGCGCGAAAAAAGTTCGCTTTCCGCTCATTGTCTCGAAGGGTCCAAAGGTGGACCTAACCAACGAACAGATCTATGAACACGTTGAATTTCCTTGATGCAAACGTTTGGCTCGCTCTGCTATGGAGCCGCCACGTACATTCCGAAAAAGCGCTGCAATGGTTTGAGCGCTCCGGCGAAGAAAAGTTCTTCTTCTGCCGATTTACCCAACTCACTGTCCTTCGTCTCCTTACTACAGAAGCTGTAATGCAGGAGGATGTCAGGAACATGTCCCAGGCCTGGGAATTGTGGGATAGAGTTTGGGCGGACGTGCGCATTGCTTATCTGCCGGAACCAGAACACCTGGAGCCAGAACTCCGCGTCCAGTCTCGCTTTTCCAGCAAATCCCGAAAGATCTGGGCAGACGCCTACCTGTTGTCCTTTGCTATCGTGACTGGCGTTCGCCTTGTCACATTCGACCGTGCAATGCAATCCCGCAAGGCAGACGTACTTGTGCTGTAAGGGTTTTTGCCACCAACGGTAACCGCTGATGCCTAAAAATTGGTGCCCGAAAGAGGACTCGAACCTCCACTCCCTTGCGAGAACTAGCTCCTGAAGCTAGCGCGTCTGCCAATTCCGCCATTCGGGCACTTGAGCAGGTATGCGAGGCGAATTCATTGTGCCCACGCCTCGCCGCGTTTGTCAACGCGCCTCGCGGCACACTCTTGCTTCTTCATCGCGGCGACAGCCACCTGTTAAACCGTCCAACTCCAATCCGAACGAAATATTCGCATATTGTTCATCGGGATCCAGGTCCTCTCCTCCCACATAAGCCGTCGTGGGGTACTGCCTAATTTCGAGCTATCATCCATGCTGTCGAAAACTGACCCGGTAATATAGACAGGATAATTTTCATTTATGCTGCTCAGTTTAGCTGCGTAGTTAGCCGCTCGTCCTACCCAAACAATATCATTATCGTTTCGAACGCCTATTCTGCATGCAAAAATTGGGCTCGTATCTATCCCGATGACATGCTTCATTTGATAGGCGTTCCCTCCATATTGCGTCTTAATCGCCGTGTTAACAATGTTGTAAACCGCCCAGTTAATCTGCAACGCCGTTTTAGCGGCCGTCGTATTTTTTGTTTTGCCGATGAAAATTCCCATTATCCGATCGCCGTCGTAAGCCGTAATTGTGCCCCCGTTGTTTTTGACGATTCGAGCGGCACAGACCATATACGTTTTGTAAATTTCTGCGGCCAAATGTGCCGTCTGTCTGTGGCGATATTGCCCTGGACTATTGCGCTTGCGGAATTTGCAATGAGAACACCGACAACCGGCGCTCGTGCAGGAGGCTTATCTGCCACACAAGACGTCTTCTGCCCACTTCGCGGTCGCGAGTCCTAAAAAGCACGGACAGTCAAAATCACGTCTTCATGCTGGAGTCAGAACGCGAATCGGTTTCCCGGCGAGGAAAGCCCGAACATTCTCGGCCGCTTCGCTGTAAAAAACGCGATAGTTTTCTTCGGTGACGTAGCCGAGGTGCGGGGTGAGGATTACATTTTCGAGGCGACGCAGAGTGTGATCTGCGGGCAGCGGTTCCTGGTCGTACACATCGAGGGCGGCGCCCGCGATCTTGCCGGTTTCGAGCGCGGCCATGAGCGCGCGCTCTTCCACGATGGGTCCTCGCGAAGTATTGATGAGATAGGCCGTCGATTTCATCGCGGCCAGTTCGTCGGGCCCGACAAGTCCGCGCGTGCGCTTGCTTAAGACCGTGTGAATCGTCAGGAAGTCGGCGCGGCCGAATAGTTCCTTCTTCTCGACGCGCTGCACGCCCAGCGAATCCGCGTGCTCGACGGTCAGGTTTTCGCTCCAGGCGATCACGTCCATCATGAACGCTTTTCCAAAAACGGCTACCTGGCCGCCGAGTTTGCCGAGTCCGAGAATTCCCAGCACCTTGCCGTGCAGGCCAACGCCAAGTGTCGTTTGCCATGCGCCCTTGCGCATGGCGGCATCTTCGCGCGTGATGTTGCGAGCTAGCGCCAGCATCAGGCCCCAGGTCAACTCCGCAGTCGGGTGCCGCAGCGAAGTCGTGCCGCTGACGATGATTCCCCGCTCGGCGGCGGCCTTCTTGTCGATCGACGCGTTGACCATTCCCGTTGTGACCAGAAGCTGCAGCTTCGGTAGCCGCTCGATGAGCGACCTGCGAAACGCTGTTCGCTCGCGCATGGCCACCACGATTTCAAAATCGCGTAGCCGCTCGGCCACTGCGTCCTCAGTCTTGAGCGTGTCGTGAAAGATTTCGATCTGCAGGCTGGGACGCAAGCCGTCCCAGTCGGCCATCGTCAGAGCCACGTTCTGGTAGTCGTCGAGAATCGCCAGCCGCATACTTGTTTTAGAGTCTCCGAGAGCGATTTTGGGACCATTCCAATATATACCCCTCAGCTCGTAGTTTTTGGCTGCACGCTTTATCTGGTACGGACTTTACGTACGTAGCACAGACTTCCTATCCTGAGCGTTTGCGGAAAAACCTGAAGCCTGTTCATTCCGCGGCAGGTTGCGTGCCGAGGAATCCCTCTTTTCGTAGCATTTTACACCGAGTGAGATTCCTCACGACGACAAAAGATTCCTCCGCAGCTGCGAATTGCATACGGTTTGGTTTATCTTCACGCCTGCGGAACACCACACAGGCTGAAGCCTGCGCTACTAAAACCGTACGCGGACGCGATACTTCAGCACTGACGTGCCGTCTTTGTCGACCGGCACCTGGAATTGCGCGGCGAACGCGGCTGACTTGATGAATTTGTACGTCGAGCTGATCATTTCCCAATCGCCGCCAATCGGTTCGTTCACTTGGATGGTGACCGCCGCGTCCTTGTGATTCCGCAGCGTGATCTCGTACTCGAATTCGTACAGGCGGTCGGAAAGTTTTTTGTAGTCGGTCTGTTTGCGCTCGGCCACGATGTCGAATGCATTGCCGATGTGCAGACTGATGGTTTCGTCTTTGGGAGTGTGGTCGATGTGATCTTCGCCGACAAACAGCGAGCCGCCGCGGGAATCGGCCTGATAGACACGGATCGTTCCAGCGGGCATGGGCATTCCGAGGCCAGTCTTGTCTTCATTTTTGAATTTGTAAAAAACCTGCACGGGGTCCTTTATCGGCGCGCCCGGCTGTGCTGCGCTGCGGTAATAATACGACTGCCCGTTCACGACATAGACCTTCTGCAGCGGAAAGCGCGAAGCATTGAGCAGGCTGATCTGTTTCGATTCCTGATCGAAAATCGAGGTCCGCCGGCCGAGCGAGTAAAGATGATATTCGGAGAATGCTTCCTGCTGAAATGGCGGCGGAGCCGGAGCCACTGCGTCAGCCAGCCTGGACATTGCCTTCATCTCATTCATACCGTTCTGAGCAACCACGCGATGCAGATCGCCTGCCACCAACTGCAACTGTGCATTCTTGAACGCCGTTCCGCTGTGATTGACGAGCGTGACCCAGCCGTCGAGATCGCCGCTCGACTCATCCTTGCCCACGTTCAGCACGTAGTCCGCGCTCCAGGAAAGATTCGACGTGAGGTAGGACGCTTCCACTTTGTGCCGCCGCGCGCCGGAATTTTGCAATGTCCAGAGCAGCGTCGGCCGCTCGTACAGATTTTCCGGAAGCTCCGGGAAGCGAATGCTCTCGTAGGAAAGCCCGGTCACAATTTCGTTGCCGATTTTCCACACGGGCGCGCCGTTCAGGGAAAGCAGCGTGGCTTTCACTTCGTCATATTCCGTCGTGCCGCTCGTCAACTTGGGACGCACCAGCGTGACTTCGCGCCCCACGAATTTCTGAAGCAGTTTGCCCGGATCGAGCAGGTCGTATTCGTAGTTCTGTTCGAGCACGCTGAGTTTCGATGGATCGGTCATCGAGCGAAAATGAACCGCCGCCGGATTGATCGATGCCGCAATGTCCATGAAACGCAGCTGGGATTCTCCGGGCGCCAGGTTGAGTTGGCGCACATCGCGCACGAGCGCCAGGCTTGAGTTGTAAACCGTCAGAGCCAGATCGCTTTGATCCGCGAGCGTGGTTGTGACCGCGCCATCAGCGGGTTGCGCGGCGGCCTGGCCGATGGAATTCGCTGAAGCAGAACGGTAACAGAACGGAATCGCAAGCAGCAGCGCGGCCAATCCCGCGGCGTAAGAGAATTTCGTTAATCTGGCGGTCTTCATGAGCAGTCTCCGATGAGGGGTTAGATTTCATCCTGCATCGCTTAGAACGAGCCCGCCCGGATTTCTTGCACGGAAAGTTGGTGATGATCGGGGGGTGTAGCGCCGGCACATCGAGGGCACGGCGGTGCCGTACCCCTACATCGCGGCTTCATACGGATTTGTCGGGCATTATGGGAAGACGGCCGAAACTATAGAAGT
>Ga0210400_10005748_pt1 | contig 10505 bp, 10 predicted proteins | sample IncBWH26MmetaG_FD_155456 | JGI IMG/M metagenome (GOLD analysis project Ga0210400, IMG submission 155456) | Forest soil microbial communities from Barre Woods Harvard Forest LTER site, Petersham, Massachusetts, United States - Inc-BW-H-26-M | ecosystem: Environmental > Terrestrial > Soil >... | reverse complement strand
CACAGCACAACCCAGCGCGCACCGGACTCATAGGCAGCCTTCGCGCAGGCCAAAGCATAAGATGGATTTGCCTTATAGCCGTCGAAGAAATGCTCGCAGTCGACCAGCGCCTCCCTCCCCCTGGCCTTGGCGGCCGTGACGCTGTCGCGGATCGAGGCGAGATTTTCCTCGTTCGTGGTCTCGAGCGCGACCCTGACGTGATAGTCCCACGCCTTCGCGACGAAGCAAATCGCGTCGGCCTTGGCATCGAGCAAGGCGGCAACACCAGGGTCGTTCGACACCGAACGGCCCGGCCTGCGCGTCATGCCGAACGCGGTGAAGGCCGCGTGCGCCAGTTTCGGAGGCTCGGAGAAAAACTCCGTGTCGGTCGGATTGGCGCCAGGGTAGCCGCCCTCGACATAATCCAGACCGAGGTCGTCGAGCATGCCGGCGATGATTTGTTTGTCATGCACCGTGAAGTCGACGCCGTTCATCTGCGCGCCATCGCGCAGCGTGGTGTCGAACAGATAGAGACGCTCGCGGCTCATGTTCGTTTCCTCGTCGGCTCATCGGCCAGCGTCTTGGTCATCGTCGTATTGGCAAGCCATTCGTCGCCGCGCGGTATCGAGTTGCGCTGCTGCGCGACGTAGCCGCGATGCGCGAAAAATCCCTGCGCGGTGTCGCTGACGTCGGCCGACAGTTTTTTCGCACCGCGCGCGGCGGCGAGCCTTTCGATCGCGTCGATTAACGCGCTCGCAACGCCCTGTCCGACCGCTTCCGGATGCACGTAGAGCATGTCGATGTGATCTGTGCCCCTCAACGAGGCAAAGCCGACCGATGATTCGCCGAGGGTCGCCATCAATGTGAGCTGCCCGGCCAATCTTTGGCCGAGCTCGTCCTCGTCGGAAAACGACGCGATCCAGGCCTCCTGCTGCGACTCGGTGTAGTCGTCGCCGGTCAGCTCGGCGATGCTGGCTTCGGCAATCGCCGCGCAGATCGGTGCATCTGCCGGCAGATAAGGCCGCAACGCCGGTTTGAGATGGGCTTGCGCCATGTGCGTCACCAAAATCCGAACAGCTTCAGTGCGAGTGCGATTGCCGCGACGATCACGACCCCTTTCAGCACGATGTAGTAGAGCCAGTGCCGCGGAAACGGCGTATCGGGTTTGTTCGTCATCGCGCGATCTCCCCTTCTCCCTCTCCCGCTGCGGGAGAGGGTGGCGGCGAGCGCAAGCGAGACGCCGGGTGAGGGGTAGTCGCAATCTCAAGCGAAATCCTCTCCAAGACGCCACTCAAATTCGACAGCACCTCATTGTACCAGAAACGCAGCACGTTCGCCGCGAACCATCGATCCCGCTGCTCATCCGACGTCGAGTCGGCGTGTTGTCCACCATCGACCTCGAGAATCAAGCGAAGCTCAAAACAAGCAAAGTCTGCGATATAGTTTCCGATCGGAACCTGGCGTCTGAATTTTGTTGTATTGAAGCGTCGATCCTTCAGCGCAAACCAAAGCTTGCGCTCCGCATCGGTCTGGTCTCGTCTAAGACGACGCGCTTTCGCCACACGAGACGCCCCCTCACCCGCCTCGCGCGTTCCGCGCTCGGCGCCCTCTCCCGACCCCAACTCGGGTTTACCCGAGTTGGGCATCATGAAGAGCGAAGTCGGATACATCCGACTTCGCGTGGGAGAGGGAAGATTAGGCCGTGCCATCATCGCGCGATCTCCCATGTCGTCACGGGATTGCCATTGGCGTCCTTGCCGTCCTTCACCACCACGCCCATTTTCGCGAGCTCATCGCGGATGCGATCGGATTCCTTGAAATCCTTCCGCGCGCGCGCGGCCGCGCGGGCATCCAGCAGCGGACGCACGTCGTGTTCGCTCGGTCCATCACCGGCTTTGATGCCGTAGTTGTAAATCTCGTCGGCGCTTTCTCCGTTCCATAGTCCCATGAACCTCAGCGCGCCATTCAGTTGCGCGCCTGCCACAGGATTTGTCCGACCGCGGGCATCGCGATGGAGACCATGCAGCACGCTCACGGCCGCCGGCGTATTCAAATCATCGAGTAGCGGCTCGAGCAACGCCGCGGATGGCTTCCCATCGCCGTCGTCGAAACCGCTGACTGCATCGATCCATTCCTTCAGCATGCGGCGCGCATCGACCAGCCGATCCGCGGTCCAGTCGATCGGCTGTCGGTAGTGCGTCATCAACATCGCGAGCCGCAACACATAGCCATGCCATCGGTTGCCGCCGAATGTATTCGTGTCCAGCAACTCCCTGATGGTGACGAAATTGCCCAATGACTTGGACATCTTTTCGCTTTCGACCTGCAGGAAGCCGTTGTGCATCCAGATCGTCGCCATGCGCGGGGTGTGAAACGCGCAGCACGACTGCGCGACCTCGTTCTCGTGGTGCGGAAATACGAGATCGATGCCGCCGCCGTGAATGTCGAACTGCTCGCCGAGATGCTTCCAGGCCATCGCCGAGCACTCGACATGCCAGCCTGGTCGTCCGGGCGTTTTGATTCCCGCGGGTGATGGCCACCCCGGGTCGCCGGCACCGGACGGCTTCCACAACACGAAGTCGGTATTGCCGCGCTTGTAAGGCGCGACATCGACGCGTGCGCCGGCGATCATCTCGTCGAGCGAACGATTGGACAGCGCGCCGTAGCGCGGCAGCACAGCGTTCGCCGCATTCATCGCTTCCGGCGAAAACAGCACGTGATCCTCGGCCACGTACGCAAAGCCGCCCTGTACCAGTTTCTCGATGATCTGCCGCATCTCGGCGATGTGTTCGGTCGCGCGTGGCTCGACGTCGGGCGGCAACGAGCCGAGCGCGTTCACGTCGTCGTGGAACTGCTGCTCGGTCTGCTCGGTAACCTTTCGGATCGCCTCGTTCAGCGGCAGCGCCGGATAGTCGCGCGCGGCGCGCGCCGTGATCTTGTCTTCGACGTCGGTGATGTTGCGGACATATTTGACGTGACCGGCGCCGTAGATATGCCGCAGCAGCCGATACAGCACGTCGAACACGATGACCGGGCGTGCGTTGCCGATATGGGCGAAGTCGTAGACGGTCGGTCCGCAGACGTACATGCGCACATTCTTCGGATCGAGCGGCCGGAACGGCTGCTTCTGCCTGGTCAGGGTATCGTAGAGTTTAAGTTCCATGAGTTTTCGCCCAAACGAAACGACAACGCTCCGGCTGGCCGGGCGTCCAGTTATCTCAAGCGTTTGAGAAAAGACGGCCTAGCCAGCGAATCGCTAGCTCATAATCTCGCGGCAAATGCCACAATTACGGAAACGGCGCGTCATGGCTTCACCATGAGGCCAATTGGGCGATTTCGTCAAGGCTGGGAACTCGCCGAAGAGCATGATCCGGAAAAGTGGGCACCGGTTTTCCGAAAAGATCATGCTCAATCAAAAAGCTAGAGCGCGACATGCGCTCTGGCCGCGGTTAATCATTATTAACCGGATGCGGTTATTTCGGGTGGGCGATTTCCGTCATTTCGGTCCTGCCTTACCATGCGCGCCCTCGTCCGTTTGCTTGCTACTGTCGCCGCCCTGTCCGCGTCCGCCGCGCTCGCCGACAGCCACATCTTCATCATCGCCAATCAATCGGACGGCTATGGCATCGATCAGTGCCTCGCGAAGGGCGAGCGCTGCGGCGCGTCAATGGCCAACGCCTATTGCCGGCAGCGCAATTTCGCGGATGCAACCGAATTCCGCCGCGTCGATCCGGATGAGATCACAAGCGCTGTTCCCGAGGCAAAAGGGCAGAAATGCAGCGGTTTTGGCTGCGCCGAATACGTCGCCATTACCTGCCAGCGCTGATTTCGCGCACGCTATCCGCGCCGCCACGCGGAAGCCCCCGAAACGACGTGACCTTGCCGCAGGAAGCCTGTATGGGAGGGCCTCTTCGGCCGGACCATGCTCAATTTTCAATCATCATCCTCTCGCTCGCGCGCTCGTTCAGCTGTCTTTGCCGTGACCGCGCTGGGCGCGCTCGCGATCGGTGCACATATTGCGGCTGCGCAAAGCATGCCGCCTTCCGAGCAACCCCCGGGGCGTCCGGCGCCACCGGGATCGCCGTCAGGCAATCCGCTGTGTCAGCGCCTCGAAGGACAGCTGGCCCTGATCGACCGCGGCGGTGATGGCGCCAAGGCCGACCAGATCAAGCGTTACGAGGACTCCGCAGCCAAGCAGCAAGGCGAACTCGATCGCGTGACCGCGCAGGCCAAGCGCATGGGCTGCGACAGCTCAGGTTTTTTCTCACTGTTCAACGGAACCTCGGCGCAATGCGGTCCGGTCAACAACCAGATCCAGCAGATGCGCGGCAATCTTGATCAGATCAACAACGGTCTCGCGCAGTTGCGCGGGTCCGGCAACTCCGACCGAGACAACCAGCGGCGAAGCGTGTTGACGGCGCTCGCACAGAACAGTTGCGGCCCGCAATACGTCAATGCCGCACGCGCCGCCCAGGGCGGTGGGTTCTTCAACGATCTGTTCGGCAACAACACCCCGGCCAGCAATCTGGATATGGGGCCGCCGTCATCCACGTTCCGCACGGTTTGCGTGCGAACCTGCGACGGATTTTATTTCCCGGTCTCCTACGCCACCGTGCCGAGCCGGTTTGCCGACGACGAACGCACGTGCAAGCAGCTATGCCCTGCCGCCGAGGCCACGCTGTTTACGTTCCGCAATCCCGGCGAAGACATCAACCAGGCAGTCTCGATCAGTGGTCAGCCTTACCCGTCGCTGCCGAATGCATTCAAATATCGGCAGGAGTTCAGCCCGTCGTGCTCGTGCAAGGCGCCTGGCCAAAGCTGGGCTGATGCCTTGAAGACCATCGACGAGCGTGCCGCGGCCGCGGAAAACGGCGACATCATCGTCACCGATGAAAACGCGAAGAAGATGGCCCAACCGCGCGATGCCCAGGGCCGCCCGGTCAAGCAGACCAGCAAGGGCACGCCAGCGGCGGCGCAGCCGACACCGCAAAGTGCCACACAGACCGCGCCGGCAGTCGGCGCGGCTCCGCCGGCAAAAGACGGCGACAAGCCGATCCGCACCGTCGGCCCGACGTTCATTCCCGCGAAATAAAGGTGGCCGACGGCCCTCGAGCGCATCCGATTGCGTTTGAACCAGCATGCGCTCCAGATTCTTGATTTGCGCATGTCCTTGTCGGAAAACCGGCGTCCACTTTTGCGGGACATGCGCTAGACATCGACCGCCGCCGCTGATGCTTTTTGCGATTTGCTGACCAGCGCCTCGTCGGGCTGCGGCAGCGGCTTGCCGTCATCGCGAAAACGGTTGGTGATCGGATAGCGCCGGTCACGGCCGAAATTCTTGAGCGTCACCTTCACGCCCGGCGCGGCCTGCCGACGTTTGTATTCCGCGACATTGAGCAACCGGTCGACCCGTATCACGACGTCGCGATCAAAGCCTTCGGCGATGATCGAGGCCAGCGACCGCTCGTGCTCGACGAGGCGCTCGAGGATCGCATCAAGCACGTCATAAGGCGGCAGTGAATCCTGGTCGGCCTGATTTTCGCGAAGCTCCGCAGTCGGCGGACGGGTGATGATACCAGGCGGAATCGCAACTCCATCGGGCCCGAGCGCGCCATCGGGCTTCCAGCGATTGCGCAGCGATGCCAGGCGGAAAACCTCGGTCTTGTAGAGGTCCTTGATCGGATTGAAGCCGCCGTTCATGTCGCCATAGAGCGTGGCATAGCCGACCGAGACTTCGGATTTGTTGCCGGTTGTGACCAGCATCAAGTTGAACTTGTTCGAGATCGCCATCAGCAGCGCGCCGCGGGCGCGGGCCTGGATGTTTTCCTCCGTGATGTCACGCGCGCGCCCTTCGAACGCTCCGGCAAGCGAGGCCTCGATGCCGTGCACGGCGTCCGCGATCGGCAGCACGTCGTAGCGAACGCCGAGATTTGTCGCGAGCCTTGCGGCATCGTCGATCGAGGTTTGCGAGGTGAAGCGGAAAGGCATCATGACCCCGCGAACGCGTTCGGCGCCAAGCGCGTCAACCGCCATCGCCGCGCACAGCGCGGAATCGATGCCACCCGAAATGCCGAGCAGCACGCCCGGAAACCGGTTCTTCTCGACATAGTCGCGCAGTCCAAGCACGCAGGCCGAATAGTCCTCCTCGTCACCGCTGGCGAGCTTCGCCACCGGCCCCTGGCAACGCCAGCCCGATGCGGTTCGCGTCCACTGCACGGTGAGCAGGTTTTCAGCGAAGGCCGGCATCTGCAGCGCAAGCGAACGATCGCTGTTGAGCGCGAACGACGCACCGTCGAACACCAGCTCGTCCTGGCCACCCACTTGATTGAGGTAGATCAGCGGCAAACCGCTTTCGGTCACGCGGGCGACCGCAACGTTCATGCGGACATCTTCCTTCTCGCGCCAGTACGGCGAGCCGTTCGGCACGATCAGGATTTCGGCGCCGGTCTCGTGCAGACACTCGACGATATTTTCATAGGCCGGGGATTCGTCGCTCCAGATGTCCTCGCAAATCGGCACGCCGACACGCACACCGCGAAACATGATCGGCCCCGACACCGGCCCCCTGGCGAACACGCGCTTCTCGTCGAACACGCCATAGTTCGGCAGGTTGACCTTGAAACGAACAGCCGCAATCCGACCGCCGTCGAGCAACGCGCAGGCGTTATAGAGCTTGCCCTCCTCGACCCACAGCGTGCCGATCAACATCGCCGGTCCGCCACCGGCGGTCTCACGCGCGAGCTGTTCGGTCGCGGTACGGCACGCCGCCTGGAAGGCCGGCTTGAGGACAAGGTCCTCCGGCGGATAACCGGCGAGGAAGAGCTCGGGGAAGACGATCAGGTCGGCCCCGTCGGCAGCCGCCCGGCCCCTCGCCGCGCGCGCCTTGGCGATGTTGCCCGCGACGTCGCCCATCGTCGGATTAAGCTGCGCCAGTGTGATGGTCAGGCGGTCGGCGGCTGATGTCATCCGTTGGTCATCGTCTCATATTGCGGCGGCTTATCACTGTTTTGAGCATAACGTGTGTTGGAGGTTCCCGCAACGACGCACGCGCAGGTCAGACCAGACCCACGCGCTCTGCAAGCGCAAACAACCAGGTCGCGCCGGCGATCACCAACGCCGCCAGCACGGCTGCAGATCCCATGTCCTTGACGTCACGAATTTGCGGATCGTGCTCGCGCGTCAAACGATCGGAAAGCTTTTCGATCGCGGTATTGAGCAATTCGACTGCGATCAGCAAGAGCACGACGATGATCAATTCAAGACGGCGCGCCGCGGTCGTGCCGACCACAAAGGCGAGCGGAATCGCGAGCAGCAGCGCGGCCAGCTCTTCCCGAATGGCCTGCTCGGAACGAACCGCAAATTTCAGCCCGTTCCAACTGTTGATGGTCGCGAGGAAGAGCCGCTTCAAAGCCCGGCCACCGCCGGCAACGGCTTCACCCGCGACGAGCGCTCGCGCTTCAACAGCTCGGCGATCAGGAAAGCCATGTCGATCGACTGTTCGGCGTTGAGACGGGGATCGCAAACCGTGTGGTAGCGGTCGTTGAGATCCTCATCGGTGATGGCCCGCGCGCCGCCGGTGCATTCGGTGACGTCGTTGCCGGTCATCTCAAGATGCACGCCGCCGGCGTGCGTGCCCTCCGCCGCATGAACAGCGAAGAACGATTTCACCTCGGAGACGATGCGGTCGAACGGCCGCGTCTTGTAGCCCGTCGTCGACGTGATGGTGTTGCCGTGCATCGGATCGCACGACCAGACAACGATGCGGCCTTCACGTTGCACCGCGCGGATCAGCACCGGCAGGCAATCGCTGACCTTGTCGGAGCCGAAACGGTTGATCAGCGTGATGCGGCCGCCTTCGTTGTCGGGATTGAGGACGTCGAGCAGGCGGATCAGGTCGTCGGCCTTCAAGGTCGGTCCGCACTTGATCCCGATCGGGTTCTTGATGCCGCGGAAATATTCGACGTGGCCGTTCTCGGCCTGCCGCGTGCGGTCGCCGATCCAGATCATGTGGCCCGAGGTGGCGTACCAGTCGCCGGTGGTCGAATCGACCCGCGTCATCGCCTGCTCGTAGCCGAGCAGCAGCGCCTCGTGGCTGGTGTAGAAATCGGTCGAGCGCAGCTCGGGATGGCTCTCCAGATCGAGGCCGCAGGCGCGCATGAAATCCAGCGTTTCGGAGATGCGATCGGCCAGCTCCCGGTAGCGGCGCGACTGCGGCGAATCCTTCACGAAGCCGAGCATCCACTGATGCACGCTGCCGAGGTTGGCGAAGCCGCCGGTGGCGAACGCGCGCAACAGGTTGAGCGTGGCGGCCGACTGGCGATACGCCATCAACTGGCGCTGCGGGTCCGGCGTCCGCGCCTCCGGCGTGAACGCAATGTCGTTGACGATGTCGCCACGATAGCTCGGCAGCGACACACCGTTCAGCGTTTCAGTTGCCGAGGAGCGCGGCTTGGCAAACTGCCCGGCGATGCGCCCGACCTTCACCACCGGCAATGCTCCGGCATAGGTCAGCACGACCGCCATCTGCAGGAACACGCGGAAGAAGTCGCGAATGTTGTTAGCGCCGTGCTCGGCAAAGCTCTCCGAGCAATCGCCGCCCTGCAGCAAAAAGGCCTGGCCGGCGGCAACGCGCGCCAGCGCCTTCTTCAGGTTACGTGCCTCGCCGGCAAACACGAGCGGCGGAAACGTCGCAAGCTGCGCCTCGACCTCGGCCAAGGCGTGCGCGTCGGGATATTCAGGCACTTGCAGGACTGGCCTGGTGCGCCAGCTGTCGGGTGTCCACCGCTCGGACATGGTCTTGCTCCAAAAGATGCTGCGGCGCGCGCGGGACGGGCGCAGCGGGCTCGCGTTATACACAGGCCACCACTCCCATGCCAGTTGGAATCTGCCCTGCAAGTCAAGACCTTGCAGGCAAGGTCAATTTTGCCTTTGATGAGGCAGGTTCAGGGGCTCGGGAGCGCCGTGATGGACGCGGCCACAGACGACGTTTTTCTCGATGACATCACCTTCCAGGGTGTCGACGGCTATTCCCTCGCCGCCACGCTCTTCATGCCGCGGGGCCCACGCCAGCAAACCATCCTGATCAATTCCGCCACCGCGGTGCCGCGCAAGATCTATGCGGCATTTGCGAGATACCTGGCGGGCCGCGGCAATGTCGTTGTGACCTACGATTACCGCGGCATCGGCGGGTCGAAACCTGCGACGCTGAAAGGCTTCGACACTTCGATGTCGGATTGGGCAGCGCGCGACGTCACGGCGGCGGTTGCCTATATGCGTGCGCGCTGGCCGACGCTGCGTCTGAACTATATCGGCCACTCATTCGGTGCCCAGGCGCTGGGGCTGTTGCCGAACAACAACCAGGTCTCCCGCGCATTGTTCGTCGCTGGACAAGCGGCCTATTGGGGCCTGATGAGCGGCAACGAACGCTATCGCGTCTATGCTCTAATGAACCTCGTCGGCAAGCCGATCACGCAAATCATGGGCTACGCCCCGGCACGCCTCGGAATCGGGGAGGATCTGCCGAAGGGCGTATTCCTCGAATGGGCCAAGTGGGTGAACAACAAGCGCTACCTGTTCGATGATCCCACGCTGACGACGCTTGCGAATTTTGCCAACTATCGCGGCGCCTTGCGCGCGCTGTCCTTTGCCGATGACCCCTGGGCGCCAGTACCAGCGGTCGAATTGTTGTGTTCGGGATTTACCGCGACGAAGCCGACGGTGGTTTCGATTGCGCCGAGCGACGTCGGCGTTGAGAAGATCGGCCATCTCGGTTTCTTCCGGCCGGAGAACCGCGACCGACTCTGGAAGGACGCCGCGGACTGGCTGCTAGCCAACTAGGTTCGCGTCTGGCGCTTCCCTATTCCGCAGCGGCCTCGCGCACATAACGCGCGGTCGGTGTGCGCATGGTCACCAACTCTTCCGCGGTGGAGGGATGCAGGGCCATGGTGGCGTCGAAATCAGCTTTGGTCGCTTTCATTTTGATTGCGATGCCGACGGCCTGAACGATTTCAGCCGCATCCGGCCCGACGATATGACAGCCGACCACGCGATCGGTGTCGCCATCGACCAACAGCTTCATCAGGATGCGAGTATCGCGACCCGAAAGCGTCGCCTTCATCGGCTTGAAAATGGCCTTGTAGACATCGACCTTCGCAAACCGCGCCCGCGCCCGCTGTTCTGTCAAGCCAACGGTGCCGACCTCAGGCTGCGAGAACACCGCCGTTGGCACGTCGTTGTGATCGACTCGCGTTGGCTTGTTGCCGAACACGGTGTCGGCGAAGGCATGACCTTCCCGGATCGCGACCGGCGTCAGGTTCAGCCGGTGGGTCACGTCGCCGATCGCATAGATATGCGGCACGGAGGTTTGCGAGAACGGGTCGACCTTGATGCCCCCAGTTTTGGCGTCAAGCACGACACCGGCTTTCTCCAGCCCGAGGGTCGCGACATTGGCGTTGCGGCCGATCGCAAACATCACCTGATCCGCAGTCACGCGCGCATCGTCGGACAGGACGGCGGCAAACTCGGCG
>Ga0210400_10005747_pt1 | contig 10506 bp, 22 predicted proteins | sample IncBWH26MmetaG_FD_155456 | JGI IMG/M metagenome (GOLD analysis project Ga0210400, IMG submission 155456) | Forest soil microbial communities from Barre Woods Harvard Forest LTER site, Petersham, Massachusetts, United States - Inc-BW-H-26-M | ecosystem: Environmental > Terrestrial > Soil >... | reverse complement strand
TTTGTCGAACGGGAACGGCGTGTGATTCCAGAGTGCGTAATCCGCATCCGCGTCTGAGGCGCCGGGCATTGCGGCTTTCGCCAGTTCAAGAAAAGTCACGTTTACCCCTCCGTTGTCGGGCCATTCGCGAACATCTACTTGCCGTACATCGCCCACGCCGGCTTGACGGCGATGATTGATCCGCTGAGATCGCCGATCCGGCCCCACGCCTCGGTGTAGAGGCGCCATCCGCGGCCGTTGTCGCCATCGTGATCTGGCTCGTTGCCGTAGTCCTGCTCGGCGAGCCATCGCTTGGCGAAGTCGGCCGCGCCGGCAGCGTCGAGCTTGAACGGGAGCTTTACGAGTCCTTCCGGCGGATAGCTGCTCGGCACATACTGGAAGAAGATGAGGCCCTTCTTCGGATCGATCAGATATGCCTCAGCAGTCTTGCGGCGACCGAACGCGATCCCCATCGTGGTCGCTAGATCGCCCTCGCTCGTGATGTCGATGTGGAAGTTGTCCATCGTTTACCCCTTCGGTGACGCGCCCACAGTTTGCGCCTTGCGGTAGCAAGCCTCATGGTACTTGGCGCCGTCGAGAACCCATTGTTCCTGCCCTGCCTCAATTTCCTCGCGGCAGCCGCAGCAAAAAGTCAGGTCGGGCTCGTCATCGTCGCGAGCCGTGAACAAATGATAAAGGCGTGTCGCTTCACGGATCAGCATCGCCTCGCCGTCGATCCGATCAGTAACGTGCGCACCAAGGAACGCGCAGCGCCGCGCGATCTTTTCGATTTCGGTCGAATAATCTGCACTCATGAGGCGCCCTCGGTGATTGGTTCATTCGCCCTGATCTTGCGGTAGGTCGCCAACCATTCGCGGCGCGATTTCTTGCGGTCCACAAGTCTGTCCTTGATCTTGCCTTCGTCGTTGACCTCGATCGCGGCCATGATCTGGTTATAGATGTGGTTGCGGAGCGATAGTTTGAATGTGGACGATGCTGCCTTAATAGCCTCGGGGTACATGACCTCGACGTAGGCGACGGTCTCTTTTCCGATGTCCATCGCGATCTCTTTGACGAGTTCGCGAGACCATGGGCCTTTTGGGACAAGATCGTTGCTCATGGCGCGCTCTCAGTGCTCCCGCCATTCTGGTGGCTGCGGAATATCAAGCCAGTGAGTTGGTTCCAATTTCTCGGTCGCCTCTTGATCTTCACCATTCCACATGACGATGTGGAGCGTCTGACTTCCCGCCGACCAAATAAGTATCGTGCTTCCATCCTTTGGGGCCGATGCTATCGGTTGCCATGCCGTTTGGTTATCTGTCATCACGCGCTCCAAAATCCGAGAGGCGACCATTCTGGCGGCGAGTCCCGCCATTCAGGATGTGCGCGCATCCGCGCACTCTCGTCCTTCGTGAACCAAACTATTTCGTCCATCTTGCGACCAAATAGTTTCTCTGCGGCGTCTCGCGGAATATAGCCGCGCGGCTTCTTCGCATCGTCCGGCGCAAAGACGGCATTCATCCTGGTGTCGTTAATTACGAGCCATTCGCGCATTGTTGTCCTCGAATGTACTAACTGCGCGCCGGTAAGCGGGCGAGCGTGCGGATGATCTCGGCGGCGCGGACGCCCCCGGCGCGTTCCTCCTCGGTGTCGCCGTCGAAGCCTTCTTCCATCGCCTTGGCAAGGTTCTCGGCCTTCTCCTGCTCAGTGAGGAGCCGGCCGCGGATGATGGCGCGTGATGCGGCGGAGAGCGCAGCGCGCGCCCACAACTGATCGCACCAGGGCGCCTGATCCATCAGGGCGGTGCACAACTTCGCGTGTCGCTCGGCCTCACTGGACATTTTGTAATCCCCTATTGTGAAACGCCTTCCATCACACCTTGTCTTATAGCCCCGCCTCCGGCTCCGTTCTCGGCGCGCTTGCCGGCGATCCTCTCCTCGAACGCCTTCGCATGCGCGGTGAAGGTGTCCTCGGACTCGGCGCAATAGGCCAGGAGGTCGCCCATCCCGCCCGTGTACCAGCTGGCGTACTCGCGCAGCTTCACCGCGAAGCTGTCGGCGTTGGCGCGCATGGCCGCCGCCTTCTTCTCGGCGTGCTCGACCGAGCGATACATCTCGGCGATGGTCGCCTCGCAGGCGCGCTCGATGGAGGCCTTGAGTTCGTCCGCGAGCGAATTGCGGATCTCGCCGTAGACGGCGTGATCCGCTGGGAGCGGCGGCGCCGCCGGCAAGCCGGTGCCCTGGATGCTCTCCGCGACGGAGCGGATAATGGTCTCCTGGTCGATACGCTCGTTCATTTGCTTCTCTTCCTCCTGGTTAAGGTGCTGCGTGTTCGTTGATGCGGTGGGCTTCGCTCACCGCGATGGTGGGGTGCATGCGGCGCTCGACCAGCGTCCAGATGATGGAGCGGATGCGCTCGTCGGCGCGGATGAGGAAGCCGATGGGGTCGTCGCGAAAGGCGCCCCACCGGCTGATCGTTTTGTCCCGGTTCTGCTTGGTCGTGTCGGTGAAGAGACCTGCCGCTTGCAGGTCCGGCAGGTCGAGCGACCGCAGGATGTTCACCGCTTCGAGGAAGTCCGCCAGGCGCAGCGGCAGTTCGCGCGTGCTCTTGGCGTAGGTGTCGACCTCGACCCGCAGCTGGGCGAGCGCGGCAATCCGGCGGTCCTTGGCGCCCACCGTGTCGCGGATCATCTCGTCGATCTGGCCGATCAAGCCTTGGTGCTGCTCGGCCGTGAGTATGCGCAGGCGGCTCATGCGGGCGCACCCACCGCGCTCATCCGAGCGTTCTTGAGCGCGCTCGCGTCCTTGAGGGCCTTGCCCGCCACGCCGCACTTGGTGCGCAGCAGCTTCTCTCCATCGAACCGGCCCTGAATCGCCGCCTCGTCGTCCATCGTCACCAGCCAAGCGCGGAGATAATCCATGTACTCCTCGGTGGTGGTGGGCCCGGTCTCCTTCGGCGGCTCGGGCTGGGCCTCGGCCCTGGTGCCCTCCGCCGGGTCGATGGGCTCGGCCGCCGGCGCCGAGGATTTCTCCCCGGACGCCGACGGCTCCGCGCCCGCGGATTGGCGGTCGGACACAGGCGCAGATTCGGTGGGCTGCTGCTGGCCGTCGGGCACGTCGGCGGCGACGTTGGCGAGCTCGTCCGGCGCACCCGAGGTACCGCCGTCCAGTTCCTTGACGTTCTCGGGCCGGAAGCCATCGCCGTTGGTGTTGCCGGCGAGGCGGGCAACCAAGCCGGTGCCGCGCGGGGTGACGTCCTTCGCGTTGTCCGGCCCGATCGCGGCTTCCTCGAGTTCTTCCTTCGTGTAGACGCCCATCAGCACGTCAGGGAAGTAGACGCGCGCGAAGTTGCGAGACGTATGGTAAAAAAGCTGGATGTCCGGCTGCGTCTCCCACAGCGGGCTGCCTTTGACCTTGCCGTATTCGTTGCGGGCCGGGCGCAACCTCCCCAGTGTTTCGGAGATCAGTTCGCGCGGTTCAGTCTCGCCTTTCAGCGTGGCGGAAACGATGCAGCGGCGCTCGTCCCCCTCGCCCACATAGCGGTGCTGGACGCGGCCGACGATCGGCGCGCGTGTTTCGAGTACGGCATGGTAAAGCTGGCTCTCGAAGGCAATCCGCTCCTCGCCCTTGTTGCTAACGAGATAGCTCTTGTTGGCGACCGCGAACGGTGAGAACTTCCATTCGAGGGCTTGGATGCAGATCGCGAGACAGGCTCCAGGATTGCCACGGAGATGGCTCGGGACCGCCGCGCCCGAGACAGCCATCAGTTTCGAAAACTCGAACACCTCCATCATGTTTTGGAAGCTGACGCCGCCCGATGCGAGCGAAGCTGTGATGGCGCCGGCCTTTTCACGGTCAATCTTCCCTTCGATGCGGGCAACTTGCGTTCCTGCTTGTTCGTCGCTCATGATGCTCTCCCGAATGATCCATGTTTCTCGCGTGCTGCTGCCGCATAAGCTGCTGCGGCTTGTTCGACTGTGTCGAAAACTCCGAGGTGAAACTGCTTGCCCTCTGCTCTGATCGAGGCGCGCCATCTTCCATAGTGTGTGAGAGACACGCCTTTCCGGCCGGAGGTGTTGTCTCGCCTCCGTTTTTGGTTTTTCTGATTTTGCGCGTGCGTGGCCGGGCGCAAGTTCTCCCACCGGTCATCGCCTGGGGTAGTGTTCTCGTGGTCGACCTCGAACAGCGGCCACTCGCTGGTCATGTAGAACCACGCGAGGCGATGTCCATAATGGAGAACGCCGTCGACCCGAATGACGAGGTAGCCGTTTGAATTTTTGCATCCGGCGGGGCCGGCCAGGATGCCGCGCCTTGTCTTGCGCCACTCCCATTCCCCGGTCAGCGGATCATATTTCAGGAGCGAGCACAGGCGCTCGTGGGTGAGATCGCCCATTAGCTGATGCTCCCGTGTTGCACGATCGCGTCGAGGTTCTCGCGCGCCCGCTGTGAAAGGCTGATCGACTGGGCGTCGTGCTGGACGCCGCCGGGGCCCGGCCATTCCTGGTTTCGGAGACAGCGCCAGAACCGCGCGAGCGCCTGCCGATTGAGTTCGTGCCCGCGCTTGAGGTCGTCGGGGTCGAGTTGCACAACGCGCGTGGCGTAGGGCGGCTTGCTCTCGACAAAGACCAGGGAGAAGCTGTTCATCTCCTGGCCGAGCAGGCGGCGGCAGCCTTCGCCGATCAGCGCGCCCTGCTGGTAATAGGCGAACTTCGCGATGGTCGAGACGAGATCCTCGTAGCGCACGCTGGTCGTGGTCTTGAGGTCGGAGAAGTCGAGCGAGTCGTTGGGGATCGCGTCCGGCCGCGCCTTGAGCCAGATGCCGCTCTCCTTGTCCTTCCAGAACATCGACCGCTCGATGGCGCCGTTGAGGATGCCGGCGCGCACCAGCGGGTTTTGCCCGAGCGACAGCGCCATGCCGCGGATGTGGTCGACCTGATCCGCGGTCAGGATCGTCTTGCCGGCGCGCGCCTGTTCGGCGTTCCACTCTTTGCACTTGCCGGCACCGTTGAACCACGGCCGCCAACGCTGCTTGCCCTTCTCCTCTTTGCCCGAGTCGTACATATCGGGCTGGATCACAAAGAGCTTCGCGAAGAACGGCTCGCCGAGGATCAGGTGGTGCACCGCGCGGCCGAGAATGAAGTGCTCTTTCTCGTCGTCAGTCCCGACACGGTTCGGATTGAGCGGCGAGTCGCACCAGTAGTGCGCCTCGCTCTTGTGGATGATCTTGCGCAGCCCGCTCGATGAGATCGACGGCCCGTCGCAGATGTCGGCGTCGTGATACCTGACCATCGGAACCCGGGCGTAGATGCCGGGCTCCGTGATCTTCCCGCCGATGTAGGGGATGTGGGCCATCGTAGCTCCCAACGGTCAGTCGTGGCTCTTCGCGGACAGCGAGTCGCGGCATTTGAGAACGCGGTCAGGATTCGACGGCCGCCGATAGACCACCATGTCGGCGACCGCCACCGGTCGCCACGATCCACGCACCCGGCTTAACCAATGGGAATTATCGGCGAGCGGAGTGCCGTCGACGAAATCGCGATCCTGGACCACTAACTTCATCTTCTTGCCCGCATGGCGGATGCGCCTGCCTTCCGCATCGGCAGCGCGGTCAACCGTCTGCGGGCTGGGATTGCCGAGCAGATCGCTCATGAGCACTTCCACGTAGTCTGTGTCCATGCGCCTACTCCGCCGCTTCCATCACGGGGACGAGCGAGCCGTCCTCCATGACGAGGCCGTTCGCCCCGCGCTCGTCCACCTTTGCGATAATCACGGTGTAGTCGTTCTCGGTCGCGAGCTTCTCCAGGAGAGCAAGGCCGTCCTGGTCGAGTTCGGACCCCTCGTCGATCGTCATCACCCGGAGCTTGGGATTGAGCGCCATGCCGATCATGGCCGAGGTCATGATCTTCACCCGCGTGCCCGCCTGCACGAATGGGATGCCGTTGAGCAGGATCTCGTCCTCGCCAAAGCCGAGGCCCTTCACAGGCATCTTGGCGGCGGCGACCGCCGCGATCTTCTGCTGGTCGAGGTGCTCGATCTGGCGGGTGAGTTCGGCCGCCTGGGCGTCGTTCTCTTCCGCCTCGTCCTCGAGCCGCACGCGCTCGGCGAAGCGGGCGCGGGTCTGCTTGACCTCGTTCGCCCGCGCGATCTCGGCGTTGATCGGTGCGGTGTCGACGGGCGTGGGCAGCGCGGGCAGCTTGCTGATGTCGATCTCCGCCGCGTCGGCGGCGGCGCCGTGCTGCGCGGCGGTCGTGCGCAGGGCGGCTACGCGCTTCTCCAATTCGGCCGCCTCGTTGAGGGAACGCTGCGCGGCGTCCCTGAGCGCCTGCACCTCGGCCGCCATCGCCGTTCGCCGGAGCCGCTCCGGCTCGATGGCAGCGTTGCGCTTGTTCGTCTCTTCCAACTCGGCGAGCTTCTTGGAGACGTCGATCTCCTTGGGGATCGAGCCGGGCGGCAACTGGATCGCGCCGGCCGCCTTCTTCGCCTGATCGGCCTTACGGTTGATCTCGGTGCGCGCCTCGAACAGCTGCTTGCGCTGCCCCGCGATCGCGTCGAAGTCGATGCCGGGGACCAACTTCTTGAGCAGGTCGAACTGCTCCTTCGACTTCGCCTTGGCGAAAGCCAACGGATCGAACGCGAACGCGCCCAACAGGCTATCGAGGAACGCCTGCGGCTTCTTCGAGATGGGCTTGCCGTCACCCTCGGTGACCTTGAGCGACATGGTGACGTCGCCGCCCTCGGTCCGGTGGAACGTCCGGGTGACCTTGATCTCCCCGAAGTCACCGTAGAGCCGGCACTCCTCCTCGCCGTCGCGGATTGGGCGCGGGGGCGCGGCCGCTTGGCCGGCGAGCAGGACAAAGATCGATTGGAGCAGGCTGGTCTTGCCCTGGTCGTTCCGCCCCGCGATGGTGACGAGATGGCCGTCCGGCCGGATCGCGACCGCACGGACACGCTGGAAATTGCTAACCCGCAACTCGATCAGTCTCATGGTGCACTCCCCTGGTTATGCGGCGTGCCGCAGGATGATGGATCTCATGGTCCCGATGTTGGGGTAGGCGGCGACGAGCTCTCGAATGACTTGCTCGATGTCGACGCGGTGCTCGTCCCAGAATTGCCGCTCGCTGCCGGTGTGCTGCTGCATATGATGCGTATGACAGAGGGGCGCGGCCCGCCTGTCGTCGGGCTTGCGCCCCATGCCCGCCTCGGAGCCCATCCGCACATGCGCGGCCTCACGGCACGGCTCGACGCGGCAGATCAGGCAGGGCAACTCGCGGATCGCCACGAGATAGCGGCCGTCACGTTGGCGCGGCTTGCGCTCCAACAGGCTTCCGACCGGCGCGATGTTGGCGATCCTAGCCATTGCGAATCTCCCGCAGTCGCGCGCGCGCGTTCTCGACGGTGTCCGTCTCGCCCTGGTGCGCGTGGTGCATTGCCGTCTGCTGCATCACACCAGCGAAAACGGTGAGGCGCGTGATCCCCTCGTTCAGGCTCTCGCTGCCGGACAGGAAGTACGAAGCCGCCACCGTGCGCAGCGCCGCTTCGGCCTCTTGACGCGGCAGGCTGTTGAGGATCATCACGAGGCCAGTGGCGAAGCCGTTGTCGTCACCCATTGGCGAGCGCCTCCTTGGCCTTGTCGAACGCGGCGAGCACCTCGGCGTGCGTGCGGCCGGGCGTGTCGTTCCATCGCCCCAACGCGAGCGTGATGACGCCATCCCACCGCAGGCCGATCGCGTCGTAGATCGCATCGCGCGCCTGCTGGTACGCTCCCAAAGGATTGTCACGGATGTGCCACGCATGCTGGAGCGCGATCAGCGCGCAGCGCGTTCCCTCGTCTTGAAAGCGCCGCGCCGTCCCAGGCCCGTGCGGGGACCAGTCGCCCTCGTCCGCGATGAGGCTGCGCGCTCTTTCGAGCAATGCGATCGCGGCATTGTTCATCGTCGTACCCCCTCCGGCACCGGCTCGAGTGGCGGGCACCGCTTGTCCGGACAGCGGTTCGGATCGAGCGGCTGGCCGTTGTCGACGACCGTGATCCGGCAGCGCGGGCAGAACCCGAGGAGCTTCTCCGGCCGTGCATGCCGGTACGGAAGCGGGCGCAGATTGAAGGGCCAGTCGCTCATAACGCCTCCCGGCTGCGGTCGGTCAGCACAATGACCATCTGCGGCGCGCGTGCCGCCTCGGCCGCAGCAGCGAGGTCGAGCATCCGCTTGGCGAGATCGCTCTCGCCCAATGCCTCGGCGATCTCGGCGGAGCGCCGGCACTGCTCGGGGTCGAGGCGCGCGGGGGACCAGGGCGAGGTCATTTGAGGTTCCCCGCGTCGTCGTATTCGGGCTCGTCCTGGCGCGGCGGCCGGCTCATCCCCTCAAGGATGCGCATCGCCTCGCCGAGGTGATGCTGTGTCTTGTTGGCCAGCGTGACGATGGCATCGCACGCCGCGATCGCGTCGAGCCGTTGCTTCTCGGTCAGGTACATGGGCGCCCCCCCTCTAGAAGCAGGTGTCGCAGGTGCAGTGCTCGTGCTTCCCGCTCTCGCAGAACGCGCTCGCGTCGTGCCACGGGAAGAACGTGTTGCCTGCCTCGCGCTCGCGATCGCAGTAGGCGCACTGCCCCGGCTTCAACTGGTGGCGGCGCAGAAGGCGCTGGCCCTCGATCTGCTCGGCGATGCTCATGCGACCCTCCTCAACGAAATGACGTTGCCGATGCTGCCCAACTCCCTGTTGCGCTCCGCCTCGGGCAGGCCGATTGCGATCAGGCGCGCCCGGTAGATCGCCATCGCGAACGAGAGATCCTGCCGGCAGGTGTCCTTGAACTCGCGCTTGGCCTCGGCCAGCTTCGCGGCCCGGGTCTCGTCGCGCTCCGCCCTGTCCTGCATCGTCAGTCCTCCACGCACACGGGCTCGGGGAAGTGCTGGGCGAAGAACGCAGCGTCGTCCCGCGCCGCCTTGTAGAGGTCGGACGGATCGGGCCGGCTGCCCTCCTCGATCGCGGTCGGGATCTCATCGATGCAGCTGTGGACGATCGACGCAGTGACCCAGCGGAAGAGTTCCGTGTCACGGACCAGCGTGGCGTCCGGGTCGCCCTTGATCGGGCCCGAGAGCGTCACTGCGTGGATGTCCCACTCGTAGCCATCCCGCTTATTGCCGGTGAACGAGATGACGCACTCGCCCTCGATGAGGGCAATGCGTCGCAATTCCTCGCCAACCCGCACCAGCAGCGGCACGTCGCTGAACTGATAGGAGATTTCACGCATGGGTCACCTCCTTCTTGCGGGACAGGGTGCGCAGGAGGCCCAGCATGCGGTCGCGCAATTCGCTGTCGGAGATTCCGTTGAAGGCGTCCGCCGCCAGCACCGTTTCCCGCGATGTCGCGAGCACCTCGATGGCATCCTCGGTTCCGTTCTGCCGAGGGAAAAAGGATTCGATCGGCTGTTGCAGGTGATCGGCGATCACGAAAAGGTCCGCCGCGGACAGCCGCGTCCCACCTGTCTCATACTTTTGGTACTGTTGGGTGCTGACGCCCAGGAGTTTCCCACACTTTTGCTGCGAGACTTTCTGGTGCTGCCGCGCAACTTTCAACTTAGTTGCGATGTATTCAGCAGTATCAACATTCGTGAGACTTTTGGCCGGCTGCATGGACGCTTCCCGTTAACGCTTGAGACCGCCGCTGCTAACAATGGTTGCAGCTAGTTTCGTCGTCAAGTGGGACCGGGGTATTTTTTTAAGACTGTCTTGACGAAGAGACTCGGCGCGTCTCAAACTGAGACTGTCAGCACCAGTCCCACTCTCCGTGGGACCAAAAGAGTACAGGCGTCTCACAGATTGAGATCGGGTAGCCGCGCGCGTTCGCCCGCGCCGGTGAGAGCGCGTGCGTTCGCCGACGCTCGCGTGAGAGCGCCTGCATGGGAGAAAACGGGTGAATCCCCTAGAAATTCCGGCAGGTTGGACCGACGAGCGCGTCGAGGCCCTCAAGCGGCTGTGGGCCGACGGCCTGAGCGTGTCGAAGATCGCCGCCGCGATCGGCGGTGGTCTCAGTCGCAATGCCGTGATTGGGAAGGTTCACCGACTCGGATTGAGCGGTCGCAAGGAGAAGGTCAGCTGCCGTGCCACGCCGGCACGCAATAGCGCCAGTCGACGACGAACCAAGTCATGGCCGCCCCCTTCCCGTACAACGGCGGGTACGCGCACGGCGTCCCGTCCTGTTCTTTTCTACGCAGAAGTCCTTGCTGCAACTCAAGCATGTCACCCAGAGCCGATCAAGTTGAAATTTGACGCCCTGGGCATGCGGAATTGCAGGTACCCCTTTGGCCACCCCGGGACGCCCGACTTCTTCTTCTGCGGCATTCCCGAGGCGGATTTCCCTGAACAACCATACTGCTCGTTCCACCGGCGCTGGTGCGGCGGCGGATATGGCAACCGCCCGCAACGGGCCTATTGGAGGAAGAAAACATGAGCGTGCGTGGGAAACGCGGCGAACCGCCGCAGGTCAACGGTTCCGCCCCACCGGAGACTGAGACACCTCCCGGCGAGGGCCCGGCCG
>Ga0210400_10005746_pt1 | contig 10506 bp, 7 predicted proteins | sample IncBWH26MmetaG_FD_155456 | JGI IMG/M metagenome (GOLD analysis project Ga0210400, IMG submission 155456) | Forest soil microbial communities from Barre Woods Harvard Forest LTER site, Petersham, Massachusetts, United States - Inc-BW-H-26-M | ecosystem: Environmental > Terrestrial > Soil >... | reverse complement strand
TTGCGTTTGATTTCTTGCGGCGGGAAGATCGTTGTAGAGGTATCGATGTTCACATCGGGCCAACTCGTACGCGTGAACCTCGCTGGCCTCCAAGCCGAGGGTGTAATGTTCCAGGCTGCGGTCACCGACGCTGTTGGTCACATTGTGAAACAGACTTCAGAACAGCCACCGAAGTACCTAGTGAAACTTTTATTCTCCTTTCGTGGCGTTACGGAAGTCGAAGTTCCCGCAGACCGCATCCACGCAGACAAGTGAACCTTTCCCTCACCTCGCAGATGCCCCGATGTTACATTCGCGGCGACCGAGCGCGGGGATGCGCGTACTTGTCCCGTTTGCCGACTTACCAGATGGGATGAGAAGGCCGGTCTCCGCGGGATGCGATACGCTCCCAATAATCGACGTGCTCGAAGCACAAGAGAAAGGAGACCGGCTGTGAAGAAGATTAGCACTGTGGCGAAGCATGGCAACGAGATTTTCAAGGAACCCAAGCTGACCATCGGTTTGGATCTGGGAGACCGGACAAGTCGCTACTGCATCTTGAATGAGACGGGTGAAGTGATTTTGGAACAGAGCTTACCAACGACACCGAAGGGCATCCAGCAGGTCTTCAGCAGGGTCCCTCGCAGTCGAATTGCGCTGGAAACCGGAACCCATTCACCCTGGGTAAGCCGGCAGTTGACCCAGATGGGCCACGAAGTGATCGTGGCCCATGCGCGTAACGTACGACTGATCGGAGAGAGCAGCCGAAAAGATGATCAACTCGACGCCAGGACACTGGCACGGCTAGCAAGAATCGATCCCGGATTGTTGTGTCCGGTGCGCCATCGCAGTGCTAAAGCGCAAATCCATCTAACGGTGATCCGCGCTCGAGCGGCACTGGTCACCACGCGCACGGCACTGGTGAATGCCGCGCGCGGGTTGACGAAATCCTATGGCGAGCGGCTGAGGAAGTGCGGCACAGGACAAATGAATCGCGAGATCGCCAAGGGACTGAGCCAGGAGTTGCGGGACGCCTTGGAGCCACTGTTGCAGGAAATCGAATCGTTGAACGAGCGCATCGCAGAATACGACCGGCGGATCGAGCAAATCGCCAAGGAAGTGTATCCCGAGGTTGCTCTGCTCAAACAAGTGAAGGGAGTAGGAACACTGATTGCGTTGACCTACATTCTGACCCTGGATGACCCGTACCGATTTCGTCGCAGCCGGGACGCGGGATGTTTTCTGGGGTTGCGTCCTGGGCGCAGGAACTCTGGCATGAGCGAGCCGCAGATGCACATCAGCAAGGAAGGGGACCGTTATCTAAGAACGCTGATAGTGCAAGGTGCACACTACATTCTCGGGCCCTTTGGAGAGGACAGTGATCTGCGACGATGGGGACTGAAGCTAGCCGAGCGTGGAGGAAAGAATGCCAAAAAACGAGCTGTTATTGCGGTGGCTCGGAAGTTGGCTGTACTGCTGCACAAGTTGTGGGTGAGCGGAGAGGTCTACGAGCCGCTGCGCAACAACCACAAAGTGGCGAGCGCAGTAGCGTAGAGTTGCATCCGAAGAGCCGAGCTCAACCGCCGAGTTCAGGTGACTGCGACTAACTCCTGGCCCAGCTCCCGTCGAGAGATAGGAGCCAAGGTCGATTATCAGGTAGCAGCACCTGCTGAAATGAGGACGCCCAACTTGCACCGAGCGAAAATTCGCTCAACAAAGAGTGCGGATGGAAGGATGGCGACAGAGGCGGCCCGGCTCGAACACAGGGAATCCACAGGAAGGAAGAACAAAAACAGACTTGACTCATACCGGCCTTCTCATGGAAGGAAGGAAGAACAAAAACAGACTTGACTCATACCGGCCTTCTCGCGAAGGTTTTCCCCTTTCGCACTGCGTTGCGGAGTGTCAGCCTGTCTGGGTTTCTAATTCGTAGGTTGAGGCTCGGCTAGTTCGAAACCGTGCTCTGCGGCTACATCCTCGATGGCCGCGTGTACCAGAGACACATGCTCCGGCGAGCCAAAAATATTCAGCCACAGCTTCGTCCCGCTTGGATATTGCGCAAGTTTGGCTTTCAGCGAAGATAGATCGGTCGCCGTATATTGATTCATGTTTGCGACAATTTGGTCACCGAAAAAACTGACATTCACATTGACCGTAGATGCCCAGTGCCACTGTTTTACGTTCTGGCGCTCTTGCCCTAACGTCAAGTTTTCCAACTCCGTGACCTCGTCGTCGGCCAGAAGCCAGGCCGGCGCCTTCCCTATCGCTTCAACTAAGCCAAATTGGAAGCCTACAGCCTCATTTGCATCGCGCTGGAGTCCTGGCCGCATTGAGAGTTCTTTTCCCCTCTCTGACCAATGTTCATGAAACTTGCGCAGTCGATCCCACATGGCCTTTTCTGCCTGCTTGCTGCCGTACTTCGCCAGTGTCTCGGCAGCTGCTCGAGCCCAGTTGAGGTCCGGATCATTCAGGCGTGCAATGAGTGCAGGTTCGACCTCGCTCCAATGTTGCATTTTTGTGATAGCCCCCAGGGTATTTGTCATGCATGTGGTCGGAGGCTTCTGCTCCAATCGGTTGATGCCGTAGTCGACATCGACTCGCAGGAAATACATAGCGAATCCGTCCTCGGAGACGCAGTCCCACCCACCACCTGCGCTCTCGAAAACGCTTTTCACTCTCGGCAGGACCTCCTTTGTTGAATAGCGGCCAATGAGTTCCGCATCAAGGCTTCTGGTGCGACTATTTTTGTCTTCGATGCGACCAGCCAGCATCTCGTCAAATTGGGGCAACGTTTCCTTCGGCAGCAGGCCTAGAGTATTGCCTTTGACCGTGAACATACCGTTGTCCAGGTGCGGATGCCTGATCTCTTCCAGAATTACGGGCGTCGCTTCACTTGGGTCCAGATCGTAAAGTCGCCGCAACGCTAGGTCACGCAACATCTGGTGATTCATGTCGGGCTGCTGTGCCACTTTCTTGAGAGGCGCAGTCATTGCCGGACCCTTTAGGCGTTCCCAGAAACTCATGAGCAGATTCCACTGCCGATCTTCCGATAAATTCAGGAATGCGGCCGCCACCTCACCTGGAGGCAGTCCGGCGAAGGGCTTCTCATCGCCAGTCCCACTGTACGGCCGGAGAAGCAGTGTCTGCATGGTCTCTGCCCTGGCACCCCCTTGCTTGCTGGCAACGAGCATCGTTGTTTTCTCGTAGAGTGAATCCTGCAGCTCTTTGAGCGCCTTTTGCCGAGCTTGCATCCGTTCAGTCCAGATTTTCTGCTGTGCAGCATCTTTTTGCGGATAAGGTGGTAGAGGGTCCTGATCGTGCTGAACTTTCAGTTTCGCCAAGATATAGAGATAGTCTGCGCTTAACGCGATATCGGGCGCACTCATCTGTTTTTCGAGTTCCTTCACCACCAAATTCTGATAGCGCGAACTCGCCAAACCCGCGATCTCATTCCAGCCGTTGCGATCACCGCGTGTCCCAAGGCGAAACACGAGTTCATGCACGGATGCGGGAGTATCCAAGAATCGCAAGACTCGCAAAGCTGCGACTTTTTCTGCCTCGGTGCTTGATCGAGCGTTTAATGTCGCAATAGCGGTGCCGAGCGTTTGTTGCTGCCACGCTGGATCGGCTGGAACAACATCAAAGTTTAACGAGTTGGATCGTAGCTCCACGGGTTCGGCTTTATCGGGGGTTCGGCGACTCACACGGTCGGAGGTCACATACAGCGAGTAGTGGCCCGGTTTGTCCAGCGCGACCCATTCATTTAGGTCTTCGCGAATGATTTCGGGCTCACTCGAGAGCACTCGCGAACTCCCCAGGCCACCGCCCATAAACGCCCCCATGGAGAAGTAGCTCTGGAGAGGGTCTCGACCCGGCGGCGTGACATGAAATTGCTCAAGGTTCAGCCGACCGCTACGGTCGTAATTCCGCGTAGTCATGTCGTACATCTCGGGCACAGCGGCCTCGAATGACAATTCGACAGGAATGATTTCCCCAACATGAAACCGGGTCGATTCGTCGGCAAAGCGAATTGTCAGAGAAGCACCGTTGTCCTCTTGCGGGAACAGAGGTGAGGCCAAAATCAAGAAGGCACACGCAAGTAGCAGAGGTCTCATGCTAACCCCTCGCTATAGAATCGGAGTGGGCATCGTTTTCAAGTCGGATGTTATCAGTAAGCCTTTGAGTTGTAAGCCCTCGCTATCAAGTGTGGGCCCCTGCGACAAGTAGACGTGCGTTCTATATGCCTGATTAACGCTAACCGGAAAAGTGGAGGCTAGTACCCAGATGTCCGGTTAGCACGACTAACCGGGAGTTACGCAGGCGGTTGCGGTTTCCTTGCCAACTGTAGTTCCATATCAGTGCCATGCCCGATCTTATGGTTAGAATCGTTCGATTTGTTGATAGAGACTTCCCCGGTTGGGTGGAGTGTGAGTTCGTGGATGCTGAGGGACGCCGCCATTCGATAATTGAAAAGGTCCCGATTGTGACGACTGAAGATTTAGGCGCCGACAGTGAATACCCGAAACCGGGGATCGTGCGCTGCGAAATCTTGAAGCGATACCGAGACGACAAAGGACAGGAATTAGTGCGCATCAGCACGGACAGGCCCACCGGAATCGAGTCTACGGAAGGCACGTCCGAGTTTGCAGTTCCCGCAGATCTGCTAACTTCACTGGGAGATTGACGCACAAAGCAAGCAAATTGAACATGTCCGGTTAGCCGACTTATCAGGACTTAGCCGACCATCCGCAAAGAACCGAGTCCGGTACGACTCAAGTGTCGATTCCGGGTTCCGCCGCTTTGTAATCCATTTTGCAAGTCGAACAGGAGATTGCTAGCTACGGGATTACACTGACCTGCAGCTCAACTTGAGTCGCGCTACCCGCCTTAAGCACCCTTTCCTGCGCCCGCTGGCGCCAATAATCTAGGACCTTGGGATCGTGTATATCCGGGCTGAGCTCGACGTTGGTGGCAAAGAAAAGATATGGAAGAGGTGCTAGGCCTTCGAGGCGAAACTTGCCATCACTTCCTGACAATATCGGTTGGAATAGGCGAGCGTCGGGCTGCTCCGGTATCCCGTAAACCCATGCGCTAACAGGTTCGCCTCCGTAACGCGTAATCCCTTCGACGGCGGCTGCTTCCGACAGAACAATCCGAATCGTATCGGGCGGATTGTTAGGCTGCACGACAAGGGGCTCCCTGATGAGATTCACCGCTCCGCTGGTGATGCTGTGGGCATAGACATTAGCCGTAGTCGCCACGGCTACCGCGTAAGTTCCAGGGTCAACGGTCACATCCTCACTACGATATGCCCCCTTGACCTGCATCCCCCCGGACATTGACGACTGTGGGCCGGCTTCGACATAACCGTTCGGCTTCAAAGCAACCAGCTGTAGGTACCAAAAGCCACACGCCGCAACGGAATCCCCGCAAGTCCGGCTGCCGGTATCACCTGGTGCGTTGCTGATTTCGATCGGAATGTTAATGCTCTCGTGCCGAGTCAACGGAAACACGACTTCGGAGACATCGGTATCTGCCACTTGCAGAGGGCTGGAGCCTACAAACTTTCCTTCAGCATTGTGAAAATCTGAAACGACCCGAAAATTCCCACTTGGAACCCAAGACTCGAACTCACAGCAGGCGCCAGGTGTCGTTACGAAGAAGAATGACTTCACAAAATAGGATTTCGATCCGTCGCGATCAACAATGTCAACCAGAGGCGGCCACTTTCCAGCCCCGGAAATACGCCCAGTAACATGGTGCAGTACTTCGCGGTGAAACTGAAAATCTACGTTCGCCTGCTGACCTTCTGCGAGCTCCAGAAATGTATCGCTACCTTCGCCAGCCAGCAAAGGAGCACGCACGGGGACGTACCCAACTGCGGTTCCATTTGCGCCGCGGGCAGGTGGGTCCTCAGTATGAAGCCAAGGTTGTGCGACAAGAAAGTAGCGGCCTGGTTGCAACGGACCAAAGCGATAGAAGCCGTTGGCTTCGGTTTTTACAGTGTTGCAATACTCCAAGCGACGCCACCCGCTCCAGGTGTGAAAACACTGGAGCGTGATCCATGCGTCTGGCATCGGCGCGCCATCCTGGTCTCGAACGATACCGGAGATAGACGCAGCAGGGGCTATTCGTAGAGTGATCGGGTCAGTGTTGGGACCGACCATAAAGGAGCCGATGGGATCATCCGCTTTCCGACGAAACGCAAAAGTTTGGAGGTAGTTGTCTCGGGTAGCCGATAGACTTACTGCCATAACAGGGATCTTGTCGAACGCAAACTTGCCTCCCTGGTCGGTCACGATTTGTAGATGAAAATGATCCTCCTGCCTTCTCCCAGTTGTGCCAGACATTCCGCAAAGACTGTCTAGACTCACCGTCGCTCCTGCAACAGGCAAGCCGCTAGCGTCGTCGATTACGCGGCCAGCTACATGATAGAGCGGAGCATCGGGTGGAATAGGCGACATGATGCAGGGGCCACTGTACGCCGTCGCACTGGCAGCCTGCGTTGATGGAGGAGCGCCTACTGCCCCGCTGCACGATAATGTGAGCATTGCAAAGACAGAGCCAAAGAGCGTGTGGAAGAACCTATGCATGAGAACATCCTTCCGAGATAGAAGGTAAGACCAAACTCGTCGACCTGGATCGCCCGATTCCCGATCCGCCGAAGATTGATGCGAATACTCGCGAGCACTTAGATGCTGAACGACGACATAGCGTGCCTATTCAACATCAATTCGTATAGGGCATCGCAGAGGTGAAGTACTGAGTCACACTTTGCTCATTATCATGCCATCTGAATGACGGGGCACTCGAAAATATCCACTTGGACGATTAACGCCGTAACCGGACAAGTCCCGATCATCGAATCCACACGTCCGGCAACCCGACTCCTGGCCCGGAATCACTTCCGGTTCGCCCATGAAGGCACCAATTGCAGCTTCCGCCCTTCCGCCCGACATTTGTACGCGGTATCTACTATATGTAATTCTTGACGCGGATTAGATTTGGCGAAGCACAGGCCTCACCGAGGCCAATAGCAAGCGATATCTATCGGGACACGGTACGCGGTCCTGTTGCCGAAGTTTTTTTCGTCTGCCCGAGTTTGAACGCCGATTCGGACGGCCAACCCAGCAACCGGCGCGTGTCGCTGGATAACCTAAAGCTCGGGAAATTCGTAAGAATGGCCCTACAAAGCTCAACTGCTCTGATATAGACAACTTCGTCAGATGTCTTTGGAAGCGCTCGAACTACGCCGGACTTGATCCACTCTTCCATTTCGTTCGGCTTGTCGTGAAAACTGACATAAAAGATCAAGACCTCCCGCCACCAGTCATCCCCTTTTAGAAAAGCGTCAAGCCTTTGGTTCGCGCGATCGGGCGTCAGTTCTACCAGGTCCTTAGCCGCCAGGAATTCTTGGAATGAAAGATGCGGAAACGAGAGAATTGACCCGGTTGGAATTAGAAGCCCGTCCACAATGAGTTCGCTGAGAACTTCACTCCTCTTGTCCTGCAACCCAGATAGTCTCTCGCGTAGGGCAGAGTGGAAGTCACCAGCAGAACAGTCGCGCTTCTTCTCACTATGCAACATCCCGGCAAGATGACTCAGAACGGCGAGCTTGGTTGACGATCTAAACTTCGATCCGCGATTGATGTTTTTTGCTGCGTCCCACCCGCCGGCCAGTAGCCGCACGAACATTTCGTACAGCCTTGGACGGCTTTCAGGAAGCCCTTCATGACCGTGCTTGTACACAGCAAGAATCAGGGTCCCAAGCAGTGGCACCTTCATAAGAGAGCCTAAGGAAGACAGTTGCTTTAACTTCTGATAAAAGGCCGACACCTTTGACTGGTCGCCATCCAACCATTTCTCCGTAAGCTGCCGGACTTCCTGATCATCAAAAGCTTGTATTTCCAGCCGGCGCAACCACGAAAGCCAAGGACCACTGACGTGATCACGGGCTGTCATGATTATCTGGACCTTGGGTGATACGCCGGAGGCCGCAATGTTAGCAATCTCAACCTGACGAGCGTGATTAGGCACTTCATCTAAACCGTCCAGATACAGCCTGAGCGTCCACGCAGTGCGGGTATCGCGTTCAGTGACTTCCCGCCAGATGGCAGCAAGCTCCTCCGATGCGAGAAAGGCCTTCTGAAATGATAGGAGAGGCATGTCGCTCAGCCTGTGAAGCTGGATGTACACAGGCAGAATCCTTGAACTCTTTTGCTCTAAAGCTTCTAAGTCGCGTAACGCATTCCATCTGCAAAAAGATGTCTTTCCATAGCCCGCCGGTCCCGTAATCAAGAGCGGGGCGACAGTTTGATCTAGTAGATTCTTGTCGAACTTAATCCTTCTGATCGAGTGCGCCGCAACCATCGCTGAAGGAACCCGGCGTGAGATATCTGACACAAGATAGAAATCCGAAATCCTCTGTGACCGAATGAGAGAAAGTGGGTCCGAAAACTCAGTGGAGCTCAGTGCGTTTGATGTGTTGACATGGTCTCGAAGTTTCTTGATAAAAGGAGCCGATCTGTCGAGCAGTTTTGCCGATCGCGCGCGCAAATCAGGAGCTCCGGCTAAATGTACTGAGCAATCTGCCGGGTTCTTTTTCAGTTCTTGCTCGGATAGATCTCCGCGAGCACGGGCTTCGTTATAACCAGAGATCCGAGCACCCTGTAAATCATCTGCGAACTTGAAGACGTCCTGGGTAACGAGATCGGCCTCGTCAACATCGGCGGCTTTCAACGACATGACCAGATTCCCGAGGTTTCTGAAGGCATTGGCGAGCCGGCCGGCCTCTTGTTCGTGCATTCGTCGCTCGAAATCTTTCGGCTCCGGCAAATTGAGCTTGAGATCGTACGAGCGCAGTATGAAAGCAAGCCTTGGTTGGACAAACAGTGCCCGCAAGCTCTTCCCGTAGGCGGTAGAGAACCCTTCTTTGAAAAGTAGTCGCGCAACAGAATGGTCCCCGTCTAGTTCATCTCTCAGAGACTTGACATGCGCCCCGAGGAATTTGACGTTGGCTAGGAGGAAATCGGGCCAATACTTCTTGAATTTAAGTAATAGGTCATTACCACAAATGAAAACGACTTGGCCGGATCGCCTTACAAGTTGTCCTCTTATCGACTCCATGGCCTGTGGAGAACACTCGTGCGGTGTGATGACGTACGCGCGCGAAACCGCTTGCGATTGGCCTTGCTCATTCAGAATCGGCGTGTCTAACGACTGTTCGACTTGATGAAAAACCGTCCTTGCGCCCGAACCAGACTCCGCAGAGCCCGAGATCTTCTCGTTTTTTATCACGCAAGTATTGAGCAAGACCTCGCCCATTGGTCCCTCAGAACAGAAGATAACGTCCTTTCCTTGTTCCAGAGGCCCATGAGTCGCACGAACGTTGGTGCATCCAGGCATCTTCATTAGCAGCGCTTCGACAGCTCGGCGGAGCGCATCTTCATTGTCGAACCCTTCGATGAAGCGTTTGAGGTCATCTGTCACGTATGGTTCCTCTCGGTGGAGCATTCTATTCAAAAACAGGTAATTGTTATGGGCAATATTGAGTTCGCAAAATAATTACATTGCGTATAATTCCTGCGTTTGCGCAAGAACACCGTGGGTAATTCCTCCCAAACGATTGGGCTCAGCGTCTTGTATGCACTAATCGACTGCTTGGATATTCCCGCATGGATGTAAGATTGTTTCATTTCCTTGACTCTAGCAAACGGACTTTTGGGCCCTTGTAAATAAGTGGTACCATCCGGGGCCGATGGGCTTTTCAATCAATCCGTTTGAGTTTGTGAAGATGATGTCCGAGCGGCGCAAGATGAGCCGTGAACAGGTCATTGATTGGCTTGAATGCGTCCGAGCCGACGGGCGATTGCTTTCGGAAACGTGGACAAAGATCGCAGCCCAGCTACGCGAGGAAGCTGGGACTAAAAGAGCAAAAAAACGGAAATCAAAACTGCTTTTGGAACTGGAGGCTGCGCGCGATCAGCAACAGATGATTTGTTCGCGTATGGACGGGTTTTATAACCTCGCAAGCAGTGCTGTCGCGGGCCGACTTGAAACCGCGTATTGGGACGGGTTCATAAATTGCCTTGGTGGGGTTCTCGTGGCGAGAACGAAAGCGCGGAGCCGGACTGATGAGTTTATCCGAGAAGAAAAAATGCTCCTCGAAAGCGGAGAGCGTTCAATTGCGGATACGATCGAAGAAGCGATCGCGGCGGTGCAAAAAGAACTAGGCGCTCTTGAGGCATTCATCCAAACGATAAAAACTGCACCAAAAGCAATCCGCTAGATCGAAATACCCTGTTGGTACGCTAGCTCATTTTTTAGCTGTCCCTCGAAATGAATCGTGACGCCCGTAGAGCGAAGTATATGCAAAGGTCCTGATAAACGCGCAAACCGGACAAGTGCCTTTCGGGCATGCCAGGTTTCTTGGGTTATAGGCGAGGACCACAATGGCGTGCCCTCTGCAACAAGCGCATCAGCACGATGAGCCAGTTCCTAGATCATCTGGCGGAAGACGTGATGCCT
>Ga0210400_10005745_pt1 | contig 10507 bp, 9 predicted proteins | sample IncBWH26MmetaG_FD_155456 | JGI IMG/M metagenome (GOLD analysis project Ga0210400, IMG submission 155456) | Forest soil microbial communities from Barre Woods Harvard Forest LTER site, Petersham, Massachusetts, United States - Inc-BW-H-26-M | ecosystem: Environmental > Terrestrial > Soil >... | reverse complement strand
CCAATGTGGCGCTCTGGTCAAAGCCGTAGACAAAGATGGCCTCGCGATTGAAGTTGACAAGCGTCTTGATCACATCAGCGCGAAGACAGTGATGTGGGCCGGTGGCATCACAGCATCGCCACTCGGGAAAATTCTGGCGGGCCGTACAAAAGCTGAAACCGACAAGGGAGGAAGAGTCAAGGTAAAACCCGACCTGACAATTCCGAATTATTCCGATATCTACGTGGTTGGCGATCTTGCTGCCGCTGTAGATGCAAATGGAAAACCCTTGCCGGGATTGGCACAAGTGGCCATGCAGGGAGGCAGCTACGCAGCCAAAGCAATCCTAAGAAAAGTAAAGGGTCGCCCAGCGCTGCCTCCCTTTAAATACTTCGATAAAGGGTCTATGGCGGTGATTGGGCACTGGTCCGCAGTCGCCAACGCGTTTGGTCTTCATGTCTCCGGGTTCCTGGCCTGGACGATGTGGGCTGGCATACATCTGACATACATCGTCACGTTCCAGAGCCGGGTACTGGTTTTCTTTCAGTGGATCATGCAAGACATGACTCGCAGCCGCGGAGCGCGGCTTATTACCGGCGTTGCCCCGACGGATTTCAACTTCAATAGAGAGATTGCCGGTCAGCGCGGCACACCGGAAGTCAAAGCCGAGCCGGTTAGCGTGCCACATTGAGCAGGCAGACAGAGCATTCATCACAATTTAGAGATATCAAAAAGGAATCGTTGATGCAAAGCACCAGAAACATTTCGGCAAAACTGCCGCCTTTGAAAGCGCTGTCGATCTTATTTTTTCTGGCATCTACCTGTCTTGCTCAATCCCCAACCCTCTCCAGTCCTACCAATATCTTTGCGCCGGCTTCCACTCCCGCTAAAGCCATCTTCGGCCTTTCACTGTTTGTCCTTGTGATCACCGGAGGCATCTTTGTCGTGGTGGGAAGTCTGTTGGCCTACGTGGTTGTGAAGTTCAGAAAGCGAAAAGATGACGACAGCCGCGAGCCGGCACAGGTCTATGGAAGCAATCAGGTGGAGATCGCATGGACGGTGATTCCTATCCTGATCGTCGTGGTGCTGTTCATGGCGACGGCGCGGGTGATCGCGAACGTGCAGAAGGCTGCTCCTGACAATGCCGTTCATGTCACCGTGGTAGGCCACCAGTTCTGGTGGGAGTATCGGTATCCAGGTTTGAAGGTTGTCACCGCGAATGAATTGCACGTGCCTGTTGGGGCCGCTACTGAGATCAAGTTGTTTTCTGCGGATACTGACCATAGCTTTTGGGTGCCGCGGCTGGCGGGCAAGACGGACCTGATTCCCAACCACCCGAACGTTATGTGGATTGACCCACAAGAGGTGGGACTCTATCTGGGACAATGCGCTCAGTACTGCGGCACACAACACGCCAAGATGCTTCTGCGCGTCTATGTTCAGTCGCAAGCCGAGTTCGACCACTGGATTCAACAGCAGAGCCAGCCCGCACAGTCGAGTAATGCCGCATCCGAGGGGCAGCGCATTTTTGAAGCTACCGCCTGCGTGAATTGCCACGCGGTAGCCGGCACTCCGGCACTGGGGCGATTCGGTCCGGATCTCACCCATCTGATGAGCCGTGACACGATCGCAGCCGGCATAGCGGAGAACAACCACGAAAGTCTTCGCCTGTGGATTCAAGACCCAAGCCGGCTCAAGCCTGGATCTCTCATGCCGGCGATGGGGCTCAACGAGCATGACTTGAACGCGGTGACGGCTTATTTGGAGACGCTTCGCTAGAACGTGAGGAGAACACTCGAATGGCGACTGATGCGATCACATTGCCGGAAACGCAGGAGACGGTGGGAGCAAAGCGTCCGCTTGTAGACAGGTTTCACGAATGGATTACAACCGTTGACCACAAGCAGCTCGGCGTCATGTACATACTCTATGCGCTGGCGTTTCTGCTGGTCGGCGGGGTTGAAGCCACCATCATGCGCATCCAGCTCAGCGCGCCGCACAAGGATTTTGTTTCCCCGCAGGTCTTCAACCGGATGTTCACCATGCATGGCACCACGATGATCTTCTTCGTGGCCATGCCGCTGGTCTTTGGCCTGGCGAATTACCTGGTTCCCTTAATGATCGGCGCGCGCGACATGGCGTTCCCCCGCCTCAATGCCTTCAGTTTCTGGTTATCGGCATTTGGCGGAATTCTTCTCTACTTCAGCCTGGTCGGCGCCAACGGTCTCTATGGAGCAGGTAATGCTCCGGACGTTGGTTGGTTTGCCTACGCGCCTCTGACTTCGCACACGTTCTCCGTCGGTCACAGCACGGATTTCTGGACCCTGAGCCTTCTCGTCTCCGGATTCGGGAGTATCGGAACGGCGATCAACATCATTGTGACGATCCTCTGCCTGCGTTGTCCCGGCATGAAGCTGGGGAAGATGCCGCTTTTCGTTTGGCTCAATCTCGTTATGGCGGGACTGGTAATTCTGGCTGTAAGTCCACTCTCTGCGGCGCAGATCATGTTGTCCATTGACCGCTATCTGGGCGGACATTTCTTCGATACGCAGGCTGGCGGCTCGGCCGTGATCTGGATGCACTTCTTTTGGATCTTTGGCCATCCTGAGGTCTACGTTCTCGTCATTCCAGCGTTTGCTGTTGCTTCCGAAGTGATTCCTGTCTTTTCACGGAAAGCGATATTCGGATACCCCGTGATGGTTGCAGCCACAGTCGCTATCGCGTTCGTCGGCATGAGTGTATGGGCCCATCACATGTTCACAGTAGGGATGAGTTCGAATGCCAACGCTTTCTTTGTGCTGTCTACGATGGCGGTAGCCGTTCCGACGGGAATCAAAATCTTCAACTGGCTCGCCACCATGTGGGGAGGAAAGATCGACTTCAAGCCGCCCATGCTGTTTTGTGCCGGATTTCTATTTCAGTTCCTCCTCGCTGGACTCACCGGGATCATGCTGAGCGCCGCGCCGTTCGATTGGCAACTGGGGAATTCGTATTTCGTTGTTGCTCATTTTCATTATGTGATTGTGGGCGGGATCCTGTTCTGCCTGTTCGCTGCTTTCTATTATTGGTATCCCAAGGCAACCGGGCGAATGTGCAACGAGCTGCTGGGAAAACTGCATTTCTGGCTTTTTTTTATCGGCTTCCATCTCACGTTCGACTTCATGCACGTCCCCGGCCTGTTAGGTATGCCGCGGCGAATCTACACCTATGAACCGGGCCGCGGTTGGGACACATGGAATCTGATCGTTGGCATCGGCGTCGTCTTTCAAGCCGCAGGCGTATTGGTCTTCGCTGCGAATCTAATCTGGTCTTATTTCAGTGGCAAAATCGCCGGGAACGATCCATGGGATGCCTGGACGCTGGAGTGGACCACCAGTTCACCACCGCCGGCATATAACTTCGCTGTGATTCCGTCAGTCAAGAGCCGCCGTCCGCTTTGGGACCTCAAACATCCCGAAGATCCGGATTGGAAGTACGAGTAGAGGGAGATTTCCATGAGTGCAGCGACAGTGACGATCCACGAACCCGAACTCCAATGGAGGGCTTCCGCGCGTGGGCGGTTGGGGATGTACTGCCTCATCGCCGCCGAGGCAGCCATCTTCACCATCTTTGTCGTGGCCTACCTCTTCTATATGGGCAAGAGCCATAGTGGACCGACGCCGCAGCAGGTGCTTCATGTACCCATCTTGTTTACCATCTGCCTGCTTTCCAGCAGCCTGACGATCCATCTCGCTGTCCGTTCTCTGCGGAAGTCGAAGACTGGTGCTTTTGCGCGGTGGTGGTTTCTCACGCTCTTTCTTGGGACGACATTCCTGGCTGGCACAGTGGTTGAGTGGCGCCACTTGATTTATGACGAAGGACTGACCATCCAAACCAATCTTTTTGGCACGACTTATTATTCGCTGGTGGGACTGCACGCTTTCCACGTGCTCATGGGCCTGCTTGCTCTCGGCATAGTATGGCTTTTTGCGATGTTTGGAAGGGTGAAACGTGAGCATGCAGAGCGCGTGGACACTCTGGCACTGTATTGGCATTTTGTGGACACGGTCTGGGTGGTAGTTTTCTTGGTGGTTTACGTGATCGGACGCTGAAAGGTAAGGATAATGATTCCCAATTCGGCTACAACGTCAACGTACGATTCCGGCACATTGGAATTACCTGCCCCCACGGCCTGGCCCCTCGTGCTCGCACTTGGGATTACGCTGGTATTTGCCGGTTTGGTTACGAGTGAATCGGTGAGTGTTCTGGGAGGAGTGCTGGTCATCGCCGGGGCAGTTGGTTGGTTTCGGAATGTTCTGCCCCACGAAGCACACGAATCTGTTCCAGTCATACCAGAGGAACCGGCTATTGCGACTACGCGACGCGATGTCGCGCGGCTGGAAATCGCGAACCAACCCAAGCGGGCTTGGCTGCCGATTGAGATCTATCCCGTGTCAGCAGGAATTAAAGGAGGGCTGGCGGGAAGTGTGGTCATGGCTGGGTTGGCCATGCTCTACGGCCTCATCAGCGGAAATGGCATCTGGTATCCGGTCAATTTATTAGTCGCGGGCTTTTTCCCGGGCGCGGTACATGCAACCACCGTCCAAATCGCCGAATTCCGCATGAGTGCCTTGCTCCTGGCGATCCCGATCCACTTGATCACGTCGCTCTTGGTGGGGCTGCTTTACGGAGTCATGCTTGCTATGTTTCCTCGACGGCCTATCTTTCTGGGTGGGCTGGTCGCCCCGATCATGTGGTCGGGTTTGCTCTACACCACGCTAGACATCATTAATCCCGTAATGAACCAGCGCATTGATTGGTTGTGGTTCGTCTTATCGCAGGTTGGGTTTGGAGTTGCGGCTGGACTTGTAGTGTCGCGCCAGCAACGAATCCGCACGTATCAGGGATTGCCGTTTGCCGTGCGCGCGGGGATCGAAGCGCCCGGCGTCATGAGAGAAAAGGATCAGGAGTAAAGCTATGAGGTGCTCAATCTTCGTTCTCGCTGCATTGGCTCTTTCAGTGTTCATTGGCGGCTGCAATAACTCGCCCGGACGTCCTCCAGCGGGCTCTGAGTCGCTCCGGCCCAACGAGATGTTGACCTTCGACGCGCTCTACCAGCAGAACTGCGCAGGTTGCCACGGCGAGCAGGGAAGAGGTGGAGCAGCAATCGCGCTCAACAGCCCGGTTTATCTCGAAATTGCGGATGATGCCACCATACGCCGTGTAACTGCGCAAGGAGTTCCGGGAACTGCCATGCCCGCATTCGCACAGAGCTCGGGCGGCATGCTCACAGATAAACAAATTAGTGCGATTGTTGCCGGCATTCGCTCACGCTGGAACAAGCATGATTCTCTGGATCCTGCGCCGCCGAGTTATACCGCATTTGCCCCGGGCGATCCTCAGCATGGCAAGAATGTATACGACAACTATTGCTCCTCTTGTCATGGAACGGCTGGCCAAGGTGGAAAACAGGCCGGTTCGATTGTGGACGAGTCGTTTCTCAACCTTATCAGCGACCAATACCTGCGCACAATCGTAATTGTCGGACGGCTCGAATTGGGCGCGCCCGACTGGCGTGGCAATGTGCCCGGCAAGCCCATGTCGCAGCAAGAGGTTTCCGATGTGGTGGCATGGCTCTCGGCGCAACGCGCGAAACTGGCGATCTCTTCAACCACAAAATCTGCCTCAGGAGGTATTCAATGACTCCCCCATCGAACGACGTCAGCAGACGTGGGTTCCTGGCCAAGATCGGTCTGCTTTTTAATGGCATGATCGGCCTTGCTCTTGCCGTTCCCATTTTTCGCTATCTCGCTTCACCGGTTGCGCGCGAACGCAAAGGAGGATACGATTCCTGGCTTCCGCTTGGGTCCCTCGATCAGTTTCCTGCCGGCGAGACGCGCCTGGCCACCTATCGCAACCCGATGGTGAATGCCTGGGACGGAGAGACCGCGAACATCGCCTGCTGGGTGCGCAATGTTGATGGAGACAAGTTCCAGGTATTTGCCATTAATTGTGCGCACCTGGGATGTCCCGTCCGCTGGTTCGCGCAATCGAACCTGTTTATGTGTCCCTGTCATGGCGGTGCTTACTACCAGGATGGCTCTCGCGCCTCCGGTCCTCCCGAGCGAGGCTTGTTCGAATATCCCTACAAAGTTGAGGGAGACAAACTGCTGATCCACGCAGGCGAGATGCCCACGCCCGGGCACTCCGCCAGCAACTCGAAAGGGTGTTCCTCATGCGGTTAATCGGACGAGTGGGCGAGTGGTTTGATCAGCGCCTTCAGCTCGGGAGGCCAATCCGCGACGTTATGCAGCATCCGGTGCCGCGCCGGGCCGCAAGCTGGTGGTATGTTTTCGGCAGCGCGGCCTTGACGATTTTCATCTTTCAAGTCGTGACCGGCATTCTTCTGGCTCTGGTCTACGTGCCCTCAGCGGGAGAAGCCTGGAACAGCCTGCAAACTCTCAATCACCAGATCACGCTGGGATGGTTCATTCGCGCCTTGCACGGTTGGGGCTCAAATTTCATGCTCGCTATCGTAATCATCCACATGGTACAGGTCTTCCTCTTTGGAGCTTACAAGTTTCCCAGGGAGCTTACCTGGATCTTTGGTGTCTTCCTTCTTTTGTTGACGTTCGGTATGGCTTTCACCGGCCAGGTGCTTCGCTTTGACCAGGATGCTTATTGGGGATTGGGAATCGGGGCGTCAATTGCCAGCCGGGTTCCCGTTTTGGGACCAGCTTTGGTCAAGCTCCTCCTGGGAGGTCCCATCATCGCCGGAGCAACACTTTCTCGCTTTTTTGCGTTGCACGTATTCGTAATTCCAGGACTGTTGATCGGCTTCGTCGGCTTGCATGTTCTGATGGTTCTTAAACTCGGAGTCAATGAATGGCCGATGCCAGGAAGAATCGTCCGGCGCGCCACTTATGTGCGTGAATATCACGAGCTCACGGCAAAAGAGGGAGTGCCTTTTGTGCCGCACGCGATCTGGAAGGACATTGTCTTTTCCGGTTTCATCCTGTTGTGCATTGCGTTGTGCGCGGTGCTTCTTGGCCCATTTGGACCTGGTGGCCAGCCCGATCCGACCATTATCCAGACTGCTCCGAAGCCCGATTCTTTCTTCCTTTGGATCTACGCGGTGCTTTCCTTTCTGCCGCCAGCGGCGGAGACGCCAATCTTATTAATCGGACCATTAATCGGCATTGTCGTCCTGCTGGTGCTCCCGTTCTTTGCCGGTGAAGGCGAGAAGAGTTGGAAACGGAGACCGATTGCCGTCCTTGTGATCCTGTTGGCGGCGGTATCTCTTGGCACTTTGACGCATCTTGGACAGCACACGCCATGGAGTCCCGTAATGGACGCGTGGAGCGGCCAGCCGATTCCCGCCGAGTACCTGAAAAATCGTACTCCTCTGGAGCACCAGGGCGCTCTGGTTTTTCAATCCAAACAGTGTCATAACTGCCATTCCCTGGGCGGGGAAGGCGGCCAACGTGGACCGGCACTCGACCAGGTTGCTGTCCGTCTCACGCCGGATCAACTGGTTCGCCAGGTCATTCAGGGCGGAGGAAATATGCCCGCTTATGGAAAGAACCTGAATCCTGCGGAGACGACGGCATTGGTCAAATTTCTTGAGACGCTGCATCCCGCCGGGCAGGCACCCGCACAGGATGCTTCCCGCGCCATCGCTGAAACAGATCAACACTGAACAGGAGAAAGCGTGTTGCACGATTGGTCAATCCCGATTCCATTGACGGTGTTTCTGGCGCTCGGGATCTCTTTCTATGCACGAGGCTTGCTGCATCTCCGCAAGGCGTTTCCGCGGCTCATCACCTTGGCACATCTGTCAGCTTTCGCAGGCGGGATCATTTCAATCTTCATCGCGGTAGCCTCGCCGCTTGCAGTAATGGACCATGAACTGCTGTCTGTTCACATGGTCCAACATTTGTTGCTGATGGCGGTCGCGCCACCGTTAGTTCTGCTTGGATCGCCAGTGCCGGCTCTTTTGCATGGTATGCCAAAGCGGGTTGTTCAGAGCATGGTGGGGCCTTTTCTGCGCCGGGCTTCTGTGCGTCAGCTTGGAAAAATCATTACCCACCCTGTTTTTTGCTGGATTGCTGCAAGCATGACTGTAATCGGATGGCATCTGCCTGCGGCCTTCGCGCTCGGGTTGCACTCGGCAGCGTGGCACGAGATCCAGCATGCGTCTTTCCTGCTGGCTGGATTCTTGTTTTGGTGGCCGGTCATCCAGCCGTGGCCGAGCGCCTCTCGTTCGCCCAAATGGTCTGTTCCTTTGTATTTGTTTCTTGCCACTCTGCCGTGCGACGCGCTTTCAGCATTTCTCACGTTCTGCGATCGGGTGGTTTACCCGTCTTATTTGTTCGCATCGCGTCCCTTTCCGATTTCAGCTCTCCAGGACCAGGAATGGGCCGGAGTGCTTATGTGGGTTTGCATAACCTTTATATATATGGTGCCGGCGCTGGGGCTGACGTTCCGAATTCTTTCTCCGGCAGCGCCCGGGGATTCGGTCGCTTTTGGTTCGCAAACCCTCGGCAATCAGTTATTTGACACCACTCGGATCGAGGTGAGGTAACGTGCCGACAGAACGCATAGCAGCTTTGGCAGCCCCCGCGATGCGCGGCCGGCTCTCGAGATCCAGTGTCTTCGCTGATTACTGGGCGCTTACCAAACCCGATGTCAACCTTCTGATCCTGATCACGACTGCAGCAGGCTTCTGCCTGGCTCTGCCAGCTCACCTTGTGGGATTTCCAATCCTCTTGCTGGTTCATACCTTGGCAGGCACGTTGCTCGTGGCCAGTGGAACTGCGACCCTGAACCAATATGTCGAGCGACGGTTTGATGCTCAAATGCGGCGCACGAAACGCCGTCCTCTTGCAGCGGGAAGAATTGAGCCTTCACGTGCTCTCTGTTTCGGAATCACGCTTTCAGTCTGTGGTGCCGTCTATTTGGCAGCGGCTGTGAGTTTTCTGGCCAGCCTGCTCGCAGTCCTCACATTGTCGTCTTATTTGTTGCTCTACACTCCTCTCAAGCGAAAGACGCCGCTATGCACTTTGGTGGGGGCCTTCCCGGGGGCAGCGCCTCTGCTGATCGGTTGGGCTGCCGCTTCAGGAACATTGAGCCCTGAGGCCTGGGTTCTTTATGGGGTGGTTTTTCTGTGGCAATTCCCGCACTTCATGGCCATTGCATGGATGTACCGCGAAGACTATCAACGGGCCGGGTACATGGTCTTACCTCATGGACAGGGAAGAGACTCTTTGATCGCATGGCAGGCAATCCTGCCGTGCGTTGGTCTGATTACCTTGAGCTTTTTTCCAGTGCTGCTGGGGGGAGAGGGCCTGCTCTACACCCCAGTAGCTTCCGTGTTCAGCGTGTGCTTCCTCTATTGCGGAGCACAACTCGTTCTTCATAAGACCAGTGTTAAGGCGCGCCGTCTGCTTGTTGCATCGATCCTTTATCTACCAGTTGTATTTGTCTTGTTGGTCCTGAATAGGATGTAAATCAGCAATCTCTTTATTAAGAAGCATTGAAGCTCCATTTTCGTCTTTTACGCGTGCTAGTTTGCGGACGCCCGTCAACCGAGGCAATGCTGATCACTTCCGCCAAGCCGACGTCGGACTAATCCCGCCGTGGAAGCCGGATAGCTGCTGGTTGGCCGACGATTCGGCCCGGAACAGCTACGAGAGAAAACATGCGTAAGCCTGCGGACCTAGTCCGCCGCCCGTGATACGAAGGCATCAAGTCGTCGGCATCGTGCCACCGTCGATAATGTAATCAGCGCCGGTGATAAACGCGCCTCGCTCTGAGGCGAGGAAGGCTACCAGCTCCGCCACTTCCTCGGGGCGGCCTGTCCGGCCGATGGGAATGCCTCCAAGCATGTCCATAATCCGTTGACGTGCAGCATCCTCGCTGATGCCGCTGCCTCTTGAAATGTCGGCGATCATTCCCTTTGCGCCTGAAGTCTCGATGAAGCCGGGCGAAATCATCGTCACTCGCACACCTTTCGGAGCGACACCCTTGGCCAGCCCCTTGCTGTAAGTAGCCAAGGCTCCCTTGGCCGCCGCGTAGGCGAGCGTCGAATTGGAGAACGGCAGACGATGCTGGACAGAGGAGATATGAATGACGACTCCTGACTTTCGTTCGATCATGCCGGGAAGGAAAGCGCGGTCCAGGCGGACGGCGGCGAGCAGATTCACCTCCAGTATCCTTTGCCAGTCCTCGTCGGAGAGCACCTCGAATCCGCCTGCTTTTGTTTCCGTTCCGCCGACATTATTCACCAAGATGTCGAGTCCACCCCACTCTCGCTGAATGCAATCGACGACGTTTTGGACACCACGGGCCGTTCCGATATCCGCCTTTATAAAGAGAGCAGAATCCTGGCCGTTAGCCGCCTCAGAGCGCGCGGTGGTGGCCACCGAGGCACCGCCCAATGCAAAGCGGCGTGCAATCGCTTCCCCTATTCCCTTCGTGCCACCGGTCACAAGAACGCGCTTGCCTTTGAACTCACCGCCAAAAACGGTAAATGGATAGCTGTCTGTCA
>Ga0210400_10005744_pt1 | contig 10508 bp, 8 predicted proteins | sample IncBWH26MmetaG_FD_155456 | JGI IMG/M metagenome (GOLD analysis project Ga0210400, IMG submission 155456) | Forest soil microbial communities from Barre Woods Harvard Forest LTER site, Petersham, Massachusetts, United States - Inc-BW-H-26-M | ecosystem: Environmental > Terrestrial > Soil >... | reverse complement strand
GTCGATGGAGATCTGCAGCCACTCGAGTCCGGCGCGGTTCAGGCGCTGAATTCGTTCGGCCACCAGAAAATAACCGTTGGTGATCAATCCGGCGATCATGCCGTTGGAACGGATGCGGCCAATCACATCATCGAGATCGGGATGCAGCAGCGGTTCGCCGCCGGAAATCGTAACCACCGCCGTGCCCAGCGCACCCAGTTTGTCGATGCGGCGGAACATTTCTTCGGTCGGGACGGGCTTCGAGAAATCGTCGAACTCGTTGCAGTAGGTGCAACTCAGGTTGCAGCGGCGGACGGGAATGATGTGCGCCAGCAGGGGATGCTCGGTCGAAGAGAGCGCACGCGCCGCCATGGCGGCTCCACGCAGGTTGCGGTGGAGGGCCCTTGCACGGCGGCGCAGGGTGGTGACGATGGACGGCATAGTTGGCTAATCTCCTATTACAGCATGGGCGCACGATAAATGCAGGTCTGGCAACAGCGTTCGGAGAAATTAGCGGGGCGAATGGCGTCCAGGGCACTGCGGGTTGAGGGCATCATTCGATGAAATGGCGCCATGATATGTCACTGCACCCGATGAGTTCGTGGCCGGCCTTGTCAAGAGCTCGCTGCGTCACTCCCGCGAATTCTTCCTGCACCAGAACATAGTCCGTATCGTAGGTCGAAATGGCAAAGATAGGAACGCTATTGTCGGAGAGCGGCTTGATGAACGAGAGCAGTATCCCGGTCTGCGAAAACGCGAAGGGACCTTTGAGCTTGTAGCAGATCCAGTGAGGCTCGGAATTCAAAGTGGCGGAAAGATTCTCCGCCGGGCAGACGATTGAGAGTTCGTCGGCCGTTCGGGTGACGGAAGTGAAGTCACCCTTCGTGGCCCAACCGGGGATAGCGGCGTCCGGTGCGAGGCGGACGATGGCGTAGAGGCCGGGCAGTTGGCAGAATTTGAGATTCTGAGGCATGGCAAACCATCGTTCTTGCTAGCCTTCCACAGCCTTGCGCAGAGCGGCTCTAGCCAGCAGGCGCGTGGAATCCAACATGGGCAGCGGAGATTGTTCTGGCGTCATCAGCAGCGGAATCTCGGTGCAGCCGAGAACGACTGCGTCGCAACCTTCGTCTTTCAGCGTGCGAATCATTTCGGTGACATAAACCTGTGTGCGCGGAAGGAACACACCTTGAACGAGTTCATCGAAAATGATGCGGTGAATTCGCTCACGCAGTTCCGGGCCGGGAGTGCGATGCTCGATGCCGGCGGTTTTCAGTGTTTCGCGGTAGACGGGGCCCTCCATCAGCGCGCGGGTTCCCACAACTCCAAGGCGCTTGTAGCCATGGCGCTTGGCTTCATTGGCTACTTCAACTGCAATATGCAGCCAGGGGCGCGGAGAACGGTGCTCCACCAGATCGAAAGCCTGATGAACGGTGTTTACGGGAGCGATGAGGAAGTCCGCTCCAGCTTTGGCCAGCTTTTCCGCCGAAGAGAGCATAAGTTCGGCCACGCCCGCCCAGTCATTCGCATCGATGCACTTCACATAGTCGGCGAAGTTGTGGCCATGGATTGAAATTTCAGGGTGACCGTGCGGGCCGAGCAACCCCGCACCCTCGACACAGATAGTGCGGTAGCAGAGCGCGGCGCCTTCTGCGCTGCAAGCGACGATGCCGATGTGCAGTGGCACAGTGGTCAGTGGCCTGTGATCAGTGGCCAGTGAGTTCTCCCTTGCGAATCATTCAGCCCTTGATTGTAGCTGGAGTGGCGGCGTACGGACTGCCCACTCGGTAGCGTTTTTCAAATTCTTCGCGGGTGCAGATGGTCTTGAGATCAGTGATGCGGTCAACGGCGAGGATGCCATCGAGATGATCGATTTCGTGCTGCAGCAGCTCGGAGAGGTTGCGATCATCCCCGGCGCGGACCTCGTGGATTTCGCCCTTTACATCCTGATAGCGGACCGTGATTTCACGATTGCGTTCGACTTGCATGAAGATCGAAAGAAAGCTCAGACAGGCATCCCACACGACAATTTTTTCTGCACTTCGATCGAGAACTTCCGGGTTGACGAACGGCCATGGTTTCTCTCCCGGGAGCTGCAGGAAGATGACGCGTTGCGACACTCCCAGCTGCGGAGCCGCAATGCCTCGGCCGTATCCGGTGGTGGCGCGCCAGTGCGCGAGCGTGTCGGCGAGGTCGTTTACGAGAGCCGCGACTTCTGGAGTCGAGGGATCCTCAACCGGCAGCGCGAATTCACGCAGGCGCGGGTCTCCGAGTTGGAGGATCGGTCGGATGGGCATGATTATCGTGCGGCCGCGGCGTCGAACAGGTTCAGGAATTCCAGCTTCTTTTCCGCGGCCAGGAATGACGCTTCGAACGAGTTGCGCGCCAGCTCGCGCAGGTGCTCGTCGGTGAATCCGAACGTCTGCTGCGCGAGTTGGTATTCGCGCGCCAGCGTTGTGCCGAACATGGGGGGGTCATCGGTGTTGAGCGTGATCATCACGCCGCGATCGAAGTAGCTTTTCGCGGGATGATCGGCGATGTTGGGGCAAAGTCCGGTGCGCAGGTTGCTGGTAAGACAGATTTCGACGGGAACCTGGCGTTGCGCAAGTTCTTCCACGAGATCGGGATCATGGAAGGCGGTGAGGCCGTGGCCGATTCGCTCGGCACGCAAGTTAAGCGCTCCCCAGACGGATTCCGGCGGGCCAGTCTCGCCGGCGTGGGCAGTGAGCCGCATGCCGTGGTCGGCGGCCCAGGCGTAGGGGTCGCGAAAAAGCTCGGGGGGCGCTTTTTGCTCGTCGCCGCCGATGCCGATGCCGACGACTTCGCGGTCGTGATAACGAACCGCAAGCTCGAAGACTTTCTGCGCAGCCTCCGCCCCGAACTGGCGGACAGCGTCGAAAATCCAAACCAGCGAGATGCCGAAGTCGCGCGCGCCGCGGGCGCGGCCGCGATCCAGACCCTCGAAAATGAGGGCGAAGTCCTGCTGACGCCAGAGGCAGACTCCGACCGAGACATAGACCTCGGCGTGCAGAACGTTTTCTTCTTTCAGCCGCTGCATCAGGCGGTAAGTGATGAGTTCGTAATCCTCCGGCGTGCGCAGGTGTTCGGTGATGTTCTTGAAGGCGAGCAGGAAGCCGGGAAAATCTTCGTAGCGATAGAGTGAGTCAATCTCCGCCCGTGTGGGACGTTCGCCATGCCGCTGCCGCAGTTCGAGCAGCGTGCCAGGCTCGATTGCGCCCTCAAGATGCAGATGCAGCTCGGCCTTGGGCAGAAGTCGAAGAAAACTGTTCGGCGGCCGATCGGGAGCGGAGGACATCACTTGCAATTGTAGATTCTTGGGTGAGGATTTGCGAGGAGGGCAATGGATCTCCTCCTACGGCTTGGCCGAGGCTGTGTTTTTCTTCGGTGTTTCCGAAATGTCGTCCCGGATTTCGATTTCTGCGAGATCGCCGGCGTAGCTCGCATCCGACGAGGGACGGAAGAGCACAATCGCCCGCAAACCTTCAAGATGATGGCAGAAGCTGAAGTGGTCTTCCCCATACCAGATCGTATCCGAGAATCCTCCAGCAAAGGCGCCTTTGCTGCGAAAGTTAAGCAACGGGCCGCCACGGTCAAGGACCAAGGACAACTTTTGATCGGGAGCGGAGCAACTGGCCGACTTCACGGTGCCTTCGACCGATTGTGTTTCCTTCGGCACAATCACCGATGGTGCTTCCCCAGCCTGTCGCTGCTCGACCGGGACAGCATTCCAAAGCTCGACTGCTTCGTCGTGATCCGCACCGGGCCAGCGCTGGGCGACAAACTTGGCGAAGGCGGCAGCCTCCGCACCTTTCCCCATACGTCGGAGAATCTGTCCGCTCAGCAAGTGATAGCCAGCACGAGCGGGCTCAAGTTCCTCCGCTTTGCGCGAAACACCGAACGCACCTTTGAGATCATTCGTGCGCACCGAGAGGCGGGCGAGTTGTACATAGGCCGGGGCGAATTGCGAGTTTAAGGCCACCACTTTGGCCAGGGCATCGTGGAAAGCATTCTGATCGGCTGGAACTTCTGAAGTCGAAGAGGGCGACATCATAGTCATTGCGAAAAGAGAGAGCGAGAGAGTTGGGTCCAAGGAGTAGGCTTGTGAGAACTCGTGCAGAGCTTCCGCGTCCTTTCCCTCCGAAAAATTGAGGAATCCCATCTCCTCGTGGGCTTGGCCGAGCTTTGGATCGTCCTTTAATGCCTCTTCAACAAGCGGTCGCGCACCCGCCAGATCGTGGGTCCACAAGTGGAAGGCGCCAAGCTCAGCATCGGTTTCAGCCACGCTCAAGGTGCGATAACCAAAACTCTTTTCGTCGATCTGAGGTGGCTCTGGCATAATGCCTGTCTGGAAAGCGAACTTCGACAGGTAAAGGTCGAGCGCGCGATCCATTCCCTTGAAGTCGCCAAATACCTGCTGGAAGGCTTTCTTTTGTTCCACTCCCCGCTGCAGCAGCGCGGAAAACTGATTCAGACGCTTACCCCGATCCATGCCGGGATCGAACATCAGGAAGTGAACCAGTCCCCAGGATTCCGCGTAGAACTGGTAGACCTTGTCTTCGTTGTGATAGTAGGGAGAGCCCCGGTCTACGCTGATAAGGGTTTCCACCGGAATCAGGGTGCCGCCAGGCATGCTGCGGTAACTTGCTGGCGGCGCACCAACGTAGATCTTGTGATCCTGGAAGCGGGTGTATCCGTAGAAGTTGGCCATGCCCTCGTCGAGCCAGACCGGCAGCCAATGGAAATTCAAGTGAAGGATGGAGTGAGTGTATTCGTGGTACACAACCTCTTTCGCTCCATTGCCGCCAAAAGTATCGAGCCGGACGAGAGCGTATTGTTTCTCCCAGCCGTGATGGAATATGCCGGAGGGCTTGGCCCCCTTCGATTTCCACATGGCCGGCTCAAGGGACTTGGCGGTCGGCTCGTCGAGGGCGGCGAAGACCACCAGGGGAGCGCCTCCCTCCAGCCGGAATTCCGGATAGCGTTCGGCGAAGACATAACGCATCTGCTCGAACTCTTTGGCCACATGCCGGGCGTCGTTCTGGCTGCCGTTGGTGAGCACACGGAAGTGCGGGCTGCGTACTTCAATCCAGGGTTTTTCGCGGGCGCTCGCTGTAGTGGCCAAAATAGATAGCAAAGAGGCAACGAAAATCGCTCGGCGCATGCCCCACTCCATTTATGTCTTCTTCGCGAACTCGCTCCGATGCCGGCTGTAGAAAATGTAGATCAGCAGGCCGAGAATCAGCCATCCAATGAAGCGTCCCCAAGTGATGACGGTCAACCCAGTCATGAGACCGCCGCAGAGAATGATCGAAATTAGAGGGAACCACGGCACGAAGGGCACTTTGAAGACGCGCTTGCGATCAGGCTGGGTGCGGCGCAGGATGATCACTCCCAGCGAGACCAACGCGAACGCGAACAACGTGCCAATGTTGGAGAGGTCGGCGGCGTCTGCAGTGGCCATGAGTCCGCCCGGAATACCAACCGCAAAACCCGCAACCCAGGTGGACCAGTGCGGCGTCTTGAACTTGGGATGAATCTTGGAGAAAAACTTGGGGAAGAGGCCGTCGCGGGACATGGCGTACCAGATCCGCGCCTGGCCATATTGAAAAACCAGCAGCGACGAGAGCATGCCGGTGAGTGCGCCGATGACAATGATGGAACGCGACCACCGGCTGGCGCCCAGTACCTGCAGGGCGTAGGCGACGGGAGCTTCGTTAGCCTCGCCCGAGACGAAGGTGGTGTACTTCATCATGCCGAGCAACACGAGCGAGACTCCAACGTAGAGCACAGTACAGACAATCAGGGAAGCGATGATGCCGATGGGTAGGTCACGCTGGGGATTGCGCGCCTCCTCGGCCGCGGTAGAAACCGAATCGAAACCGATGTAGGTGAAGAAGACGATGGCGCCGCCGGTAACCACGCCGCCGAATCCAGAGGGCGCAAAGGGGTGCCAGTTGCTGGGATTCACCAGCGCGCCGCCGACGACGAGAAAGATAAGAATGGCGCCGATCTTGATGGCGACCATGATGTTGTTGGCCTCGGCAGATTCGCGGATACCCCGCACCAGCAAAACCGTGAGAATGAAAATGATCAGGAATGCAGGAACGTTGAAGTAGGAGCCAGTCCAGTGGCCCGCTTCCCAGACCGGCGTCGACCACCGATCAGGCAGATTTATGCCGAAGGAGGCGAGTTGCGACTTGGTGTAAGCGCTGAATCCGATAGCGACGACAACGTTGCTCACGACGTATTCGAGGATGAGGTCCCAGCCGATGATCCAGGCGAAGATCTCACCGAGCGTCGCGTAGGAATAAGTGTAGGCACTGCCGGCGATGGGAATCATCGAAGCTAGTTCGGCGTAGCAGAGTCCGGCGAAGCTGCACGCCAGCGCGACTAGGAAGAACGAGATGGCGATCGAGGGTCCGGCCGGTGGGCGTCCGTGCATAAGAACGCCGGATGTGTTTCCCGTCCGCACCAGGTTCACGACGATATCGAGAACTTGGGCATGCCAGATGGAGGATGCCTTGAAATATTCTCCTGCGGCGGCGGTACCAGTAAGCACGAAGATACCGGAGCCGATCACGGCGCCGATGCCCAGCGCAGTCAGCGACCAGGGGCCCAGGGTTTTTTGCAATCTTTGCCCGGGGGCCTCGGATTCCGATATCAGCTTGTCAATGGACTTGCAGCAGAAAAGCTGGTTGTCCGAAGTGCGCACTGTGGCGGTGGGTTCCGTAGATGATGGTGACAAGAGGTAAGTTGTCTCCTCACAGCGGGAGTCGGGCATGGGCGCGAGGCCCATGCCCGTAATTCCGAGGCGGGCGGCCTACCGCTTCGACTGGCCGCGAGCCAACTTCTTTACCTTGCGCTTCTTCGATCCGCGAGCATAGTCGCGGGGCTTCTTCGGCTTCTCTGCTTTGCTCTTCTTGCGCGAGGCGCGTTTTGATTTTTTGCGTTCTTCTTTGCTTAGCGTTGCTGTATTTGCCATGATTGCTTTCTTGAATCTCTAATTTTGTAATTTCGTAATTGAGTAATCCGTAATCTAAGGTCGGTCATCGTGAAATGCCCAATTACTCGATTACAAAATTACTAAATTCTTCTCAAGCCCGCTCCAGCTGGGCATACTTCTCCACCAGCTTCTTCAATCCGAAGCGAGGAAATTGTACAGTAATCTTGGCTTCTTCGCCTTCTCCTTCTCGCTGGTAGACTGTTCCCTCGCCATACTTGGGATGCCGGACCTTCTGGCCGGGGCGGAATCCGCGCTTGCCGCTCGGCTCTTCGACCGGCGTTTTCGGGACGCTGAATTTCTTGCCACGGCTGGCGAAGAACTCGGCGATGTTCTCGATAGAGTTGTAGGGTTTGGCCGGGGCGGTCGGCTTCTGGCGGGTGGCCTGCGGGCTATTGCGGCCAGCGCCGCCTCTCCAGCTTGCGCTCTGGTCTTCGTCCTCGTAGGAATAGTGAGCGTCTGCATCATAGGCTGCAGTGGTTCGCCCCGCCGGACGGACTAAAGTGTCCGTCCCCACACGATTAGTGCCCACACGAGCCGTACTGCCGTGCCTTCCTAGCTCCTCGACCAACTGGATCGGCACTTCCTCCAGGAACCTTGACGGCACGCTAGCTTCGGGCAGATCGGTGCCGTATCTCCGGCGGTAGACGGCGCGGGTAAGGATGAGCTGGTCCATGGCGCGGGTCATGCCTACGTAGCAGAGGCGGCGCTCTTCCTCAACGTCGTCGGGTTGGAGCATGGTGCGCGAGTGCGGGAAAAGGCCCTCTTCGAGGCCGCTGAGAAAGACCAGGGGAAACTCGAGGCCCTTGGCCGCGTGCAGGCTCATCAGCGTGATCTGGGATCGCTCGTCGTAGTCATCGGCATCGCTGACGAGTGCGGCGTGGTCGAGGAACTGGTCCAGCGTTTCACCGCGGTCGCGCGAGTCCATGGCGGCGTTCACCAGTTCGTGCAGGTTTTCGATGCGGGAGAAAGCTTCCGGCGTGTCTTCGTCTTCGAGCAGCTTGATGTATCCGGTCCGATCGATGAGGAACTTGAGCAGGTCGGCAGTGGAAGGAAGAGTAGCTGACACCCCGTCGGTAACTCTGCCACCTGCATCCGCAGCGCCAGCGTCGCTTGCAGCGCCGGCAGCCCGCCCCGAGCTTGCCGAAGGGCCTCTCGCCTCCACACTCGGCGCAATCTCGGAACTCGCAGCGCCAAAGTCAAACGAGAAGTTCTCGAATTCGTTGGGATCGAAGGCGGCGGCATCGTCTGGAAATGAATCGTCTGCAGAGGCTTGCAAGCTCTGCGGTGATTCAGGCATCTGCACAGGCGGGCCTGCCTGCGCCACATTTTCTTCAGCACTCTCTTCGGAACTCTCTTCCAGTCGCTCGGCGAATGTTCCCGACAACATCGCTTGCGCATCCACAATCAGCTGCTGAAAGTTCTTCAGGGCCGTCAGCGCGCGCGGCGGAAGGAGTTGGCGGCGGATCGTTTCACCCAGCGCTCCCCATAGCGACAGACCTGTTTCGAGGGCGAGGCGTTCGAGAGTTTCGATGGTGCCTTTGCCAATACCGCGAGTCGGCGTGTTAATCACGCGCAGCAGCGAGATTGAATCGTCAGGATTCTGAATGACCTTCAGATACGAGATCATGTCTTTAATCTCAGACCGCTCGTAGAACGAGAATCCGCCGACTACGTGATACTTGAGGCCGTAGCGACGCATGGCTTCTTCAAACAGGCGCGACTGAGAATTGGTGCGGTAAAGCACGGCGGCGCGTGGAGTCTCGCCGCGCTGGGCGGCCTCGCGCAGATATTTTGCGATATGGTCGGCGGCGAAGAGCGCTTCGTTTTCGCCGTCAGGCGCCTCGTAGTAGCCGATCTTAGTCCCGCCCTGGCGCGACGTCCACAGGTTCTTACCCTTCCGGCGGATGTTGTTCGCAACCACGGACGACGCGGCCTGCAAAATATTCTGCGTGGAACGGTAGTTCTGTTCCAGGCGGATAATCTTGGCCTCGGGAAAATCTTTTTCGAATTCGAGAATGTTCCGGATGTCAGCGCCGCGCCAGGAATAAATCGACTGATCCTCATCGCCCACGGCGCAAACATTGTGGCGCGTTCCCGCCAGCATGCGCATGAGTTCGTACTGCGGGCGGTTAGTGTCCTGATATTCGTCGATGAGCAGATATTGAAATCTGCGGTTGTAATACTCGCGCACCGGTGCGGCGGTCTTCAGCAGACGGGTCGCTTCCAGCAGCAAATCGTCAAAGTCCAGAGCGTTGGCCTTTCGCAGTTCCTTGCGGTACTCCTCGAACAAATGCGCGATCTTCTCCGTCTTGGGGTCCGCCGACTGCAAATAAAGTTCCTGCGGATCGAGCATGTGGTTCTTGGCCCAGGAGATGCGCGCGAGCACAGTGCGGGGTGTGAGCTGCTTGTCGTCAAGCCCGAGGCGCTTCATCACCGACTTGACCACGGATTGCTGATCGCTCTCGTCGTAGATCACGAACTTCTTCGTGTGACCGATGGGCGGCTGGTCGGGCGTGGCGGATGGGATCCGCAGGGCTTCAATGTCGCGGCGCAGAACCCGCACGCAGAAAGAATGGAACGTCGAGATGACCGGCTTGGCAATGCTCAGTCCGCCTACAAGCTTCTCGACACGCTCCCCCATTTCAGCGGCCGCCTTGTTGGTGAAGGTCATCGCCAGAATGGATTCCGGCATCACTCCCATATGCTCGATCAGGTAGGCAATGCGGTAGGTGATGACGCGCGTCTTCCCGCTCCCTGCGCCGGCAAGGATCAGCACCGGCCCCTCGGTAGTTTCGACGGCCTCGCGCTGCTGCGGGTTGAGTTGATCGAGAAAAGACAATGCGGAAGTGGCTCCGGAGCTGATGATTCAATTTTACAGGGGATTCGGGACGGTGGGATGTGGAAGGCCTGAATTGCTGTGGGAGGGGCCGCAGGTCGCGGATATAATCCTCCACGGCCAGTCTCCACCGGTCGCCACACTTTACTCGCTCGCCTTCGCCCCTCGGGTGTAGGAGAGAGGAATCGGGGCCTTCCTGTCTGTGGCCATCACACCCAAGCCCCCATCAAGTGCCCCAGCCCCCCACGCACCAGCAACCCATCTTTGCGATCTTTGAAATACCGCGCGTTAAGTTCTTTACCTTGCAGAAACTCGGTCTGGCGGAATCCCAGGCGCTTCAGGTCGTCCTGCAGGTTTCTGGGATCGAAGAATAGTTGAAAGGGCTCTCCGTACCGGGCCACCCGTTCCGAGAGTTTGTCGAGCGCCATCCTCTGCCCCACATTCAGGAGCTTGCGATCCATCGCAAAGTCAAACACCACGCCGCTGCCCGAGGGCAGTCTCCCAATCACATCGAGCGTAGTCATGCAGGCTTCGCGCGTCAGATAAGGCGTCACGCCCAGCCAGGAGAAAAACGCAGGCGCCTTTGCGTCGAAGCCGCAATTCTCAAGCCCATCTGCCAAAGTTTGCCGCTCGAAGTCGATGGGCACGAAGGTTAAGGCCGCCGGAATCGCA
>Ga0210400_10005742_pt1 | contig 10509 bp, 11 predicted proteins | sample IncBWH26MmetaG_FD_155456 | JGI IMG/M metagenome (GOLD analysis project Ga0210400, IMG submission 155456) | Forest soil microbial communities from Barre Woods Harvard Forest LTER site, Petersham, Massachusetts, United States - Inc-BW-H-26-M | ecosystem: Environmental > Terrestrial > Soil >... | reverse complement strand
TTCGACGTTCTCCGGCAGGTGGGAATCGTAGAGGTGCCGCTGCAGGTTGCCGGCGTGGGACCAGTCGTACCGGGTGCGCTCGGCCATCGGCACAGGCGGGTTCGGGGTCAGGTTCGCGTCGTGCAGGAAGGTGCCGGCGACGTCGAGGCGGAAGCCGTCCACCCCCTTGGCCAGCCAGTGGTCGAGCACCGACAGCGCCGCCTCCCGCGCCGCCGCGTTGCGCCAGTTGAGCTTGGGCTGCTGCCTGAGGAACTTGTGGTGGTAGTGCTGCCGCCGCGCCGGCTGGTAGGCCCAGGCCGGACCGCCGAACACCGACAGCCAGTTGTTGGGCGCGGTCCCGTCGGCCTGAGGGTCGGCCCAGACATACCAGTCGGCCTTGGGCCCGTCCGTCCCGCCGCTGACGCTCTCGACGAACCAGGGGTGGACGTCGGAGGTGTGGCTCAACACCTCGTCGAGGACGACCTTCAGCCCGCGGGCGTGGGCGGCGTCCAGCAGGCGCTGGAAATCGGCCTGCGAGCCGTAGTCGCCCTGCACGCCCTCGTAGTCGGCCGTGTCGTAGCCCCAGTCGCGGTTGGGCGAAGGGTGGATCGGCGACAGCCAGATCCCGTCGATCCCGAGGCTCTGCAGATAGTCCAGCTTGGCCTCGACGCCGGGCAGGTCGCCCTGCCCGTCGCCGTTGGAGTCGAAGAAGCTGCGGACGTAGATGTGGTAGAGGACCGCGCCCTTCCACCAGGGACGGGTCAACTCTCATCTCCGCTCATCCCGGCGAAAGCCGGGACCCAGATCGCCAGGCGCTGGCGTGGGCCGGAGGCGCTCTGAATCGATCGAACCCGCATCTGAGCTATTCCATCTGGGTCCCGGCCTTCGCCGGGAGGAGCGGGTTTAAATCACACCTCGGACGTATCGTGGATGATCCGCGAGACCAGGCCGTAGTCGACGGCTTCCTCGGCGCTCATCCAGAAGTTCCGCTGGGTGTCCTTGACGATCCGCTCGATGGTCTGGCCGGTCTCCTTGGCGATCATCCGGTTCACGCGGTCGCGCATCTTGATGATCTGCTCGGCCTCGATCTGGATGTCCGAGGCCTGGCCGCGCATGCCGCCGGCCGGCTGGTGCAGCAGGAAGCGGGTGTTGGGCAGGCAGAGCCGGTTTTCCTTCTTGGCGCCCAGGAAGATGTGAGCGCCGGCGCTGGCCACCCAGCCGGTGCCGATCGCCTTCACCTCGATGCCGCAGAAGCGGATCATGTCGTGGATGGTGTCGCCGCTCTCCACGTGGCCGCCGGGGGAGTTGATGATCACCCGGATGGGCTTGTCGTTTTCGTTGGCGAAGGCGGTGATCTGGGCGGTGACCCGCTCGGCCAGGCGCATGTCGATCTCGCCGAACACCAGCACGGTGCGCGACTTGAACAGCGCGTTCTGCACCGGCCCGGAGGTCATCGGCATGTCGGGCTGGCGGCCCTTGTCCTCGTCGTCGCCGTCTTCGTCGTCCAGCCAGCTCTTGTAGATCTCGCGCATAGAGTCCTCGTGAAATAGCGAGCCCGGAACGTGCGTCGCCGGGACGGCAACCGCAAGGGGGCGCCCGCCGATTCCGCCTCGCCGTGCCCTTTGGGCGCGATCACCCCCGAACGATGTCCGGATCGCTATCTACCGCCGGCGACCGTGCGGGATCAGCCTCAGGGCTCGCAATCGGAGGAGGAACCCGATGAAGAAGTACCTGATCGAGCGGCATATCCCCGGCGTGCACAAGTTTTCCGCGGCCGAATATGCCGGCGCCACCGAAGTCTCCAACGCCGCCCTGGCCAAGCTCGCCCCGCGCATCCAGTGGGTGGAGTCCTATGTCACCGAGGACAACACGCTCTGCGTCTACATCGCCGACGACGAGGCGGTGATTCATGAGCACGCCAAGCTCAGCGGCTTCCCGGCCGACAAGATCACCGAGGTGGGGACCACGATCGACCCCATGACTCGGGCCTGACCGAAAACCGGAGTACAACGAACGGCGTTACGGAGAGTGCGCCATGCTGGACGTGACGGTGGTGCTGCTGGAGGAGGGGTTCTGCTCCACGGCAGTCATGCCGGTGGAGATCTTCCACTTCGCCGGCAAGCTCTGGAACGACCTGCACGACCGCCCCGCCGAGCCCGCCTTCCGCGTGCGGATCGTGTCGCTCGACGGGGACGCCGTCCACAGCGCCTATGGGCTCGGCATGACGCCACATGCGGGCCTGGCGGACGTCGAGCGCACCGACATCGCCATCGTCTCGACCTCCAAGCTCGACCTCGACCTGGCCTTCGTGGAGAACAGCGCGCTGCTGCCCTGGCTGCGGGACCAGCACGCGCGTGGCGCGCTGGTGGTGGGCGTCTGCATGGGCGCGGCCTACCTGGCCGAGGCCGGCCTGCTCGACGGCCGCATGGCCACCACCCACTGGGCGCTGAGCGACAAGTTCGCCGCCCGCTACCCGCAGGTGAACTGGCGGCCGGACCTGTTCGTCACCGAGGACAGCCGGGTGCTCTGCTCCGGCGGCGTCTTCGCCTCCATCGACGTCAGCCTCTACCTGGTCGAGAAGCTCTGCGGCCATGAGGTGGCGGTGCAGTGCGCCAAGTCCATGCTGCTGCCCATGCCGCGCATCCACCAGACCGGCTACGCCATGCAGGCGGTCGCCCAGGCCCACGGCGACGAGCGGATCCGCGACGTCGAGGCTTTCTTGCAGGCCAACTTCCAGGCCGACATCTCCACCCACACCCTGGCGGAGCGCGCCGGCCTGGGCGAGCGGACCTTCGTGCGGCATTTCAAGGCGGCCACCGGCAAGCTCCCGGCCGGCTATATCCAGGCGCTGCGCATCCAGGCGGCCAAGGCCATGCTGGAGCGCGACGCCAAGCCGGTGCAGACGATCAGTTGCGACGTGGGCTACGACGACGTCGCCTTCTTCCGGCATCTGTTCAAGCGCATCGTCAAGATGACGCCCACGGAGTACCGCGCCAACTTCGCGCCGCTGAATGTGCGCGGCCAGGCCGAGGTCGAGGCGCCGCGGATGAACTGAGTTCCCGAGGGCCGTTTTCCTGTGGCAAGAAGCCCGGGACTTGAGCCCCGGGGGACCGACCATGGCGACTTCACTCTACGATCTCAGCGTCCCGACCTACCTGCAGACGATGAGCGCCGTCCGGGGCTTCCTCGATCGCGCGGCCGGGCACTGCGCTGAGACCGGCGCCGACCCGGACGATTTCATGGGCGCGCGCCTCATCGCGGACATGGCGCCCTTCCATTTCCACGCCGAGGTCGTGCCGCACCATTCCGTATCGGCGCTGGAGGCCGTGAAGACGGGCGTTTTCGACCCGCCCGGCCTGCGCGGAGCCATTCCCTTCGCCGACCTTCAGGCGAGCATCGCCGAGGCGGAAGCCGCGCTTAGGGCGTTCACCCCCGACGAGGTCAACAGTTGGGCGGGCAAGGACCTGGACCTCCAGATCGGCCCCCGGAGGCTGCGCTTCACGGCCGAGACCTTCATCCTCTCCTTCTCGCTGCCGAACTTCTATTTCCACGCCGTCACCGCCTACGACATCCTGCGGATGAAGGGCGTGCCGATCGGCAAACGGGACTACGAGGGCCGGCTGCGGGTGAAGGCGGCCTGACCACGCCTCTCCCCTCGCGCTGCGCGTCGGGGGAGAGGAGGCTCAGCCGGCCGCGGTGGCGATCAGGCGGGCGTAGAAGTCCACGCACTGGCGCAGGTTCTCCAGCGTCAGGTGCTCGTTGGTCCCGTGGATCATCTCGATGTCCTTCAGGCCGAAGGCCATGGGCTGGAAGCGATAGACGTCGCTGGCCACGCCCTGGAGGTAGCGGCTGTCGGTGCCGGCGGTGACTAGGCTCGGCGCGACCGGCGCGCCGGTGACCCGGCCGGCCACGGCGGAGACCATCTTCCAGCCGTCCGAGGCGGTGGACGAGACCGGCGAGGGCTCGGACGGCGGATTGATCCAGGCCAGCGACACCGGCAGGGCGCCGACCGCGGCCTTGGCGCGGGCCATGACGGTGGCCGAGGTGTCGCCGGGCGCGATGCGGTAGTTGATCCAGGCCGCCGCGTCCTGCGGCAGGACATTCTCCTTGGGGCTGCCCCTCAGCATGGTCGGCGCGATGGTGGTGTGCAGCATCGCCGCGCCGGACGCCGTGGCGCCCATCTGCTTGATCAGCATGGGCTTGAAGAGCCAGGTGTTGGCCACCGCCATGCGCACCGGGAAGGCGGCCTTCGGGGCGACGGACTGCAGCATGGCCGCGCCGGGCCCGCGGAAGTCCATCGGGAAGCCGTGGTCGTTGATCGCGGTCACCGCGTGCGACAGGGCCACCACCCCGCCGCCGTCGGCCGGCGGGGCCGAGGAGTGGCCGCCCTGCGCCTTGGCCGTCACCTTCAGCGTCGCATAGCCCTTCTCCGCCGTGCCGATCAGCGACAGCTTGCCGCCGGTCACCGGATTGTCGGTGATCTCCGCCAGCCCCTCGTCGAGCACGAACTGCGCCTTGATCCCGCGCGACTTCAAGAGGGCCGCGGCGGCCTGGGCGCCGGTCCCGCGGGTCTCCTCGTCCTCGCCGGAGACGATCATCACCGTGCGCTTCGGCTTGAAGCCGGCCTTGGCCAGGGCCTCGACGCCCTCGAACAGGGTGATGAGCGAGCCCTTGTCGTCCACCGAGCCCCGGCCCCAGACCGCGCCCTCGGCGATGGCGCCGGAGAACGGCGGGTGCTTCCAAAGGGTCTCCGAGCCCGGCGTCACCGGCACCACGTCCTGGTGGGCCATCAGCACGATGGGGGCGAGCGACGGGTCGGTCCCCTTCCAGGTGTAGACCAGCGTGTTCTTGCCCACGATCTCGCGGGTCATGGCCGCGTGCGCCGCCGGATAGGTGGCCGTGAGGAAGTCGTGCAGCCGGGTCCATTCGGCGGGCTGGTCGTCGGCCAGGTCCTGGTGGCTCACCGTCTGGATCTGCACCGCCTGCGACAGGTGCTGGGCGGCGGCGGCCACGTCGAACGGCACGGGCGGGACCACGCGCACCTCGGCGGTGCTGACCTCGCCGGGCGGGCGGTACATCAGGGTGCGGACGAGCGCGATGCCGATCACGGCGACGATCGCGATGAACAGCGCCAGGGCGATCCGGCCGACGAGACGCATGCAAATTTCCCCCGCTTTTGAGGCGGAGCTTAGAGCGGGCGGCGGCGATTGTCGCCGCCGCGCACGGCCGCTAGGTTTCGCCGGCCTTGCTGCTGGAGTTCCGATGGCGTCCGCGACCTATGACATTGGACTGGCCGCGCCGGACGAGGCGCCGGCGGTCGCCCAGGTCCTGCAGGAGGCGGCGCGCTGGATCACCACCTGGCGCGCGCAACTCTGGGACCCGGCGCTGCTGGGGGAAGCCTTCGCCGCCCCTTTCATCGCCCGCGGCGAGGTGCTGACCGCCCGGATCGGCGGCGAGATCGCGGGCGTGGTGATCGTCGAGCCCGAGGATCCGCACTTCTGGCCGGAGCGTCCGCCGGGCGAGGCGCTCTACCTGCACAAGCTCGCCGTTCGCCGCGCCCATGCGGGCGCGGGCGTGCCCGCGGCGCTGATGGGCCATGCGGCGGGCCTGGCCCGGGCGCAGGACCGCAGCCTGCTGCGGCTCGATTGCGACCTGCCGCTCGCGCCCTTCTACGAGCGGCTCGGCTTTCGGAAGGTCGACGAGATCGACGTGCGCCACCCCGAGGCCGGGCCGATGCGGGTGGTGCGGATGGAGCATGTGCTGGCCGCCCAGCCCGCTTGACCTAGAAGCGGCCGGCATCGCAAATGGCCGGCAAATCAAACGAGCGTTTTAGGGAGCCTCGCCATGAGCGACGTGATGGACAAGCCCAATGTGCTGACCGGCAAGCTGTTCGACCTGACGGGCAAGGTGGCGGTGATCACCGGCTCCTCGCGCGGTATCGGCAAGGCCATCGCCGAGCAGATGGCCGCCCACGGCGCCAAGGTGGTGATCTCCTCGCGCAAGGCCGGCCCCTGTGAAGAGGTCGCCGCGGCGATCAACGCCCGCAGCGCCGGCCACGCCATCGCCATCCCGGCCAACATCTCGTCGAAGGACGACCTTCAGCGGCTGATGGACGAGACGCGCAAGGCCTTCGGCAAGATCGACATCCTGGTCTGCAACGCCGCCTCGAACCCGTTCTATGGCTCGCAGCTCGACATCTCCGACGACGCCTTCTCGAAGATCCTGTCGAACAACATCATCGCCAACAACTGGATGATCCAGATGGTCGCGCCGGAGATGCGCGAGCGGAAGGACGGCGCGATCATCATCGTCTCGTCGATCGGCGGCCTGCGCGGCTCGGAGGTGATCGGCGCCTACTGCATCTCCAAGGCGGCCGACATGCAACTGGCCAGGAATCTCGCCAAGGAGCTGGGCCCCGACAATATCCGCGTCAACTGCATCGCGCCGGGCCTGGTGAAGACCGACTTCGCCAAGGCGCTGTGGGACACCCCGGAAGGCGAGAAGCGCGCCAGTTCCGGCACCCCGCTCCGCCGCCTGGGCGAGCCCGACGACCTGGCCGGGGCGGCGGTCTACCTGGCGTCGCGTGCGGGCGCGTGGACCACGGGGCAGACGTTCGTGGTGGACGGCGGGAGCACCTGCTGAACTTACCTCCCCCGCGCAGCGGCGGGCGGTCCCCCTCCCGCCATCGCCGCCGCGATGGGGGAGGCAGCGCTTACGCTTTCATGATCATCTTGATCGCCGGCAGCGCCGGCGAGCCCAGGACGCTCATTCCGGCCATTGCACCGCCTCGTACTGCATGGCGCCGCCGATGTTGCCCTCGGTGTCCTGGAAGAAGATCAGCTCGCCCACGCCCTCGATGCGGAAGGGCGGCATGATCACCGCGCCGCCATGGGCCTCGACGGCGGCCATGGTCGCCTGGATGTCGTCGACCCCGTAGCTGACCTCGACGCCCGGCATGACGTGGCCTGCGATGTCGCGGCGGCCCTGCAGGGCGCCCACGAACCCCTTGCCGGCGCTGCGGGTCTGGTAGAAGCCCGGCGGGCCCCAGGGCGTGAAGGTCCAGCCGAAGACGCCCTCGTAGAAGGCCTTGGCGCGGGGCACGTCGCGGGCGTTGATCGCGAAGTGGCGCAGGGTGGCAGGCATGGCGGTCCTCCCGGAGGGGCTCATGCTGAGCCCAGTCAGGCCCTGCTGACAAGCTCCCGGGCCCTGGCCAGCCGTTCGATCCCCGCGTCCAGGGTCTCGTCGCGCTTGGAGAAGCACAGGCGCACGATGTGGCTCACCGGCTCCTCCTCATAGAGCGCCGAGACCGGGATGGCGGCGACGCCGGCCTCCTTCACCGCGCGCAGGCAGAACTCGCGGTCGCCCAGGGCCACGCCGGAGGCGGCGAGGTCGATGTTGAGGAAGTAGGTCCCCTGCGTCGGCAGGACCGCGAAGCCCTCCCGCTGCAGCCCCTCGCTCAGCCGGTCGCGGGAGCGTTCGAGATCGCGCGGCATTCGCCGGAACCAGTCGTCGCTGTTGTCCAGCCCCCAGGCGACGGCGGCCTGCAGGTTGGGCGGGGTGGTGAAGGTCAGGAACTGGTGGGCGCGGGCGAGGCTGTGGGTCAGCTCCGCCGCGGCGCAGAGGAAGCCCACCTTCCAGCCGGTCAGGCCGAACATCTTGCCCGCCGAGCCGATCTTCACGCACCGCTCGCGCATCCCGGGGAAGGCGATCAGCGGCCGGTGCTTCGCATTGCCGAACACCACCTGCTCCCAGACCTCGTCGCAGATGGCGATGACGTCGTGCTTCACGCAGAGCTCGGCCAGCAGGGCGAGGTCCTCGTCGGGCAGCACCACGCCGGCCGGGTTGTTGGGGTTGTTCAGAACGACATATCTGGTCGTCTCGGTGAAGGCCGCCTCCAGCGTCGCCCGGTCGAACCGCCAGCGGGGCGGCGGCAGGCTGACCAGCTTCGGAACCCCGCCGGCTCGGCGGATCAGCGGCAGGTAGGCGTCGTAGAGCGGCTGGAAGACGATCACCTCGTCGCCGGGCTCGATCAGGCCGAAGAAGGCCGCCGCCAGAGCCTCCGTCGCGCCGGAGGTGACGGTGATCTCGGTCGCCGGGTCGAGGTCCAGGCCCTGGCTGCGGGCGTAGTGGCCGGCCGCCGCCGCGCGCAGCTCCGGCAGGCCGGCCATCGGCGGATACTGGTTGTAGCCGTTGAGGGTGGCGTCCGCCGCCTTGGCGCGGATCGCCTCCGGACCGGGGTCGTCCGGGAAGCCCTGGCCCAGGTTGACGGCGCCCAGGGTGCGCGCCAGGCCCGACATCTCCTCGAAGACGGTCATCGGCAGGCTTGAGAAGATCGGGTTGGGCATTAGATCATCGGGCTGGGGGCGGCTGTCGCGCCTTCATGACCTGACCGGAGCGCCTGCGTCCATGGAGATCGTCGAGTTCGAGCCCTGCCACGCCGAAGCGTTCAAGACCCTGAACGAGGCCTGGATCTCCAGGTACTTCGCCATCGAGCCCAAGGACCGCGAGGTGCTGGGCGACCCGCAAGGCAGGATCGTCGAGGCCGGCGGGCGGATCTTCATCGCCCTGCACGAGGGCGAGGCGGTGGGCTGCGCGGCCCTGATCCCCATGGAGGACGGCGGCTATGAGGTCGCCAAGATGACCGTCGCCGAGACCCTGCGCGGCTCGGGCCTGGGGCGGATGCTGATGCAGCGGTGCATCGACGCCGGCGCCGAACTGGGCGCGCCCAGGCTCTACCTGGAGACCAACTCCAGCCTGGGGCCGGCGCTGGGGCTCTACCGGGCCATGGGCTTCACCGAGGTCGGGCCGCCGCCGCGCAACGACTACGCCCGCGGCGACACCTGGATGGAGCGCGTCTACGCCGCCTGAGCCTAGGTGTGGCTGACGAGGACCACGCCCACCAGCACCGCCGCCCAATGGGTCGCGGCGGCGGCCACGACATGGCCGTGCCAGATGGCCCGGGCGAACTTCAGGCGCTTGTTCACATAGAAGATCACGCCCGTCGAATAGAGCACCCCGCCGGCCAGCAGCAGCAGCAGGGCGACCCAATAGACGCTGTCGATCATGGGTTTGAGCGCCACCACCACCAGCCAGCCCAGGGCCAGGTAGACGCCGACGCCAATCCGGCGGTCCATGCCGATCCAGAAGATCTTGCCCAGCGCGCCGAAGGTCGCGAGGGACCAGATGGCCGCAGTCATGCCCCAGGCCCAGCCGCCGGTGAGGTTGTGGATGGTGAAGGGGGTGTAGGAGCCGGCGATCATCAGGAAGATGCCGGCGTGGTCCAGCCTGCGCAGCACCGGGCGATACCTGGCCTTGGCGAAATTGTAGGCGGTGGAAAAGGCCAGCATGGCCAGGACGCCGGCCGCGTAGATCGAGACGCCCACCACCTGGGTGATCGAGCCGGCCCGCACGGCCAGGGCCAGGAGCACGATCCCGCCCACCAGGGCCAGGGTCAGGCCCACGACATGCACCACGAGGTCGGCGCATTTGGCGGCCGGGGTCGGATAGTGGCGGGGCGGTTTGGCGGGGCCGGCGAGGGTCATGACTGAACTCCGTGCCCTATCGGTCTCATGGGGCGCGGGCGACCGTCCAGCCGATTCGCACCCAAGCTTCGTGATCCTCCGGTTCGCCGGAGAGGCGATCGGAGGATGACGGCGGAATGTGAACCAGGCCGCCGCGGCCCGCGGCTAGTCTTCCTTCACCCGCTTCTTGCGGAAGGAGGGGTTGAGGACCTTCTTGCGCAGGCGGATGGACTTGGGCGTCACCTCCACCAGTTCGTCCTCCTCGATATAGGCGATGGCCTGTTCGAGGGTCGGGCGGCGCGGCGGGGTCAGGCGCACGGCCTCGTCCTTGCCGGAAGCCCGCACGTTGGTGAGCTGCTTGGCCTTCATCGGGTTGACGTCGAGGTCGTCGGACCGCGAGTTCTCGCCGATGATCATGCCCTGGTAGGTCTTCTCGCCGCCGCCCACGAACATGGTGCCGCGGTCTTCCAGGTTCCACAGGGCATAGGCCGCCGTCTCGCCGTCGGAGTTGGAGACCAGCACGCCCTTGCGGCCGGCGTCGATGGGCCCCTTGTAGGGCTCGTAGTGGCTGAACACCCGGTTCAGCACGCCGGAGCCGCGGGTGTCGGTCAGGAATTCGCCCTGGTAGCCGATCAGCGAGCGCGACGGGCTCATCAGGCTGATACGGGTCTTGCCGGCGCCCGAGGGGCCCATGTCCTTCAGCTCGGCCTTGCGGGCCGACAGCTTCTCGATGACGATACCGGTGAATTCCTCGTCCACGTCGATCATCACGTCCTCGATGGGCTCGAGGCGCTCATTGGTCTCCGGATCGTACTGGAAGACCACGCGCGGGCGGCTGATGGAGACCTCGAAGCCCTCGCGGCGCATGCTCTCGATCAGCACGCCGAGCTGCAGTTCGCCTCGGCCCGCGACCTCATAGGCGTCCTTGTCGGCGGTCTCGGTCACCCGGATGGCGACGTTGGACTGGGCTTCCTTCAGCAGGCGGTCGCGGATCACCCGGCTCTGCACC
>Ga0210400_10005741_pt1 | contig 10509 bp, 8 predicted proteins | sample IncBWH26MmetaG_FD_155456 | JGI IMG/M metagenome (GOLD analysis project Ga0210400, IMG submission 155456) | Forest soil microbial communities from Barre Woods Harvard Forest LTER site, Petersham, Massachusetts, United States - Inc-BW-H-26-M | ecosystem: Environmental > Terrestrial > Soil >... | reverse complement strand
ATTTGGCCTGGATTCGGCGCTATAATTTGTGGGTAGGAGGGTTCTTATGACTCTCGCCCGCCTTCTGACTGCCTGGCTGGTCTTTTGCTGTCTACCTGCTCTAGCTCAGGATAAGCAATCTCCAAGTTCCTCGCCCTCGACTTTGCGCGTTAGTGTGCATACCACGAAAGGCCTCGTTTTGGGGGAAGCCTTTGTTTTTCCATATTCATCCGCAAGGCCCGCCGAGCCATGGATGATTTTCTCGGATCGGTCTGTGGATCTCGGCTCCGGACAAAACGCTCTTGATCCGCCGCATCTTGATCAGTACAAGCTTGACCAGACCAGGGGCGACGCGCACGCTCGCCACTTCAAGATCTATCCCCTACCTGCGACGTTGGTGGTGGACTCAAACGGCCCGACCTGCTACGCCATCCGTAGCTATGTAGTCGCGCGCGATTCCAAGGATTCCGACTCCACCCATCCGGCGGGCTATTCCACCTGCCAGCCGTCGAACCGCTACCAGGTGAAAAGCGCTGATCTACGGGTGGTTTCGGGCGACCGCTAAGCAGGCTGCATAACAATTCTTTACTCGATTGCTACGCTCGTTGACATGGTTCGGGAGTAATCTCTCTCTGAACGTTGACGTACATACGTTGACGTTAAATAAAAACAGGCATCCTCGGCCCCGTTCAGTCGGATCAGTTCGGTCGGAATCAGAGGTGCTGTATGCCGCTCTCCAGCCTTGATCGTGGCTTTTGTCTTGCAGCAGCGCATTTCGCCCTGGCGCTTGCGGTAATCCCGCTGTTCTCATCCAACACATTGGCCCAACATTCCGGAGGCGGCGGAAGTTCCGGCGGAGGTTCCTCAAGCTCTGGCGGAGGTGGCGGCTCTCACGGCGGCGGATCTTCAGGCGGATCCAGTTCCTCTAGCAGTTCCGGCGGACGCAGTTCTGGTGGGTCGGGTTCACACGGATCGAGTGGTAGTTCGGGTGGGCACGGTTCGAGTTCGGGATCGCATCCGTCGAATTCCGGTCCGGCGCATTCGTCGCACTCGAGCGGAGCGAATCCCGTCCGCGAGCCGAATGCGGGGATGCGCGGCAAGACTGGGACGGAGAAGAGAGATTTCTTCTCGATCCTGCGGCATCCTTTCCGGAAGCCTCAACCCAAACCGGAGCTCAGGACCAAGTTGACGGACGAACGGCGCCGCCCGATCTGTTTTCGCGGCCCATGTAAGGTTTGTCCAACGGGACTGGCGCGTGGCGGCGGATGTGGAGGAACCGTTGTCGCCGCCTATGCGCGTCGTTCCTGCGCGGGCGGATTTTGGAACGGCGGCGCTTGTTTTCAGCAGAATCGCTTTCCCTATGACTGTAACGCAGAGCGGGTGGCCATGGAGCAGCAGGCACAACGCATGCACGCAGCTGAGCAGGAGCAACAAAACGCTTGCTCCACCGGCTCAGCGCAGGATTGCTCTGACAGGAGCAGCGCGTCGCAAAATGAAACGAGCGTCTACCGGACTTTGCAGGCCCAATATCGAGCGTGCCAGCAGCGGTCGACGGGGGTGAATCCGTTTGGCCATTCGGCGCGTGCGGGTTACGGTCAACGGCTGTCGTTCGATCCGTTCGAATTTGACTTGGATTATCGCTAGTGCGTTCACCGATTGCATGGGGCAATTAGTGATGCGAACGGCACCTTCGCCGCTGTCCGTTCCCTGCAATCCCTTCCTATCTTTCCTTTTCACCTCGCATTAGAATTGGGTGTGTTCTCCGCCCGCTGTTGTACGGGCTGGCGAATTCTTAATCGAGGAATAAAAATGGCGACTACTACGGCGGTTCCCAAGGCCAGGATTTCCGGCGGCAGTTTTTTGCTGGAATCGCGCCAGCCGGAAGAGGTTTTCACTCCGGAAGATTTCAGCGAACAGCACCATCTGATTGGGCAGACGGCGGAAGAGTTTGCGGTCAACGAGATTCTGCCCAACGTGGAGAAGATCGAGCACAAGGATTTCTCGGTGTCTCGCGGGCTGCTGAAGAAAGCGGGAGAACTCGGGCTGAGCGCCGTCGAGATTCCTGAGGCCTATGGCGGCCTCGAAATGGATAAGGTGACGGCCGCTGTCATCGCCGATCACATCGCGAAGTATGCCGGCTTCGCCACCACCTGGGGCGCGCACAGCGGCATTGGGATGTTGCCCATCGTTTATTTCGGCAACGAAGAACAGAAGAATAAGTACCTGCCGCGCCTGGCCGCAGGAGAGATTGTCGGTGCGTACGCCTTGTCGGAAGCCTCTTCCGGCTCCGACGCGCTCAACTGCCGCGCCCGCGCCGAGCTTTCGCCGGACGGCAAGCACTATGTGCTCAACGGCGAGAAAATGTGGATCACCAACGCCGGGTTCGCCGACCTGTTCACCGTGTTCGCCAAAATCAACGGCGAGAAGTTCAGCGCGTTTCTGGTGGAGAGAACTTTTCCGGGATTTTCGGTCGGCGCCGAAGAGCACAAGATGGGGATTCGCGGGTCGTCGACCTGCCCCATCATTCTGAACGACTGCAAGGTTCCGGTCGAAAATCTGCTGGGCGAAATCGGCAAGGGGCACGTGATCGCATTCAACATTTTGAACGTGGGACGTTTCAAGTTGGGCGCGATGTGCGTCGGCGGAGGCCGGGTGTCGCTGGAAAATGCGATCGGCTATGCCAAGCAGCGCAAGGCGTTCAATAAAGTGATTGCAGACTTCGGGCTGGTGCGGGAAAAAATCGCCAACATGGCGACTTTGCTTTATGTGGGCGAGTCGCTGGTCTATCGCACCGTCGGCATGATGGACGTGGCGTTGAGCGAGGTCGACAAAACGGCTGCCGACGCAGGTAAACAGACTCTGAAGGCGATTGAGGAATATGCGGTCGAGTGCTCCATTATTAAAGTGTGGGGCTCGGAGATGATCGACTACGTCGTCGATGAGACGGTGCAGATTTACGCGGGGTACGGATTTGTGGAAGAGTATCCCGCCGAGCGTGCGTATCGCGACGCCCGCATTAATCGCATCTTCGAAGGCACCAACGAGATTAACCGGCTGATCATTACCGGCTTTCTGCTGAAGCGGGCGATGACGGGGCAGTTGCCGCTGATGCCGGCGATCAAGAAACTGATGGACGAAGTGCTGTCAGGTCCATCGCTGACAGAGGAACTCGAGGGCGCGCTGCCGGAGGAGCGCAGGCTCGTCGGACAAGCTAAGAAACTGGGCCTGTTTGCCTCGGGCGCGGCTACGCAAAAATACATGCAGGCGATTCAGGATCAGCAGGAAATCATGGGCGCGATCGCGGACATGACGATTGAGACCTACGCGATGGAATCGGCGGTGCTGCGGGCGCAGAAGATCGCTGAGGCCAAAGGCGAAGCCGCCGCGGCTCTGCCGATTGCCATGACGCGGGTGTATCTGTCGCAGGCGTTTGAGAAGGTCGAATCCGCGGCGAAGAAAGTGATTGCGGCCGTTGCTGACGGCGACATGCTGCGGACGCAGCTTGCGATCCTGCGGCGACTGGCGAAGTACGAACCGTTCAATACGATCGAATTGCGGCAACAGATCGCGCAGAAGTTGATTGAGCGCGGGAAGTACACGCTGGCGTAGAAACCGAACCCAAGAGCGGAACCACAGAGGACACAGGGAAACACAGAGGAACGGCAAAACCTGCGCGTTCCCCTGCGTCCCTCTGTGGTTAGCTTTGTTCTTGCTCGCCTCTTTGATACAAATGTCACGATGAGAACACTCAACGCTCGTGTTATTTCTCTTCTTCTACGAGTAGGTAGCTGACGAACGCAACCTGTTTGCTGTCGGGCGACCAAGAGGGGACGTTGATGGTTCCCTGCCCGCCGAATAACTTCGCCAGCACTGTGATCTTCTTTTCTGCCGCGTTCGAATCACTGAGCGACATCAGTCGGAGCATCACATCTTTATTTTCGGGATGACCGGTCACGTCCGCACCGTAAGTGAGGAAGACCATCCATTTTCCGTCAGGCGAAATGTGAGGGAACCAGTTGTTGAGGTCGTCTGAGAAGACTTGCTCCTGGTTGCTGCCATCGGGATTCATGCGCCAGATCTGCATGTGGCCGGTGCGCTCGGAGTTGAAGTAAATGTATTTTCCGTCCGGTGAATATTCCGGGCCGTCGTCCAGGCCCTTGGCGGTGGTCAGGCGCGTCTCTTCGCCGCCGGTAGCCGGGATCGTATAAATATCGAAGTCGCCGTTGCGCCGGCCGACAAAGGCCAGTGTCTTGCCGTCGGGCGACCAGCCGTGCCAGTACGATGGCGATTTCTCGGTGATGCGACGCGGCGTTCCGCCAAGGATAGGGACGACATAAACCTGCGATTCGCGGTCGCCCTGCGAGTTGTCGCTGATAGCGATCTGCGTTGCGTCGGGGGAAATTCCGTGGTCGTTGTTGCAGCGAGTCGCGAGACCGGTGTCGATGATCGCGGGCTTGTCGCCGCCGACCGCGAGGCGCTCGATGTGGCCGTCGCGGTTGAAGAGAAATGCTTTGCCGTCTTGCGTCCAGTTGGGAGCCTCGAAGCGTCCGGGAGCGAGATACGCGACGCGACGGTCGGCGGAATCGATGGTAACGGTTTCGAGGGTGCTGTAGAGCGAGGGCTTGCCGGCCTCGGCGTAAGCAGGCTGGCTCAGCTCGACGTTGGAGAAGACTGCAGTCTCTACGACATCCTTGTCGTGTGAACACACGCCGAGCCCGACGTAGAACGGGCCTTGAAGAGGGATGCGGAGCCATCCGCCAGCCACTATGGGCTCACCCTCGTTCGCCAGGGACATATAAATGTAATCGGCGCGCCTGGCAATGCGCAGGCGTTTTGGAGCGGAGAGGTTCGATTGAATCTCGCGCGTGACCGAGCCCTTCTCGTCGCGGAATTGCAGTGAGGTCAGGCCGCTGGCGTGCAGAGCCACGTCAGCGTAGACGGAATCGGCGTCCAGGCTCTGCCGAAGCATCAGCACGGCTTTCTTGTGTTCATTTCCAGACTTGTTCAGAAAAGAAATGTCGGCGGTCAGAGTCACGTCGCCGGAAATTTTCTTCCATGCGAATTGGAATGCATCGGCAGCCAACCACATGTTCTCGCCACTGCCGGAGATGGTGTAGGCTTTCCTGGCGGCGTCGTAGACGGCGGAGCCTGGGTGCAGGACTGTGCCAACGTCCGAGTGGCTCTCGAAGAACCCAACCGGAGAACTGTCGTTCTGGGCCCAGGCGAGGCTACCGAGAGTATGGCCCAGAGTAGGCATGATCGATACGGTCAGAAGCAATCCGTGAAGCTTGCGCATGAAGAGTGCTCCGGTGAGTGGTTAGGGATCTGGATCAAGCAGGCATTGTAAATCGGATCACCCCGGGGCTAAAGCTCACGGGGAAAGAAACGAGCTTTATCGCAGCGCTTAAAGCGCTGCGCCATCCAAAGTAGCCGACACTTCTACCAATCCCCGCGCACTTCTGATAAAAACGTCTGCATGAAAACGAGAGGCTTTCTGACTGCGCTGTTTTGCATTTCACTGTTCGTCCCCTTTCTGATCGCGCAGGAGAAATCGGCGCCGTCGGCGAATCTGGCGCTCACGCCGCCCATGGGATGGAACTCGTGGAACAAGTTTGCCTGCAACGTCAGCGAGGACATGATCAAGAGCATGGCCGACGCGGTGGTGAAGTCCGGTATGAAGGACGCGGGGTATGAGTACGTCAACATTGACGACTGCTGGCAGGTGAGCCGCGACGCCAATGCCAACATTGTTCCCGACCCGCAGCGCTTTCCGCATGGCATGAAGGCCTTGGGCGACTACATTCATTCGCTGGGGCTGAAGTTCGGGGTTTATTCCGATGCGGGGTCTAAGACTTGTGCGGGACGTCCTGCAGGACTCGGGCATGAATATCAGGATGCGTTACAGTACGCGGCGTGGGGCGTCGACTATTTGAAGTATGACTGGTGCAACACGACGTCGCAGGATGCGAAGGCGTCGTATGCCAACATCCGCGCGGCTCTCGACGCTACCGGGCGGCCGATCGTGTTGAGCATTTGTGAGTGGGGCAAGGCCCAGCCGTGGCTGTGGGGCAAGGAAGTCGGCGGCAACTTATGGCGCACTACCGACGATATCCAGGATCGCTGGGGAGGGCGCGAGAAATGGCCCGACGGCAACTGCTGTTCGAACGGTGTGCTCTCTATCATCGATCAGCAGGTCGGATTGCAGTCTTACGCGGGGCCGGGACACTGGAACGATCCGGACATGCTCGAGGTCGGCAACGGTGGAATGACGGACGTGGAGTATCGCTCGCATTTCAGTTTGTGGGCGTTGCTGGCCGCGCCGCTGATCGCGGGAAATGATTTGCGCAACATGCGGCCTGAGATTCATGACATTCTCACGAATAAAGAAGTGATTGCCGTGAATCAGGATGCGCTGGGGCGCGAGGGCGAGCGCGTCGCGAAGAATGGCGATCTGGAGGTTTGGGCGAAACAGCTAAAGGACGGCAGCCGGGCGGTGATCCTGTTCAATCGTGGCGGGACCGAGCAGCAGATTTCCGCGAACTGGGAGGATCTTGGTTATCCCAGCGGACTGAGCGCTTCGGTGCGGGACTTGTGGGCGCACAAGGACCTGGGAAAGTTTACGGGGAAGTTTTCCGCGACCGTGGCGTCGCATGGCGTGGTGATGGTGAGCGTGAAACCCTAAAAGCATCAACCACGAAGGATCACGAGGGGGCCTTCTTCAGCTCTTCCATGACGCTCTGGATCAACTCTTTCGCGTCGGTCAAGCTCTTCATGATGATCTGGATGTCCATGACCGGCTTCCCCGGCCAGCGCTGGCTCTGGCAATAGACACCGTGCTGGCCGACTAGTGCCATGGCGTCGGTGATGGTGTCCATGGTGACGGCGAGGCGGCCGCGGGGCACGCCCATCATGGTCTCGTAGTGTTCCAGTTCTTCCTGCTTTTCCTCGAATACTGGCATGAGACGATTGTAACTGCGTGCGGGCATAGCGCATAATGGCGCGTGGCCGCTGACCTATTCTTCGCTCACACGTCAAAACCCTTGGCATTCAGTATTCGAACTTCAGCATTCCAAAAGGAGAGATCATGCAAAAACGAATCGCCCTTCTCACGTTCACGATTTTGACCCTCACTGTGTTCGCTTCGGCGCAGGCCAGTCCTCCCGCTTCGGCGTCGTGCGATCTGGGCGGCGGCAAGACCATCAAGACCGACTACTCCAGCCCGCGCATGAAAGGCCGCAAGATTTATCCTGGGCTGGTGCCTTTCGGCGAGGTCTGGCGCACCGGAGCGAATTCCGCGACGACATTTGTGACCAGCGCCGATGTGAATGTGGGCGGCAAAACCGTGCCTGCCGGGAGCTACACACTTTTCACCGTCCCAACGGCCGACAAGTGGACGCTGATCGTCAACAAGAAGACGGGTGAATGGGGAATTCCGTACAAGTATGAGAGCGACGAACTGGTGCGCGTTGACATGAAAGTTTCCGCGCTGCCATCGCCACTCGAGAACTTCACCATCAACTACGCCAAGTCTGGTAGCGGTTGCACTCTGCAGATTGACTGGGAGACGACGCGCGCGTCGGTGGACATCGGCGCGAAATAATCTGCGGAATCGGCGAGGCGGACCACTGCACGACCTTGCGTGAGCGAGAGTCGTGCAGTTTTATTTTTTCGGTTGACGGAGCGCGGCGGGAATCAGCAATTTCAACTCACCGGCTTCCAGCGCAGCACTGGCTTCCTGGCCGCGGCCGTCTCATCCAGGCGCGAAACGCGGGTCGAGTGCGGTGCGTCGAGGACCGTCTGCGGATCTTCTTCCACTTCGTCGGCGATCGACTTCATGGCCTCGATAAACAAGTCCATCTCTTCTTTCGATTCGCTTTCGGTGGGTTCAATCATGAGCGCGCCGGGTACGATCAGAGGAAACGCCGTTGTATAAGGATGGAATCCGTAATCGATCAGACGCTTGGCGATGTCCATGGTGCGCACGCCTTTTTTCAACTGTACCTTGTCGCTGAAGACAACTTCGTGCATCGTCGGCGTGGAATAGGGCAGATCGTACGCGCCTTCCAGACCTTTGCGGATGTAGTTGGCGTTGAGCACGGCATCTTCGGTAGTTTGGCGGAGGCCGTCGGGTCCGTTGGCCTGAATGTAGGCCAGGGCGCGTACAAACATTCCGAAGTTGCCGTAGAAGGCGCGCACACGTCCGACCGACTGCGGGCGGTTGTAGTCGAAAGCGAGCGTGCCGTCCGATTTCGTGGTCAGCACCGGGATCGGAAGGAAAGGTTCGAGAGCCTTCTTGATGGCGACTGGGCCTGAGCCAGGACCGCCCCCACCGTGCGGCGTCGAGAAAGTTTTGTGCAAGTTGAGGTGCATGACGTCGACACCGAAGTCGCCAGGGCGGACTTTGCCTACAAGCGCGTTCATGTTGGCTCCATCCATGTAGAGCAGGCCACCTTTAGCGTGGAGTATGTCGGCGATCTTGTGGATGTCTTGCTCGAATACACCGAGGGTGTTCGGATTGGTCAGCATGAGCGCGGCGACGTCTTCATTCATCTGCGCGGCGAGCGCTGCGATGTCGACCATGCCGCGCGAGTCCGACTTCAGATTTTCGACCGCGTAGTTCACCATTGCGGCGGTGGCCGGATTGGTGCCGTGGGCGGAGTCGGGAATCAGAATTTTCTTGCGAGCGTTTCCTTTGGACTGGTGATAAGCGCGAACCATGAGCAGGCCGGTCATCTCGCCATGTGCGCCGGCGGCGGGCTGCAGCGTAATCGCGTCCATGCCAGTGATTTCGATGAGTTGTTCGCTGAGCGTTTTGATGATGTACAGCGCGCCTTGGGAAATCTTTTCGGGCTGGTAGGGGTGCCCGTTCGCGATGCCCTCAACCCGCGCCACCGCCTCGTTCACGCGCGGGTTGTATTTCATGGTGCAGGAGCCGAGAGGATACATACCAAGATCGATGGCATAGTTCCAGGTCGACAGGCGCGTAAAGTGGCGGATGATCTCGATCTCGCTCACCTCGGGCATGTTGCCGAGATCTTTTCTTTCGGACGCACCTAGAAGCGCTGCGGTGTCTACTTCCGGCACGTCGAGCGGCGGCAACTTCCAGGCTGCCTTGCCTGCCGACGACTTCTCGAAGATCAGGCCCTCGTTCTGATTGACCTGGAGGGACGCTTTGCGGGTTACGTGTTTCATCGCGCCACCTCTTCGACATCTTCTTCCTTAGAAGACCGCACGGAGCGCTCGCTTTCGGCGATTAATCCTGCGGCGGTATCGATTGCGCTGCGCGTGGTGAGTTCGGTGCAGCACCACAATGCGGCGTTCCCGAGTTCGGGATAGAACTTCTTCAGCGGCAAGCCGCCGACCATTTTATGTCCGAGCAAACGGTTGTTGATGGCGTGCGGATCTTCGCTGGTCTGCACCACAAATTCGTTAAAGCGTGGCGAGTTACCGAACAGGATCTTGCCGTGCTTGACGAACTGGCCAGCTGCATAAGCGGCCTTCGCCAGATTCTGTTTAGCTAATTCCTTCAGGCCGACCTTGCCGTACACGGTCATGAAGATGTTGACCATGAGCGCGACCAGGGCCTGGTTGGTGCAGATATTCGAAGTCGCTTTCTCGCGGCGGATATGTTGTTCGCGAGTCGCGAGAGTCAGAACGAAACCGCGTCTCCCCTGCTTGTCGACGGTCTGGCCGACGAGGCGCCCGGGCATCTGGCGAACATATTTTTCGCGGGTGGCGATGACGCCGCAATGCGGTCCGCCGAAACCCAGGGGCACACCGAACGACTGCGCTTCCATGGCGATGACGTCGGCCTCACGCGGAGGCTCCACGATTCCAAGCGAGACCGCTTCGGCGATCGAGACCACCAGCATCGCACCATGCTTGTGTGCGATCTCAGCAATCGCGGCGACGTCCTCAATGGTGCCGAAGAAATTCGGCGACTGAATCAGCACACACGCGGTCTCGGGCGTAATGGATTTCTCGAGTTCTTTCAGGATCAGGCGGCCATCGTCGTTGAAACCGGCAACCGACAACGGCATTCCCTGATGCGTGGCGTAGGTGGCCAGAACCTCGCGATACTCCGGATGCAGGCTGCGCGCCACCACCACCGACCGGCGGCCAGTCAGGCGAACCGCCATCATGACGCCTTCGGCGGCGGCGGTGGAACCGTCGTACATCGACGCATTCGCCACTTCCATCCCGGTCAGTTCGCAGATCATGGTTTGAAATTCGAAGATCGACTGTAGGGTGCCCTGCGAAATCTCCGCCTGATACGGCGTGTAGGCCGTCAAAAATTCGCCGCGTGAAATCAGTGAATCGATAATGACCGGGCGGTAATGAAAGTACGCGCCCGCACCCAGAAAACTGGTATAGCCGTCGCCGTTTTCGCGCGAACGCTGGCGGAAGAAGTCGACGATTTCCGACTCCGCCATTTGGCGCGGAATGTTCAAGTCGCGAGTCAGGCGGTATTCGGCGGGAATCGGCGCGAACAGTTCGTCGACCGATTGCAGGCCGATGGCTTTCAGCATG
>Ga0210400_10005740_pt1 | contig 10510 bp, 8 predicted proteins | sample IncBWH26MmetaG_FD_155456 | JGI IMG/M metagenome (GOLD analysis project Ga0210400, IMG submission 155456) | Forest soil microbial communities from Barre Woods Harvard Forest LTER site, Petersham, Massachusetts, United States - Inc-BW-H-26-M | ecosystem: Environmental > Terrestrial > Soil >... | reverse complement strand
ACCCAGGCCTGAGGCAGGAAATGCGCACCACCTGTCTTAACGTTACATACCGTTACATGAAGAAGCGCGCCAAATCTCATCCAAGTTGTTGATTAGGTTTGGCGTCCCCGACGGGATTTGAACCCGTGTTACCGCCGTGAAAGGGCGATGTCCTAGGCCAGGCTAGACGACGGGGACGGCTGTAAAGGTGGGTGATGCAACAGTTGATCGTAACAAGGCCGTGAGGACCTGTCAAAAGCGCTAGGCACTCGATCCCGGCGTGCGGTTTGATCATGCGATGGGATTTTGCTGCCGTTCCTGGACAATTTAGAATTGGATAGCTCGCCTCTAGGGCGTGACTCGCATTCTTCGAGGTTCAGCGTGTCCGATCCGGTTTATTTCAGTCTTTGGTTTCCCGATTTTTCTGGACCAGAGATGTTGCCGCATACCTTCGCGGTCTTGCAGCAGTTTCCTTTTTCGGCGCAACGGCCGGGTGTCAGCTATTTCGCGGTTCATCCTGTTTCCTGGAGCGAAGCCACAGTCGTGGAGAGGCGCTTCCCTGCCGGGATCGATCCGGGGCAGGCCACGCTGATCGCCGCCGAGTTAATTCACGACGACTATGCCTATGTGTTCGAAGCCTACTGGGACTTGTGGACGCCGGATGCCTCGAATGCAAGCTGGGTGCTCGAGCCGGCGCCGGTAAAGTTCATCGTGCAGGGCGAAGAATTTGACGAGGGAGTTTATCGGCAGACGGGTCACATCGAAATCGACTTTGGATTGGATTCGTATTTTCTGCAGCCTGAAACCGCACTGAGCGAACAAACTCGCGCGAAGATTCGCGACAACGTAGCCAAGCTCGTCGGATTCTCAACCAGCGTGGAAAAGAATAGCGGAACCAGTTCGCGTCTGCTGTGGTCGGAATCGGAAGAAAGCCTGGCGCAGAAATTGATCGCACGCTTGCAGAAGGTTCAATAAATTGGAGACGCAGAGTCTTGCCTCTGTTGAGTGAAGTCGACCTGTAACTCTGCGCCTCCTAGGTTCTTCCCTACTTCGTTCAGCCCTACTTCGTTCTTCCGCCCTCAACCTTCAGAGTATCGGTCGCCGCTGCCTGGGCAGCCGCCAGCCGCGCCGTAAGAACGCGGAAGGGCGAGCAGGAAACATAATTCAGCCCGACCTGATGGCAGAATTCCACGGATGACGGTTCCCCGCCGTGCTCGCCGCAGATTCCTACCTTCAATTTCGGACGAGTCTTGCGGCCACGCTCCGTCGCGATTTTAACCAGCTGTCCGACACCCTCGCGATCCAGCGCCGCAAATGGGTCCTGCTTCAGGATTCCTTCCGCCAGGTAAGTCGGCAGTACTTTGTTCACATCGTCGCGGGAGAAGCCGAAAGTGGTCTGCGTAAGATCGTTGGTGCCGAAGGAGAAGAACTCAGCCTCTTTCGCGATCTCGTCCGCTACCAGCGCGGCGCGCGGCAACTCGATCATGGTGCCGACCAGGTATTCCACGCGGGTTCCCTTCTCTTTGAAAACATCCTCGGCCACGCGGCGCACGATTGCGGCCTGATTCGCCATCTCTTTTACCGTGGCCACGAGCGGGATCATGACTTCGGGGAAGACCTTCACGCCTTTTTTCGTGACGTCGACAGCGGCTTCGAAAATCGCGCGCCCCTGCATTTCCGTAATTTCCGGATAGGTGATACCCAGGCGGCAGCCGCGATGTCCGAGCATGGGGTTGAATTCGTGCAACTGCTCTACGCGGGCCAGCAGCGCAGGCAACACCTTCTTCAAATCGCCTGCGGACTTGACGCCGTAGTCGCGATACGCTCTCACCAACTCCTTCTTGCGCTTGGCATCGGAAGAGGACAGCGTTGCTATATCGACCATCAAGTCCTCACGTCGCGGCAGGAACTCATGTAACGGCGGATCGAGCGTTCGGATCGTGACCGGCAAACCGTCCATGGCCTTAAATACTCCGGCGAAGTCTTTCCGCTGCAGGGGCAGCAGCTTCTTCAGCGCGGTGCGGCGGTCTTTTTCATTGTCCGCCAGAATCATGGCGCGCATGTGCGGAATCTTGTCCTCGCCGAAGAACATGTGCTCGGTGCGGCAGAGTCCAATCCCTTCGGCGCCAAACGCGCGCGCTTGAGTCGCATCGCGCGGAATATCAGCATTGGCGCGGACCTTCATAGTGCGGTGTGGATCGGCCCACTGCATGAACTTCTGCAGTTCGGGATCGTCGGGGGAAGGATCCAGCGTGTTCAGCTTGCCTTTGATTACGCGGCCCGTCGTGCCGTCGAGAGAAATCCAGTCTCCTTCTTTGAAGGTCTGGCCTTTTACGCGCATCTCGCGCGTCTTCTCGTTCACTTCGATGTCGCCGGCTCCGGCCACGCAACACTTGCCCATGCCACGCGTCACAACCGCGGCGTGACTCGTCATGCCGCCGCGCGACGTAAGGATGCCTTTGGCCACTTCCATGCCGTGAATGTCTTCCGGAGTGGTTTCGGCGCGTACCAGAATCACAGGAACGTTCTTGCCGTGTCCCGCTACCTCGGCCGCGGCATCGGCAGTAAAGACGATCTGCCCAACGGCCGCACCCGGCGAAGCGGGCAGTCCGGTGGCGAGCACCTCGACCTTGGTGCTTTTCTCGTCTAAACGTGGCACGAGGAAGTCGTAAAGCTGATTGGGCTCGACGCGGAAGATGGCTTCTTCTTTGGTGATCAGCCCTTCTTCCACCATCTGGATCGCAACCCGCACCGCGGCCAAGCCGGTGCGCTTGCCGTTGCGCGTCTGCAGCATGTAGAGCTTGCCATCTTGGATGGTGAACTCGAAGTCCTGCATGTCTTTGTAATGCTTCTCCAGACGCGTCGTGGTTTCGCGCAACTGGTTGTAGACGTCGGGCATGATCTTGTGCAGTTCGAGAATCGGCACGGGGGTGCGCACGCCCGAGACTACATCTTCGCCCTGAGCGTTCAGAAGGAACTCGCCGTAAAATTCTTTCGTGCCGATGGCAGGATTACGCGTGAAGCCCACGCCCGTACCGCTGGTGTCTCCGAGATTGCCGTAGACCATGGCCTGCACGTTGACCGCTGTGCCCAGCATGTCGTCGATATTGTTGATGCGCCGGTAATGTTTGGCGCGCTCGTTCTGCCACGACCGGAACACGGCGTCCCGCGCCATGACCAACTGCTCGTGTGGATCCTGTGGGAAGTCGCGCTTGGCATGCTTCTTGACGACCTTCTTGTATTCCTCGATTACTTCTTTGAGCGCTTTGGCATCGAGGTCGGTATCGAGCTTGGTTTTATTCTGCTTCTTCTTCCTATCGAAAACTTCGTCGAACTCTGACTTGGGAATTTCGAGCACCACGTTGCCGAACATCTGGATCAAGCGGCGGTAGGAATCCGCTGCAAATCGCGGATTGTTGCTGCGCTTGGCCAATGCTTCAACGCTCTTATCGTTCAACCCCAGGTTGAGAATCGTGTCCATCATGCCAGGCATGGAGAACTTCGCGCCCGAGCGCACGCTGACCAGCAACGGGTTCTCGCCGACTCCGAGTTGCTGTCCCTGGAGGGCTTCAAGCTTCGCGAGAGCCCCATCCATCTGATTGTCGACCTCCCTCGAAACAGCGTTGTGCCGCATAAATTCCCGGCAAGCCTCGGTCTGAATCGTGAATCCCGGCGGTACAGGCAGCCCAGCGTTGGTCATTTCGGCCAAGCCCGCGCCCTTGCCGCCCAGGTCATCCTTCATCTTTCCGTTGCCATCGGCCTTGCCTCCGCCGAAAAAGTAGACGTACTTGGTTGGGACATTCTTGGTTTCGTGAACTTCATTTTCGGGGAGGGTTAATGTCGCCATGATGATCAGTCCTTTGCTTTAAGAATCCAAATCACAACTCGCTTCGATTTCTGGTGACGCGGCAAATCTGGGTATTAGCCGTGAACTACTAACTTCCAGCAGTCTTGCTCTCTGTCGCAATCTCGGAAAAATCGGCGATCGTCGAAAACTCTTTCAACAACGTCCGCAACAAGGCCAACCGATTCGCCCGGACTTTCTCGTCTTCCACCATTACCATTACCTTGTCGAAGAATTTATCCACAGGTTCTCTGGCGGTCGACAAAAGCAACAGGGACGCCAAGTGGTCTTTCTTGTTCCGGTGCTCTTCAACTTTCGCGCTGGTGCGCTCCATGTACGCCATCAGCGTTTTCTCTTCGTCCGCCGCGTCCGGCAGATATTCAAACTTGCCGGCGGGCTCAATCCCTTTTTCTCCCGCCTGCCTCAGGATGTTGCGCATACGCTTGCAAGCCGCGCCAATCGCCTGAAACTCCGGCGAGTGCATAACCTGTTTCACCGCCTCGGCCCGTGCCGCAGCATCCACAACATCGTCAGCACCCGCTCCCAGCACTGCCTTCACCACGTCATAGCCGTAGCCGTGAACGTCACGGAGATAAAATTCCAGCCGCTCGCGGAAGAAAAGCCTCACCGCTTCGTCAAATTTAACTTCGTCAATAAATTTCTTTTCTGCTTCCGATCCTTTATATCCGGCGCGCGCGTCCCACATCAGATCCGATAGAGGCAACGGCAGCTTCTTCTCCGCGATCACCTTCACAATTCCGTTCGCCTGCCGCCGCAACGCAAACGGGTCCTTCGATCCGCTGGGAACCAAACCCAAAGCAAACATGCCGGCGATAGTGTCCGCTTTGTCGCCAACAGAAAGGACAGCGCCCTCGATTGAGCGCGGCACCTTGTCTTCAGTCGACTCAGGCTTGTACTGATCGTAAATCGTGTCTGCAATCGCGAACCGCGTGGCTTCGGGCAAGCTGGGATCCAACTCCTGCGCCCGCGCGTACAGGCCGCCCACGATGCCTTGCAACTCGGTAAATTCTTTGACCAGTTCGGTGGTCAAATCCGTCTTCGCCAGGCAGGCCGCTTTGTGAATCACTCCGGCGCGCACCCCCATTCCGCTCTGTTTGATAATCTCACTCAACCAACTGCACAGGCGCTGGACGCGTCGTGTTTTCTCGTAGTAGCTGCCCAAATCTTTTTGGAAAGTAACCTGCTTGAGCGAATCCAGCCGCTCCAGTAAAGAGCGCTTCTGGTCCGTCTCCCAGAAAAAGCGCGCGTCGTTAAAGCGGGCACGTAGCACGCGCTCGTTGCCGTGGCGGATCAAGCCCTGGGGATCCGCGTCAGTATTCAGCACCGCCAGAAAATGCGGCAGCAGCCTGCCGTCGGAGTCTTCAACCGCAAAATATTTCTGATGGTCCCGCATCACCGTGACCAATACTTCTTCCGGCAGGGCCAGAAACTGCGGATCGAATCCGCCTAATATCACTGACGGAAATTCCGTAAGGTTCACCACGCTGTCGAGCAGCGTCTTGTCCTCGCGCCAACGTGCGCCGGTAATAGTGCGGGTTACGGCATCAAGAGCCTTCCGAATCTGTTGTTCGCGCTCACTCCGGCCGAGAACTTTGGCATCGCGCAGAGCATCGATGTAAGCAGAGCCTGCTCGTGAAATCATGACCTTGCCGGGAGAGAGAATTCGGTGCCCGCGGGATGCGTTTCCAGCCCGAACGCCGTCAAGCTCCAGAGGAATCGTTTCCCCATCCAGCATCGCGACCAGCCACCGAACCGGACGGACAAACCGCTCGTTCGACTTGCGCCAGTACATATTCTTCGGCCAATAGATTGACGAGATTTCTTTGGGTAAATGCTCGGCAATAATCTGCGCTGCGGGCAGGCCTCCTTTTTCGGTTTCCGCGCATATATACCTGCCTTTATCGGTATCGACGATTTTCAGTCTTTCTATAGCAACTCCTTCTCGCCGGGCAAACGATTCAGCCGCCTTTGTGGGATTTCCGTCTACATAGCTAACTTTTTCTGACGGACCGAGGATCTGCTTTCTCTCGACAGGCTGCCGGTCAGCAGTTCCGATAAACACCGCCAATCGACGCGGGGTCGAAAAGACGTCCGCATCTGCGTGCGAAAGCGAATGCCGCTTGAAGAGGTCGCTGACCCGCTGCGCAAGTTCCGCCCCCGCAGCGTCAATCATCCGCGCCGGAATCTCTTCGCACCCAATCTCTAATAAGAAGTCTGCCATGCTTTCAAACGATCAGGGTTCTAGACCGCGGTCCCAACCTGCAGAGACGCATCGGGTAAGTTCTCGGCCAATTCCTGCTGCTGCACATAGGTCCGAGCAACGCCTACAGCCAGCGCGCGAACGCGTCCGATAACACCTACCCGTTCTGTGACGGAAATTGCTCCTCGCGCGTCTAAAATGTTGAAAAGGTGAGAGCACTTAAGACAAAGATCATATGCTGCCAAAATCGGCCCACGGAGCGCGCGAGCCCCGCCAGCTTCGCCCCCTGAAACCATTGCTCCTTCAACCTCTAGAGAAATGGCTCCGCCACGTTCGTCCAGTGATCCGAGGTTAGCCTGAACTACTTCCAGCAACTGCTTGCACTCGGCTTCATAAAGCTCAAAATGCTTCCAGGTTTTTTCAACGTCTGCCATCTCGAAGTTGTACACGGAAAATTGCAATTCATCCGCCAGCCGCACATCTCCATACTTCACTTCCCTACCAGTCTCCGGATCGCGCGCCCACACGATGTCGTAGATCGAATCCACGTCCTGGAGAAACGCGCCGATGCGCTCCAGCCCGTATGTCAGCTCGACAGAAATCGGATTCAAATCGATCCCACCGCACTGCTGGAAGTAAGTGAACTGCGTAATCTCGAGCCCATCGAGCATCACCTGCCAGCCCACGCCCCAGGCGCTCAGCGTCGGTGCTTCCCAGTTATCTTCTTCGAACTTGATATCGTGCTGTCGCAGGTCAATCCCGATCGCGCCCAGCGACTCCAAATACAACTCCTGCACATTCTCTGGCGGAGGTTTAAGGATCACCTGCAACTGCATGTGCTTAAATAACCGGTTGGGATTCTCTCCATAGCGCCCGTCCGCCGGACGCCGCGATGGCTGCACATACGCCACCTTGTAAGGCTTCGGCCCCAGCACCCGCAGAAATGTCTCGGGAGCCATCGTGCCCGCGCCCACTTCCACGTCATAGGGCTGCTGAAGCACGCACCCGCACTCCGCCCAGAACACCTGCAACCGCAGGATGAGTTCCTGGAACGTGAGCGAATTGGAGCGGGATACGGTCATGGATGAAGTTGTTCTGAAATCCTCACTGCCGGGAGCCAAATCGTGCAGTACGGTAGAAGCGCCGCAGTTTAACCATCGATTGTACTGGAAGGGGACGGTGCCCGTCAGCCTGGCGCAAGGAAAGGTAGTGGCTGAATTTGAATTCTGCGGCGGCAGATTCAACCACTACCCAAGGAAAACTACGCGCAGATTGAAACTGTGGAGTATACTTCGCGCAACCTCAAGTGCGGGCTTTTGTTGGTTTCAAAGCTGTTTCTTTCGAAGTGTTTCTTTCAAGATTTACTGACTGGGGCGGAACACATGAAAACGTCGAAGTCGATCCCTCGGGGGATCGCAGCCGGGATTGCTGCGTTTCTCGTGGTGTGTGTGGGCACTGGCTGTCAGAAGGCGGCAACCGTTACGGCGGCTGCGTCGCCGGCATCCGTTCTGGAAATGGACACCATCCCGCGCACGCCGGTGCGTTTGGCACGCGGTAAGTATCTGGTAGAAGGGCTGCTGCAATGCCCTTTTTGCCACTCCGATTACAATTTCGCCCAGCGTCCGGCCGTTCCCGTGGACGGCAAGAAAGACGGAGGCCTCGACTTGGGTGACGAGGGGCTGCCCAAAGGAAATAGGATCATCGCACCCAACATCTCGTCCGATCCTGATTATGGCGCCGGAAAATGGAAGGACGCTGATTTTGTGCGCGCGCTCCGGCGGGGTATCGGCCACGATGGACGCACCCTCTTCCCTATAATGCCCTACCAGTACTTCCGCAACCTTTCCGATGAAGACCTGGCATCGGTCATTGTCTATGAGCGCTCCATGGCTCCCGTGCACACCGAGCAGCCAAAGACTACCTTAACTAACGACATCAAGAAAACGTTGCAGCCGCTTGAACCGCTGGCGCACGTCCCCGAACCCGACCGTTCCGATCGTCTAGCCTACGGCAAATATCTGGTGACGGCAGGGCATTGCGACGCCTGCCACACGCCCCAGGACGAGCACGGCAATCCGATTCCGGGAATGGACTTCGCCGGCGGAGTTGACCTGTCGGGGCCTTGGGGAGCCGACCCGAAGAAGATTATCTCGGTAGCTTCTCTGAATCTGACACCCGATCCCTCGGGCATTTCGTACTTCAACGAACAGATGTTCATCAATGTAATTCGCACCGGGCAGGTCAACGCTCGCCCGTTGGCCAGCATCATGCCATGGGGCTTTTTCCGGAATCTGAGCGATGCGGATTTGAAAGCTATCTTCGCTTACTTGCGGACTTTAAAGCCCGTGAAACACCGCGTGGACAATACCGAAGCGGCCCGCTATTGCAAGATATGCCGCAGCAAACACGGATTTGGGGAACGAAACTGAAACCGAACAGAAGATGGAAGTAGCGTTTGGAGCTTTGGAACCCGCGGATTGGAGTGCTCTATCATTCAGCGCTTCTTACTTGGCGCTTCCCCGCGTCCCCTTCTTCGCCTGAATAGTCTGATCCACCTTCAACTCCTTTCCAGCTTCGCCCCCATACAAAGTCTGCGTGAATCCCGCCGCTGCAATGTCGCCGAACACTTCCTTGAAGATAACTTTCTTTCCACTGACCTCGTAATCCTCCACCAGCACCAACTGCGGCCCTTCCCAGCGCGCAACATTCTTAAAGCTAATGCAGCCCCCCGGATTCGTGCTCTCGCACCAAATCGTGCGGTAGCCCTGCGCCGCCTCATCCCACCAGAACACTCCCAGCCCCGTCACCTCCGCACTCTCCCGCTTCGACCGATACTCCTCGATCACCGAAAACTTTCCCGGCCCCGCGCGCCAGACAATCTGGCCCACACCTATGGCACCGTTCGGCGAACCCGCATCCGGCGCAAACTTCTCCTTGATCGACCACGTCCCCTCAAAGGCCCGCAACAGCTTTTCTATTTGCGGATTGCCTTTCGGTTCAGCCGGAACCCGCTCCGCGGCCGCCTGTCTTTGACCCGCCTGCGCCCCCGCACCAACCCCGGCCAGCAACCCAATCGCAACCACTAAAAAATGTTTCATCTGGCCGTGCCTCCTTTTGCGTCCTTCGCGAACCCTACGCGAGCTTCACCGTTAAAAGCTTTTCGCCGCTCTCTACTCATGACCGTACAAGCGCGCCGCCGTAAATTCCCCGAACCGCGGGACGCTTTAAAACCCGCCCTTCTCCAGCATGCCCGCCGTGACCAGCTTCTTCTCAATATGCCGCTGCAAAGTTTGGATCACAAACTTTCGCAGATCGGCCGCCTGCGACTTGGGCCACGGGCTCCCGGCGAAGCTCTCCACCGGCGCGCGAAACATTTGCGCGGCCAGCGCGCGCGATTCGCTTGAAATCTCGGACGATGCCAGCCGCTTATCCTCAGGACACATTAATCCATCGGCCAACGCATGAAAGTAGGCACGGCTGCCGTTCAGAGTCCGGCCGCAGGTAATGCACTCCGTCAACTCGGGCAGCAGACCAACAAGTCGTGTCAGCCATAGTTCAAAATAAGTGACCGGCATCCAGACCTCAGTGCCCGTCAGGGCGCGCAGCACGGAAAGAGTCAGGCGAAAGATCGCGTCATTGGCTTCGCGGTCAGGAAGCAGTTCGTCGACCAACTCCGCCACGTGCGCCAGTGCCACTGCCCGCGCGTATGTGACTTCGCCGGCCATGGGAGATTCCAGCACTTCGCAGGAGTCCAGCCGCACCAGTTCCTGCCGCTCGCGGACATCGTAGAACGCGCGAACATAAGTCATAGGCTCGAGGGCGCCCCCAAACCTGCGTTTCGACTTCTTAGCCGATCGCGCCACGCCCCGCACTTTCCCTTCCACACGCGTAAACAGCGTGACCAGCAAATCGGCCTCGCGCAGCGGATACGTGCGCAAAACAATCGCTTCCGACTCCTGCAGTGCCATGGATTTTCAGTCTGGTGACGGATGATTGTAACGGACAGGAACAATGCATGAAAAGGAATGGTGAGCGGTGCGATACGAAGATATCCTGCGCCGTCGGACGCGCCGGCCCAGACCGAACTAAACAAGTGAACTCAGGCACAATGGCTGTCAGCCATGCTTCTCACACCAGCACCAAGGCTCCCGCAGCGGATTTGAGCTACCTGCTTCACGAGAACCCGAACCGCTTGCAGTCATTCGAACCCTCCTTCGGGAACTCTTTGCCGGACGCCGAGGACGCGGTGCAGGAAGCTTTGCTTCGCGCATGGCGGTATCGCGACAGCCTGAAGGAAGGTGCGCCGATGCGCCCGTGGCTCTACCGCGTTGCTACGAACTCCTGCCTCGAAAGTATGTCTGTGGTGTGGTTCCCAGCATCGTCCGAAACATTTCAATGAAGGCACTTACACTGTCGTAGCCGACTGCAATAGCGACCTCCGTGACAGATTTCCTTTGTGCCAGCAT
>Ga0210400_10005739_pt1 | contig 10510 bp, 7 predicted proteins | sample IncBWH26MmetaG_FD_155456 | JGI IMG/M metagenome (GOLD analysis project Ga0210400, IMG submission 155456) | Forest soil microbial communities from Barre Woods Harvard Forest LTER site, Petersham, Massachusetts, United States - Inc-BW-H-26-M | ecosystem: Environmental > Terrestrial > Soil >... | reverse complement strand
CAGGACGGAGGCCATGGCCAGCGCCGAAATCCGAATGTGTATCTTCGTGTGTGTCATTCGCTTCTCCCTGAAAACGGTTAGAACGGGTGAGCGCCATGGGCGCCCATCACAAAAAGAAATTGGAAAAGAAACTCGTTGGCGTTAGTGAAGCGATCGTTGGGCGTGTCCCACAAATGCCCGTAACGATACTGCCCACGGATCTGGCTGAACTCGCTGGGCCAGTAAGTCAGAATACCGGAAAAACCGGTGTCCGTCAGGGAAGCATTGGTGGCGCGGCCGCTGCGGTCAAATCGGCCACCAATCGTCCAGCGCCTATTGGCGCGGTATTCCGCAGAGGAGTAGAGCCCAAAGGCGTGCTGGGTCTGGAAGAAACTGGCCGAGGAAACTTGATCACGCGCGCTCCAGAAGAGTTCGGTACGGAAGAGGAACGAATGATAAATGGCGCGGCGAAGGGGCTTCCAGCGAAGCGTGACGTCGGCACTGTAGAGGTTGGTGAGAAATCTAGAAGGATCGAAAGAAGTGCCGATGCCGGAATTGTTGTGACCGCGGGCATAGGAGACGCCGAGATCGAGGTTAGTGGATTCGGTCAAGTCGCGATAAGCGCGCAAGTGGCCGACAACGCTGACGTCCTGTCGGCGGCTAGCCTGGAAGACATCGGCAGAATCACCACGTAATACTTCGGCGGTCCCTTCGAGGAACCAGTCCTTCGGCGCGGGCAGAAAACGCGAGAGGAAGAAGCCAGCGTCGTCGATGCCGTCCTCGCCGCCCACCAAATTGTTGGTGACGAGCGGTCGGTCAATGAACGGGAGGGCGTGATTGTGGATGGTGTTGACCTTTCCAAAATCGGCGCGCTTCTTACCGACTTTCAGCAGCAGCCCTCCGGGGAGCGACGTAAAGGTGACGTAGCCTTCCTCGACGTTAACGCCTGTTTCCCCAAAAGAGATAAAAGCATCTGCGCGCGCGTAGGGATCGATGATGGCTTGCAGGCCGACTTCGGACTCGTGGAGTTCAAGTGACCGCGACGGGGAAACGGTGTTGCGCCCCGCCGTGCCAATGAAGTCGCCGATCAGGCTGATGTCCGGGTTCAGGAGTTTTGCGTTGCCCGATGCGCCTCCAAAAGTCTGCGTTTGCGTGGTCTGCGCGGGTGCCGGGGCAGCAGCGGATGGGAGCATCCCGGGCTCGGGGTGCGCGGAGGCTAGCAAAACTTGCTGGCTGGAAGATTGTTCCGGCGATTTCGTTTCGCGAAGCTCCTTTAGCTCGAGACGCAACAGTGCCACTTCTCCGGCGAGCGCGCGGAGTTGTTCTTCGAGTGCCTTCATGCGCGCCTCTTCCGAGTTCGCGGGGACGGCGTCGGGTTTCACGCGTGCAGAAGACATATCCTGCGCGGGGACGATTGACGAGAACAGCAATAAAAGGGGTATAACAGCGAATCGTTTCATGACGTTACTCCTAGAGTTTGTAAACTTAAGCCCTTGTTGGAGTGATAAGACGAGACTGCCAAAGAAGGCGTGAAGAAAACTAGAGGGCGGGAGGCGCGCGCGGAGAGGTGGCGCGCGGAAATTCCAGGGAAACCGGAACGAGCAGGGGAGCGACTTCGAGGCGATCCGTGACTGGCACAATAGCGATACTCGGGGTCTGCGTGGCGACGACAGAGCCCACGGTGGAACAGACGGGACAGATGTGTGATGCCGACGGCGTGGCCGTCAAATCGGCGCAAAAGTGGAACTGTGCCCCGAGAAAGACGATCCCCAGGAGCAGCGCCAAGACACGTATCCGCTGAGACTTGCCATGCATAGATACTAAGACGGAGCTTAGGACGGAATGGTTGCGGGGTCAAGGAAGATGGGGGCCACAGTGTTGATTTTGAAGCATCCGGCCTCGACCTGCTGAAAGCATAGTGCTAAGGTAAATGGCAGTGTGATGGACTTGATGAGAATCATGCCTGGACGGACAGCTGTGCGCCGAGGAATGGCGCTGCTGGCTTGCGCCGCGCTTTTGTATTTCGCGGCGGGCGGCAGCTTCCTGCACGAACACACCAAGGGCCCGGACACGGCGTGCCATATTTGCCAGGCGCTGCACATGCCTGCGCTGGCGGCGGCCCCGCTTGACCTGGTCAGCACGCCTGAGTTCGTCACCTGGCATTTTTCGCTCCCGCAACACACAGCTCCGAGCAATTCGTTTGCGCTGCATCGCGCCGGGCGCGCCCCTCCTTCCGCGTAATTCCATCTTCAGTTTATTAGTTCTTCTAACTGTGCGCTGCGGCCTATCCAGGCTGGCGCGCAACCGCCACATATCCAGGCGGTCCTATCCACACCTACACCGAAAACCCGCTAAGGGATGGAGAAAAAATGTTGAAGCACTTGAATTTCCGCACGGTTTTGATTTTGGGGATTGTACTGGGAATTGTTCTGCTGTGGGCGGCCAGTCCGTCGAAGGCGCAGTTGGGAAATTCGGGATCGATCGAAGGCGTGGTGAAAGATATTTCGGGCGGCGTGGTTGCCGGGGCAACAATCGAGATTTCGTATGCGGTGAGCGGCTTCCGGCGCGAGACGACAACGGGAGCCGACGGGAGTTTCAAGTTCACCAACGTGCCGTTCAACACGTATCACCTGACTGCGGCGGCGCCCGGGTTTGCGGCGTATACGCAGGACGTGGATGTGCGTTCCAGCGTGCCGACGAGTATCCAGATCGGGCTGAAGCTGGGAACGGCGGCAACCAGCATTACGGTGGAGGCCAACGGCGCGGACTTGGTGGAAACGGAATCGACGTTTCACACGGACGTGGATCGCGGATTGTTCGACAGGCTTCCGGTTGAGAGCGCTTCTTCGTCGTTGACCTCGCTCGTGACCATGGTGTCTCCGGGCGTAGCGGCGGATTCGAACGGCAACATGCACGGGCTAGGCGATCACGCGCAGAATTCGTTTTCCGTTGACGGTCAGCCGATCACGGATCAGACGAGCAAAGTGTTTTCCAACCAGCTACCCTCGGATGCGGTGCAGTCGATGGAAATTATTTCCGGAGCGCCGCCGGCGGAATTTGGCGACAAGACCAGCCTAGTGATCAAGGTAACGACGAAGTCAGGGCTTGGAATAACGACGCCGACAGGCAGCGCGACGGCTTCGTACGGAAGTTTTGGCACTTCGAATGTGGGATTCAATCTCGCTTACGGGGGCCAGAATTGGGGAAACTTCGTCTCCGTAAACGGCCTGCAGAGCGGGCGTTTCTTGGACGGACCGGAGTTTTCGGTGTTCCACGACAAGGGTAACCAGGAGAATCTCTTCGACCGCGTTGATTACAACCTGTCGCAAGCCGACGCGCTGCACCTGAACGCGAGCTACACGCGTTCCTGGTTTCAGACGCCCAATACGTTCGACAACCTCAATGTCGTGGGGCCGGACGGCTCGACCATTGTAGGGAATACGGACCAAGTTTCGAAGATTGGAACATTCAACATCGCGCCGACTTGGACCAGGCTCATCAGCCCCACCACGGTATTTACGCTCGGAGCGTTCGTCCGGCGAGACCAGTACAACTACTATCCGAGCGCCAATCCGTTTGCGGATTTTGGCCCGATCAATTCGGAGACGATTGCACAAAACCGCAAGCTGACCAATGCGGGCGTGCGTTCCGACATTTCCCATGTAAAAGGCATGCACAACGTGAAGGCGGGAGTCATGTATGCTCACACGTTCCTTACAGAGAATGACAGCCTTGGAATCATCGATCCGCTGTTGAATGCGCCGTGCGTGGATGCAGGCGGCAACTCGTTGCGCGGTTTTACCAACACGAATCAATGCGTTCCCGCAGGCAATCAGGTCAATCCGAATTTCAATTCCGTTCTGCTGCCATTCGATCTTACGCGCGGCGGCGCAAATTTCCTGTTTGCGGGGCACACGGACGTGAAGCAGCTCGCGCTTTACATACAGGATACGATCACCAAGGGGAACTGGTCGTTCAACGTAGGCATTCGGGGCGACTTCTATAACGGGCTGACCAGCACGCGCCAGGCGGAACCGAGGGTTGGAATCGCTTACAACATCAAGCCAACCAATACGGTGTTGCGGATTTCCTACGCGCGGACGCTGGAAACGCCGTTCAACGAGAACCTGATCATCGCGACCACCGGCTGCAATAGCGCGGTAATTGCCGGGCTGGTTCCCTGCGTCCCGGCAAATTCGCCGCCGGGGTTCCGGAATGAGTTCCATGCGGGTCTCCAGCAAGCATTTGGAAAATACCTGGTGATCGACGGCGAGTACCTCTGGAAGTACACGCACAACGCCTATGACTTCAGCGTGCTGGGGAATACGCCGATTACTTTCCCGATTGATTGGCACAACTCGAAAATCCCGGGATTTGCGATCCGCGCGAGCGTGCCGAATTTCCATGGATTCACCGCACTGGTGGTGATGTCCAGCGTGGCGGCTCGTTATTTTCCGCCGCAGGTTGGCGGATTGGGAGTAACGGTCGGACAGAGTGGATCGGTCTTCCGCATCGATCACGACGAGAAGTTCAATTCGACGATGCACGTTCAGTATCAGCCCTGGAAGCGCGGGCCGTGGGCGGGAGTCAATTGGCGTTATGACAGCGGCCTGGTAGCCGGTGCGGTTCCCGACTTTGCCACGGCGCTGACGTTTGATGCTGACCAGCAAGCGGCGATCGGGCTCTTTTGCGGGAGCACCTTTGCGACCCTTTCGAATCCGCTGACGGGATGCCCGGCGGGGACGCCACATGGGGCGACACGCATTTCCATTCCGGCCGACGGGACTGAAAACGACGATAAAAATCCTCCACGGATTGCTCCCCGCAACCTGTTCGACATAAGCGTCGGCGAGGACAACCTGTTCCACGGCGACCGCTACAAGTGGAGCCTGCGCTTGACGGCCATCAATGTGACGAACAAGGAAGCGCTGTACAACTTTCTTTCCACATTCAGCGGCACGCACTTCGTGACGCCGCGAGCCCTGACCGCCGAACTCGGCTTTCATTTCTAGATCAGTTGGTGAAGAAATGGCGGCATTGACGATGACGTCCGCAGTTCGCAGGACGAGGAAGAACAGAAGATTCATGGCGGATCCATTCGGAGAGTATGCCGAGCCGAAGAGGAGACCCACCGGCTTGCGAGAATGGCGCGGGGAAGACCTGATTTCACTGCTCTTTCGAACGAGCATACGACTGCAAACAACCTTCGACCGCCGCTTCGCGGAGTACGGGATTACTGCGCAAGAAGCGGCGGTGCTGGTCCGGTGCGTGGAGGCAGGCGAGATTTCGGCTGGAAAACTGGCGCTGGCGATGGGAAGAGACAAGGGAAAGATTACCCGTTTCGTCAGCCGCCTGGAGGCCAGCCGATTCCTCACGCGCACCTCGAATCCGAAGGATCACCGGTTGCTCATCATCAAAGCCACACGCCGAGGCACGCGCATGGCGCCGCGCTTGAGGACGATTTTCGAAGAACTCCGCGAGCATTTCTTTGAGGCGATCCTGACCCAGGACATTGACCAAATTGGAGCTGTCCTCACGCAACTGTATGAAAACGCAGGACGTTTGCAGGAAGAGGACGCCCTGGAGCGCCGCCGGAGGAACGTGACCCAATGAGTGCATGGTTTCGAGATTCAGCGTCGGGGCAAGGCGCCTGTTCACTGGCAGGACAAGTAGGCCTACGAAAGCACTCATCCCGGCCAGCCTACTCGCGGGATAATTAAGAATTAGCCTTTGGCTGACCAAACTATGAATTCACCACGACTAGCGTCGCGCGAATCTGTGCCTTTTGACGGCGCCAGCAATTCATCTCCCCGTCGGATAAGGGGTTGGTTGCTGCAGGCAGCGGCCGCGTGCCTGCTTTTGCTCACGACGGTCCCGGCGGTTGGGCAAACAGCCAAAACCGGCAACGAGAAACTGCGCATGGGGTCCATCCACGGGAACCTCACTACCACGCAAGAGAACGCCTCAAGCGGACTGGCGGGCATTACCGTAAATCTGAGCGCCGAACCGGCCGATGGCGGCCCGGTGACCACGGACACGGATGATGCTGGGCGCTATGAATTCACGAACCTGAAGCCGGGAACCTATAGGATTTCGATCAACCAGCCGGGATTTAAGCCTTTCACCAAGTCCATCAGCCTCAATCCCGGGCAAGCGGCCATCGTAGACGTCCGGGTGGAACTCTTGACCGTCACCGAAAAGGTGGAGGTCAAAGAGGATGCTCAGGCTATCGCGACGGAATCGGCCTCGTCGCCCACGGAGACGGTCACGCAGCGCGAATTGGTGGCACTTCCTACGGCCCAAGAAAAAGTGCGCGACGTCCTTCCGGTGACTCCGGGTGTGGTGAAAACGCAGGATGGCAAACTGAATTTCAAAGGCGCGGATGAAAATCAGAGCTTGATGCTGGTGAATTCCGCGAGGACTGCCGATCCGGTGAGCGGAAGTTTTGCAATCCCAGTACCCACCGATGCCGTGGAGTCGTTCGCAGTTTACAAGACGCCGTATAACGCGGGATTGGGCAGCTTCTCCGGGGGACTGACCACCGTCGAAACCAAACCTCCGCAAGCCGACTGGAACTACCGGCTGAGAAACTTCGTGCCTTCGGTCCTTGGAAAAAACGGATCGATGATTGGCCTCGCGGAGGCGACTCCGGGCTTCGACTTTGGCGGACCGCTGCTCGAGCACAAACTTTTCTTTTCGGAAGTTTTCCAGTACGAGATGAAGAAAAAGACGGTGCGCGGGCTGCCATGGCCCAACGACATCAGCAAGAAGCAGGGATTTAATTCGTTTACGACCGTGGAGGCCATCCTTTCCCCGAAACATATCCTGATGTTTACGGTGAATGTGTTTCCTCTGCGGCAGCAGCATGCGGATATCAATGCGCTGGTGCCCGAGCCCGCGTCAAACGACTTGAATCAAAAAGGCGTCGCCGTTGCAGTGTCCGACAAGTATCAGAGCGACTCCGGGGCGATTTACGCGATTGTCGCGCAATATACGCGGTTCGACAGCACGGCGCATGGCCAGAGGTTTGCGGACATGCTGATTACGCCGGAGGGATGGGGCGGGAATTTCTTCAATCAATGGTCGCGGAGAGGCAAAGAGTTTCAGCTGATTCCTTCTTACCAATTCGCTGAGAAATACTGGCTGGGGCGCCATGAGATCCACGTCGGCGTGGACGTGGACCATCGCTCTTACTCCGGCACGAGCACGTCCGATGCTGTGCAGCTTCTTCGCGAGGACGGTTCACTTGCGGAAACCATCAATTTTCAAGGAGCGCCGCTGCAGAGCGCTTCGGATACGGCGGTCGCGGAGTTCTTTCAAGACCATTGGGTGATGAACTCGCACTGGGCGCTCGATTTCGGAACGCGTGTGTCGAGCGAAACGAACGGATGGTCGGCGGCTCTTGCACCGCGCGTTGGCGTCGCTTTTTCGCCCGGTGATGAAGGCAAGACCGTCATTCGAACGGGAGTGGGCTTGTTCTACAGCATGTTGCCGCTGCTGGCGGCTGACTTTGCGGCGAACCCGACGCGCGTGGTCAGCCAGTTTGATTTGACCGGCCAACCCATTGGGCTTCCCGTGGCCTACACCAATGCGTACGTTGGCGGCGTGAATCCACTTTCCGCAAGCGCCTTGCCACCCCAGCCTGGCACGACGCCGCGAAATCTGACCTGGAACGCGGAGGTGAATCGCGAGCTGCGGAAAAACGTGGTGCTGCGTGTCGGTTATATCGACAGCCACACGACCTACCTGTTTGTGGCAAACCCGTTTACGGCAGCGCCAGGCGCGGAATCCTTTCTGGGACTGACGAACAACGGGTCATCGCACTATCGCGAACTGGAAACCACGGTGCGCTTCCGCATTCACGAGCATAACGAGGTGAACGCGTCCTACATCCGGAGCGAGACGCGCGGAGATCTGAACAATCTTTCCAGCGTGTTTATTCCTTTTGGGCAGCCGGTGATACGGCCGAACGTGTATGGCATCTTGCCCTATGACGTACCCAACCGAGTTGTAGGCTGGGGAATTTTCTCATTGCCGAGAGGCTTCAAGTTCAGCCCCATTGTGGACATGCACAGCGGGTACCCATACTCCGATGTTGACGTGCAACAGAACTATGTGGGTATCCCCAATGGTCAGCGCTTCGCCACCTTTGTCTCGTTAGACGTGAAATTCTATCGGGAATTCCGCATTCCTTTTCTTGGTTCCGAGCATGGCAAGGGGCATCACGTACGCCTCGGTTTCTACTCGCTGAACGTCACGAATCACGGCAATTTCAACGCCGTCTACAACAACGTGACGGCGCCCAACTTCGGACAGTTCGCCGGGTTCCTGGACCGCCGGGACGGGGCCATGATCGATTTCGTGGACTAGGCAGCATCAGAAAATTCGCGGCAATCCTCTGCAAGGTTTCCTAACCAGGTCGTTCTAACTCCAAGCGCGACTGTTTACCGATTTCGTTGCGCAATGGAGGTATTATGTCTTTCCTTCCCGGCCGAACGTCGTCTTTGTGCGCGAGCTTGTGTTTGTTCGTGGGTATTTCGACCGCATTTTCGCTCCCTCCGCAGCAAAAAAATGAGTCCAATGCGGCGTCGGCAGCCAAAGCTGCTGACGGCCCGGGCAAGCAAGCCGTCCGGAAAATTGATTTGAGCGCGGCAATGAATGTGAATTTGCCTACGCCAAGACAGGATCTGGTGGCTGCTTCGTTTGGCACGCCCGACGGGAGAAGCGGCTGGGTCCTGCGGCTGCCGGGCGGGCGGCCCATCGCGACTCCGGCTTATGCGGATGGAATGCTCTTTGTGGGAGGTGGCTACGGCTCACATGAGTTTTATGCCGTGGACGCCGAGACGGGGCGCGTCATCTGGAAGATCCAGACTGGCGACGATGGACCAACGGCCGCGGTGGTGGCGGATGGATTGGTGGCGTTCAATACCGAAAGCTGCACGCTGGTAGTGGTGGATGAGTGGACGGGACGATTGATCTGGCAAGAATGGCTGGGTGATCCGCTGATGAGCCAGCCGGCGATCGACAAGGGCATTTTGTACATGGCGCATCCGGCAGCAACAGGCAGGCCGCAGAAGCGCGCGGAGTTCCATCCGCGGCCGGCGTCGCCGGGAGGAAGCCATCGTCTGCTGGCGGCGGATCTGCGCACGGGCCGGCACATCTGGGAGCAGGAGATTTCCGGCGACGTGATTACCGCGCCGGTACTCTCCGACGGGACGGTTTATTTCACGACCTTTGACGGCAGTTCGTATGCGCTGAATGCGGCGGACGGCTCCCTGCTGTGGTTAAAAGTAAATGCGGCTACGAGCGCGCCGGTGATTGCAAATGGGCAGCTCTATGAAACGCGCAAGGGCGTTACGGGAAAAGAAACGACGGAAGGCCTGGCGCGGGTGGACGCCAAGCAAGGGAACGCGCGCGACAAGGATTTGATTGCCCCGAGTAGGGCGGACTATCTCCGCAAAGACAATGGAGGCGGCGTAGCCATTTCCGCGCAAGCGACGGCAGCGCTGGATTCCTCGGTGGGATTTGGCGCAGCCCCGCCGTCCGCAAAGCTGGCGCAAGCCAATAGCAATCTAGGCGTAAGTTCCGTCGCCGGTGCCTGGGCGTTTCAGGGTTCGCGCGCGGCGGTAAGCAAGGGACAGATTCTGAACGCGCAGGGGAATTACATTAACTCCGTGCGGGCTTCGGATGGACGGCAGTCCTGGCAGGCGGAAGTCGTAGGCTCTCATTCGGCAGCGGGCGGGCAGATTTTTTCGCCGCCGGCCGTGGGCCGCGATTTTCTGTACCTTGCGGGCGCCGATGGACATCTCGTTTCCCTAAATCAAAACGATGGCGGCGTGGGCTTCTCCTATGCGCTGAAAGCGCCGATCGCGTTTCAACCGGCGCTGGCGAAGGGAAATGTTTACGCCGACAGGAACTTTCACAAGCATTACAGAACGAGGAATGCTCGCTATTTCTTAGCGAGAACGGTTTTCACTTCGGCCAGTTCGGGACGATCGGCTCCTGGGGAACAGATCGAGACGAGTTGAACGTAGAAGGATTGCGCGATGTTTGGGTCGCCTGAGGCTTGTGCGGCGTGCGCGGCTCCGAGAAGACCATCGAAGCGATTCGGCGCGTTCTTGATCTCGATCTTGTACTCGGCGAGGGCTTCCGTGGGGCGCTGGAGCTCGAGAAGCATGTCGGCGAGCATTTCGCGGGCGGGGATGCTGACGGATTCGCCACCCTCTTTGTCTTGGCGGTCAGCGGCGGCGCGCAGCTCCTGGAGGGCTTCGTCCTTCTTCCCAATGGCGAAGGCTAGCCAAGCTTCCGCTTCGCGGAGGTCGGAGGCTTTTTCATTCGAAACGCTGTAGCCGCTCTTGCGCGCGCTCTTTTCGCGGTCGGCGACAAGCAGCCTAAGTTCTTTTACAGCGGCTTCCGCGCCGGCCACATTGCCGGTGCGTGCGGCGCCGATGGCGCGGGCCCAGAAGGCGGTGTCCAGCCAGTTCTTGCGCACTGCAGGGATCGGTAACTCGGCGGCTTCTTTCCAGCGGTG
>Ga0210400_10005738_pt1 | contig 10511 bp, 8 predicted proteins | sample IncBWH26MmetaG_FD_155456 | JGI IMG/M metagenome (GOLD analysis project Ga0210400, IMG submission 155456) | Forest soil microbial communities from Barre Woods Harvard Forest LTER site, Petersham, Massachusetts, United States - Inc-BW-H-26-M | ecosystem: Environmental > Terrestrial > Soil >... | reverse complement strand
AGGGCTTCGGCGGCCTCGAGCGAGGTGTGCATCATCGCGGCGTAAGAGAGGATCGTGAGGTGACGGCCTTCGCGGCGCACCACGGCTTTGCCGATGGGCACGGTGTAATCCTCGGCGGGCAGCTCTTCCTTGATGCGGCGGTATAGGAACTTGTGTTCGAGGAAGAGCACGGGATTATTATCGCGCACCGCGGCCTTGAGTAAACCCTTGGCATCGTACGGCGTGGACGGATAGATGACCTTCAGACCGGGCGTGTGCACGAAATACATTTCCGGGTTCGCGGAATGAAACGGCCCGCCGTGCACGCCGCCCCCGGAAGGCCCGCGCACGACGATGGGCGCGGGGGCGTTCCAAAGATAGTGGCCCTTGGCGACGAAATTGGTGAGCTGGTTGAAGCAGCAGGCGATGAAATCGATGAACTGCATCTCGCAGATGGGGCGCAAGCCGAGGTAGCTCATGCCGCAGGCCGCGCCGATGATGGCGCTTTCACTGATGGGCGTGTCGATCACGCGCTCCCAGCCGAAGCGCTCCAGCAAACCTTCGCTGGTCTTGAACGCGCCGCCGTAGACACCGACGTCTTCGCCGATGACCACGACCGCGGGATCGCGCTCCATCTCCTCAAACATGGCTTGCTTGATGGCTTCGAGAAACGTCACCGGGCCGCCGCTGCCCTTGCTGTCCGCCGCATTGCCATCGGGTTTGCCGCTGGCCATCGATTATCTCCGCTTGCCTTGCGTGCGCCGGCGAAGCGCCCCGGCTGCGCGAGCGCTGGCGACTTTCGCTGACTTCTTGCCGACGGTTTTGAGCGAAGTCTTAGGTGCGAGTTTTTCTTCGTTCTCCGCGTTTTCCTGGGCGCCGGCCGTATCGCCAAAATGAATCGGTGCTATGCCGCCGCTCGAGCCTTTTCCGGTGCCGAAACCTTCGACCGTCCAGACCGCCTGCACGCTGGACCTCGGTGGCACGACTTCGCGCTTGTCGCGCTCCCATCTCGGTTGAATCTTGTGGCAGTCGTCGCCGGTGCAGTACACCCCTTCGGCCGCGAATTCCGCGGGCGGCATGGGAGAATTTTCGGCGAAGTCGCGCTCTTTTTGCAGCAGGGCGTCGATGTTGTCCTCGATCTCCTTTTGTCCCTTGGCATCGAGCAGCTTTTCGGACATCAGGAATTTTTCGTACAGCAGGATGGGATCGCGCGCTTCCCAATAGGCACGCATCTCCTTCGGAACGTACTCCGCGGGATCATGTTGCGCGTGGCCCAAGCGGCGGAAGGTTTTAGCTTCGATCAGAATAGGGCCTTCACCGGCGCGCGCGCGATCGACGGCTTCCTTGGCGGTCTTATACATGGCCACCACGTCGTTGCCGTCGGCGATGTAGCTGGTGATGCCGTAGGCTTTGGCCCGATCCGCAAGATTTTCGAGCGGCACCTGACGCCGCACGGGAGTCGAGTACGCCCACAGATTATTTTCCAGAATGAGGACGAATGGCGCCTTTTGCGTGGCCGCGAAATTCAGGCCTTCGTGAAAAACGCCGGTGGAGCTGCCGCCGTCGCCGATCCAGGTCATGGCCACAATTTTCTGGCCGAGATAGCGGCCGGCGATGGCCACGCCAGCCATCACGGGAATCAGGTCGCCGAGCATGGAGATCGGCGAGACAATGTGCAGGTTGTCCAGGTCGCCGAAATGGCTGGTGCCGTCCTTGCCTTTGGTCGGCGAATCGTACTTGGCCATGTGCTGCATGAAGATGTCGCGGGGCGGCACACCCTTGACCAGCAGCGCGCCGATGTTGCGAATCATAGGCGCCAGCCAGTCTTTTTTCTCCAGCGCGTAGGCGCTGCCGACCGAGATCGCTTCTTGGCCGAGGCTGGAGTACAGTCCGCCGACGATTTTGTTTTGGCGGAAGAGCTTGACCATGGTGTCTTCCACCGCGCGGTTCAAGCGCATGTAGTAGTACAGGTCCAGATAGTGCTGGCGGGTCAGGTCCACGTTCCTGGGTTCTCCGGCAGTGGGCGGACGATTCATGTTCAGCCTGGCTCCTGCACAGCCAGGATTGGCTGCGCTACTGTCGCTGCGCCACTCTGTGGTAGTTCCACCTCGCGCAACCGTTCAAACAGGCTGTCGAGCGATGCAGTTTGCATGTCCAGACTGAAAACTTCGCCGAAATGTTGCTTCAACCGCGTCGCAACTTCGCGGAAATCGGCGCTGTGGCCCAGGAGTTTCTCCAGCGATGTCGCTTTGCGGCCGGCGATGCCGCAGGGAACGATTAGATCGAAAAAGCGCAAATCGGTCGAAACATTGTAGGCAAACCCGTGAGAAGTAACCCAGCGGCTGATGTGCACGCCGATGGCGCCTAGCTTTTCCGCCGTCTCTGGTCCACTCCGTGCCCTCTGCGCACTCTGTAGTGAATCCTTCCCTGCCGCGACCCACACCCCGGTCTTACCCGCCTCGCGAGTCGCCAACACCCTGAAATCGCTGGAAGCCCGGATCATCACTTCCTCCAGCATACGCACGTACCAGACCACGTCGCGGCGGATGGTCGCAAGATGCAAGATGGGGTAACCGACAATTTGGCCCGGTCCGTGATAGGTAATGTCCCCGCCACGGCTGGTCTCGTAAAACTCGACGCCCTTCTGCCGCAGCACGTTTTCGGTGGCCAGCAAATGCTCGCGCCTGCCGTTGCGTCCCTGTGTAATCACGTGCGGATGCTCGCAGAGCAGCAGCACGTCTTCGATGGCATCGGCTTTGCGCGCCGCCACGATGCGCTTTTGTAGCGCATACGCTTCCGCGTAGCCGATGAGGCCGAGATCGATGGTGAGGCAGGTGGTCATTCTCGGATTAGACGTTAATCTGCAATCCGCGCACGGAGGCGAACGCATCGCCCATGCCTTCCCACACCGTGGGATGCGCGTGCATCATGTTCATCATATCGTCGATGGTGCCTTCGAGGTGCAGCACCGCGGCGGCTTCGGCCAGGATTTCCGTGGCCAGCGGGCCGATGATGTGGATGCCCAGCACTTCGCCGAATTTTTCCTCGGAAACCACTTTGATGAAGCCGCCATGGCTGCCAAGAATGGTGGCCTTGCTGTTGCCGACGAAGGGAAACTTGCCGGTTTTCACGGCATAACCGGCGTCGCGCGCCTGCTTTTCGGTCAAGCCGATGGAGCCGATCTGCGGCTCGCAATAGGTGGCGTTGGGAATGCGTTCCTTGACGATGGCGGGCGCGGGTTTTCCTGCGATGTGCGTGACCGCGGCGATGCCTTCCATCATGGCCGCATGCGCCAGGAGCGGCAGACCGAAAACGATGTCGCCGATGGCGTAAAGACCTTTTTCCGCGGTCTCCATGTAAGGGCCGACGTGCACCGCGCCGCGCTCGACTTTGGCTTTCGATTTCTCCAAGCCGCAGTTGTCTGTCATCGGCTTGCGGCCCACGGCCAGCAGCAATTTCTCCGCTTGCAGCGCCTGGTTCTTGCCGTCTTTGTCCTTGAACGCGACGGTGACGCCTTTGGCGTCCTTCTTCACCGAATCGACCATGGCTTGCGTATAGATGCCGATATTCTTCTTGCGGAACGCCTTGTCCAGTTCCGCGGAAATCTCCTCGTCTTCGACGGGAACGACGCGGGGCAAAGCTTCCAGAATGGTTACCTGCGTCCCGAAGGAATTGTAGATGGAGGCGAATTCGACGCCCACGGCGCCGGCACCGACGACGATCAACGTCTTGGGAATCTCCGGCAGCTCCAGGATGGAGCGATTGGTCAGGATGGTTTTGTGGTCCGGCTCGATGCCCGGCAGCGCGCGCGCTTCCGAGCCGCTCACCAACAGAATATTGGAGGCTTCGATCTGCGTTTTCTTGCCGTCTTTCTCGACGCTCACGCGCCCCGGCCCTTCGTAGCGCCCCCAGCCCTGCACCCACTCCACCTTATTTTTCTTGAAAAGGAATTCGATGCCCTTGGCATGCTTTTTGACGATTTTGTCCTTGCGCGCCAGCACGTTGCCCCAGTTGATCTTCAGCCCGCTGACCTCGAAGCCCAGCTCCGCGGCGTTCTTGAAGTGGTCATACACTTCGGCGTGGTGCAACAGCACCTTGGTGGGGATGCAGCCCACGTGCAGGCAGGTGCCGCCCAGGAAAGGATCCTTCTCGATCACCACGGTCTTCAAGCCCAGTTCCCCGGCGCGGATGGCCGCCACATACCCGCCCGGCCCGCTGCCGATAATTGCCACGTCGTACTTTGCCACGCGCAATCTCCCTTCCGGAGTGCCAGAAGCTGTTTACGGTGCCGATGGGAACCAGGCTGATCGAACGTTGCGGCCGGGCCTGCTGAAGGACCGTATCGCGATGAATCTTGGATTTTAGCAGCCGCGTGCGCGACCCGCAACTTGCGCTAACGCGATTGCCCAGATTAGGACAGCCAAGGAGGCGCGGAACCCGAGCGCGCAACCTCAAAGACTGATTGCTGGCGGCTTCCCAGGGGAAAGCAAATGAGGCCAGGAAGAAGGGGGAGTTTCTCGCGTGCTCCATGCTTGCGGGGTGAAATCCTTTACTGCAGCAGCGAAGGCTGGAGCTTGGCGACCCAAACGGCCACCCCTTCCATGGGCACGGGCTCGACGCCAACTTCGCGCAGAGTGTCCATGACAAACCGGTGGCGATCGTTGCCGCGGGAGAGGACAACATCGGTAACGGCCGCGAACTCGGTGGGATAGCGCGCTTTTTCGGCGATGTGTCTGGCGTTATAGGACAACGACTTGGCGTCTTGCGGCGCGCGCGTAACCGAAAGCGTATGAACGAATCCGCGCTTTCCGTTTCGGCGGTAACTGTAGTCCAGCCTCGAAGGATCGCCGGGAAAGGTGAATTCGGCCACGCGCACGGACTTTTGCAGCCGGTCCCAAATCCGCGCTTGTTTGAAGACTTGCGCGCAGTACGCGCGAATCGTGGCGCGACTTCCTGGTTGCCCAACCCGGCTGTGAACGCGCGGCACGGCGACGTGATCGCTATAAAGCCGTTCCAGTTCCGCGTCCAGATCATCGGCCAGCACGCCCTTTTGTGGCGCAATTTGCAGTGCTGTGGATAGGGTGTCGTCGCACTTGCTGAGGATCTTCTCCAAAGGAATGGCCGGACCATCGTCCGCCTCAGGGTCCAGGCGATCCTCCAGGTAATCGCGCAGCGCCCGCAGCACCCCTTCATCCGCGGAAGGGTGCAGCCTCCGGATGCGGTTGTATTCGACCTGGTCCTCGATCAAGCGCAAGCGGCGCTCGCCGGTCCGTGGATTGAAAACCAGCACGCCGATGTTCACCCACTCATCGCGCACCAGGTTGGGCACATAGCGTAATACGTGATACGCCAGCGCTCGCTCCGATGGCCGTGGTGTCGCCATCTCGATTACTTCCGCCATAGGTCCACCCTCCTTGCCTAAGCCTGGCTCGCGGCCTGGGAACGCCAGAGGTTTATCGCCAGTTCGGAAATGGCTGCCGCGTGGTGTTTTTCGCGGCCAGCAGCAGCTCTGGAACCAGCTTTCTGCGGCGGTAAAGCTGCTCGAGTAGCCGCGCCACCGCGTCATAATCGTCCTCATACCACTCAGAAGGGATTTCGCTGAGGATTTGCGCGAGCACCCGCTCGGTAGTGCTCTTCTCCAGGCGTTCCAGCCACGGAGCAAACGACTCCATCCCGGTCACGCCTTCATACACGCGATTCCGCGCGTACAGGCCACGCAATGGCGCATCCGGGTAATTCCATTCGCCGGCGTTGAAGCAAAAACCCTGGTCGATCATGACGGCCTCGTAGTCCCCGTCGGGATCCTCGCCGACCTCGCGGCCATTGCCTTGCGCATGCCGATGGCGCAGTTCCTCGCGGAAAAACAGAGTCTGCCGCCCGTTGGTATTGCAGGTCCACTTGTCAAAGACCAGCATGCCCGCGAACTGGTACAAATTCTCCACCGCGCGCAATTGCTCGTCCGGCAGAAAATCATATAGCGTCAGCCTTCGCGGATCGCCGGGGTAGCGCGACCCGAACTGCAGCCCCGCCTGGCACGGAACCCGCGCGCGCGGCATCTCCATGCACAACTCCGGCGTCAGCCGGATCAATTCCTCACTGACATGGATAATCTCCGCCGGCGTGATCGGTAGCCCCAGCCGGCCCGCCAGCCTGGTACCAAGCAACTCGTTCACCAAAATCCGCCGGTGCTGCGGGTTATTTTGGAACTTAACCACGTAATATTCGTCGGATTCCTCACCCCTGCAGCGCATCAGGTGGGATTGCGCTCCGCCGCGCATTCGCCGTATCTGTTCTAATGCGTACCGCATCACGCAATATCCTAATAGCAGATACTACCTACGGCAAGCTCTTCCACTCCCCAACGGTTTTCCCGTTTTGTTTAACCGCACATTCCCCATTTGGAATCGCGCTCCGCCGCCCGCTCCGTTCCATTCTGAATTCGCGGCGTTCGCAAAAAGAAAGGACTCCAGCTGGCCCCTGGAGTCCTGGTCCGCACCATTATTATTCGATTATTCGCAGCGCTTCCGGCTGCTTGTCTAACGCCGCTTGCCCTTCCTCCTCGCGGCCTTTTTCTTCCCAGCCTTCTTCCTCTTCCCGGCCTTCTTCTTCGCAGCCTTCTTCTTCGCAGCCTTCTTCTTCGGCTTAGCTTTTTTGGCCTTTTTCTTGGGAACCTTCTTCGCAGGCTTCTTCGCCGCCGGCTTCGGGGCAGCCGGTCGCGCGGGAGGAGCAGGCGCTGCCTCCGGCTCCTCTTCGCCGATGATCAGCTCTTCCTCTTCGACCTCTACTACTTCTCCGCCGAGTTCGTCGTCTTCTTCCAGCCCTGACAGCTCGTTGTCGTCTTCGAAATTATCCTTCTCGAGGTCCATTCCATCCTCCCCAGGGGGAATCCTCCCCGATGTTACGGGGCAGGATGCTGTGCGGCCGGAGTAAATGCGCGCTCCAATGCCTGCGCCGTTGTTATCGCACTCGCCGGGAGTTGTCAAGCATTCTGCTACGCCGCGCAAAACTAGAAGCGAATTCCTCAGAGCGTGCGTTCCCCCAGGGATGGAGTGAACAGGGGCGGCAGCAACCGTTTCGAGCCCGTAACCATCTGAATATAAAGCGATTAGTTCTTAGTTTCCGGCTTTGGGAGACGCTTGCGCCACGTTGGTCGCCGGCCGCGAGGGCTTCTTTGACTTCGTCCGCGCACGCGCCGGCCGCGCCTCCGGAGCCCCGCCCAGGGTGTAAATTCGCAACACCATACCGCGACCGACGTGATTCGATTTCAAACGGTTCCATTTACGCACGTCCTCAGGACTCACGCTGTAGCGATCCGCGATCCCCAGCAGTGTGTCGCCGCGTCGCACGCGATAACTCACCAGCCGCCGCTTGACCTCCGCTTGCGACTGCGTCGCCGGAATAATCAATTTCTCACCGGCATCCACCGCCGCGCCGTGCTCCAGATTGTTGGCGGCCGCAATCGCCGCCGGTGTTACGTGATATTTCTTGCCGATGGAGGTCAGCGTCTCGCCCGCTTCCACGCGATGCTTTCTCCAACTCACCCATTTGTCCGCCGGAATATCGGCGATCTCCGCGGAGAATCGTTCCACAGTGCCGGCGGGCAAGCGCAACTCGAAGGATGGATCGTCCGGGGTGGCCAGCCGAAGCAACGAAGGATTCAGCGTGCGCAGGGTTTCCACGTCCACGTCGATGGTCTCCGCCACCAGCCGCAGATCAATCGCGCGCCCTGGCTTCACCACGTCAGTCGGTACGGGTGCCTCAGGTTCGGCCTGGATTCCGTAGTGCGCCGCGTCCTTGGCGATCAATGTCAGCGCCACGATAATGGGCACGTAGTTCTTGGTCTCGCGCGGCAGCACGTTGCGCTTGTAGAGTTCCCAGAAATCGGCGTAGCCGGTGCGCTCGATGCCCTTCTGCACGTTGCCCGGTCCGCAGTTGTACGCCGCCATGGCCAGATACCAGTCGCCGTAGATCGCGTAGAGATCGCGCAGATGCCGCGCCGCCGCGTGCGTGGCTTTCTCCGGGTCCTGCCGCTCGTCCACCCACCAGGTGTGCCGCAGCCCATATTGATTCCCTCGCCAGGCCACGAATTGCCAGATGCCCCGGGCCCCGGCCCTCGACAACGCCAGCGGTTGAAAAGCGCTCTCCGCTTGCGCCAGATAAATCAAATCCTGCGGCAACCCTTCTTCCTGCAGCACGCGCGAAATCATGTCGCGGTAACGGCCGCCGCGCCGCAGCCCGGTCTCCACAATCGCCCGGCCTCGCGGCGTCTGGAAGAAGTTGAGAAAAGACAAAACCTGGTCGTTCACCGTCAGCGGCAAATCGTGCGAGAGGTTCTTGGCCGCTTCCTCCGCGCGCTCTTTCAGCCGCGGGTCGACCGGGAAAGTCATCTCCGCCACTTCGTCGATGGCTGCAGGCACCGCAGGTGCTTCCTGGAAGCCATCTCCGGCGCGGAAGGCCTGTAACTCATCCGCGTACACGGCGTCCACCACGCGATGGAACAGCTCGCTCAGTTTCGGGTCGCTGTCCAGGTCGTAGCCGCTCTCCAGCATCCAGTCCACGGCTTCATCGAAGTCCTTCCGCGCTGCTTCTAGATGCCCGGCCTTATAGTTCTGCTCCCCCGAAGCGAATTTCTGTTCCACCCTGGCGATCAAATCCTCCTTGGTGCCGCGCAGGGTGGCCGCCAGCATCGCCAGTGACCGCCGTCTATGTGCGAAGACCGGCAGGGGTGCTAACTCCAGCCGAATTGGGGTGTTGTTGGTGGCTATCTTAGCCACGGGAGGTGCAGGAGCGCTTCCCTGATTCGAGGACGTAATCGTCGAGCGAGGAACCGGGGCGCGTGCCGCGGACTTTTTGGCCGCATCCTCGCAGCCCGTCATTCCCGCGACCCCAGCCAGCAGAATCGCTCCAACAGTAACTTGGCGCCTCAGGGTCATCTGTTCATGGTAAGTAGAGCCGTGCACCCGGGTCAACGCTTTCCCGCGCGCTGGGGTTGACCCTCTCACCACACGCCTCAGGACGCTGCGCGGCCTTTCGTGGTCACGGCTTTCAGCTCTTCCACCACGCGGTCGAGCTCTTCTTCGGTGTTGTAGTAATGCGGGGAGAGCCGCAGCGCGGTCGCCGCCCGCTTCTCGTCCATATCGATGACCGCGTAGGCCCGCAGCGAAGCCGAGGTGTTGATCCCGCGATTCCGCAGCAGCTTGGAGAGCTCCCCGGCATCCCAGCCCGCCGCCTCGATGGTGACGATAGCGGCCAACTCCTTTCCGCGGTCTAGCAAGCGAATGCCGCCCAGTCCGCTTAGCATCCCGCGCAGCTTCGCCGCCAGCTCTCTAGCGCGGCGCCCACCGCGCTCCACGCCCACCGCAAGCGCGTAGCGCGCCGCTTCTCCCATCCCCAGCACCAGGCTGTATGCGAACTCCCAGTTCTCGAACCGCCGCGCACCCGCCGCCGGCGCAAAACTGTCCGCGGACACCCAGTCCGCGCCGCGCATATCGATGTACAGTGGGAAATCGCCGCGCTGCAGGGCCCGGTCCGAGACGTATAGGAATCCGATTCCCCGCGGACCGCGCAAAAACTTTCGCGCCGCCCCCGAAAAGAAATCGCAGCGCAGTTTCGCGACATCCACCGGAATCTGCCCCACCGCTTGGCAACCATCCACCAAATAGGGCACCCCGGCCGCTTCCGCAACTTCCCCCAGCGCTTCGACCGGCTGCATCAGGCCGGAGTTGGTCGGCACCCAGGTGACCGCCAGCAAGCGTACGCTCGGATCGCGCAACAATTCCTTTACGGATTGCGGGTCGGCGCCTCCGCTCACCAGATCGGCGGCGCGCCGCACTTCCACTCCGTAGCGCCGCGCCAGCGAGAGATACGCAAGTTGGTTGGAGATATAGTCGTTGCGCGTGGTGACGATCACATCGCCGGCCTTGAAATCAAAAGCCGACAGCGCCTGAAAAAACGCTACCGTCGAATTTTCCACCACCGCGATGTTGCGCGGCTGCGCGCCCAGGACTTTTGCGACGGCGGCATACGCATCTTCGACGGCCGCCTCCGCATCGTCAGCGCTCTCATAGCCGCCAAGATTCGCCTCACGATTCAGGTGCGCGGTGATGGCCTCCAGCACCGCGCGCGGCATCAATCCCGACCCGGCATTATTGAAATGGATCTGGTTGGCGCAGCCCGGCGTGTCCTCGCGCCACTGCCTCACAAGTGCATCCATCGGACGCTTACCTCACGAACGCATCGCAGCGCCAACCATAGTCCCGGAGGTTAGAAATGACTAGCGACAATTTGGCGGGTTCACACCTGCGCGGGTCTCTCCCGCTGGCGGGTGGCTTGCGCGGCTAAAAAATCCAGAATGACCTTATGTGACGCCTCGGTTTGATCGGTGATGAAAATGTGGCTGGCTCGTGGAATCATGGCCAATTTCGCGCCGGGAATGCGCGCGGCGATCCGTTTGGCGTTTTCCGGCGGGACCAGCCGGTCGTTTTCCCCGTGAATCACCAGCGTTGGCGCGGCAATCTGGCCGAGCCGGCTGT
>Ga0210400_10005737_pt1 | contig 10511 bp, 10 predicted proteins | sample IncBWH26MmetaG_FD_155456 | JGI IMG/M metagenome (GOLD analysis project Ga0210400, IMG submission 155456) | Forest soil microbial communities from Barre Woods Harvard Forest LTER site, Petersham, Massachusetts, United States - Inc-BW-H-26-M | ecosystem: Environmental > Terrestrial > Soil >... | reverse complement strand
TGAACGCTAGCACCGGCGCCAAACTGTGGAGCTACCACGCCGGAGGTATCGATTCCTCGCCCGCCGTGGCCAATGGAGTGGTGTATGTGGGCTCGGCCGACGGCAACCTGTACGCCTTCGGGCTGCCCGACGGCGGCCAGTCCAAACAGGCCACAGCCTCTCAACGCTCCGCCGCGAAGGCGCTTCGCCCCGACTTCAGCCTCAAGCCGTCGAAGCCGGTCGCAACACAGTCAGTGGCTAAACTTTGAGGAGTACGGATGCCTTCCGTCAACAGGCGATTACGCGTTTTGACTGCTAGTCCCTGTTCGTTCGCGTTTATGGGGATTCGTCATTAACCGCAACCCATCGCATGACGCGAATTTGCGCGCAACACTTTTTCCCCGAACGTGTTTCTAATGGGTAATGGCGTTGCGCGGCGCTTCGCGTCTAGAGGTCAGCCCTGTGCGGAAATTCTTGCAATTTATCGGCAAACTCCGATTACCAAAATGCAGCATCTGCAATAAACCCGTTGAGCTTGACGCCGCCAAAACCGATGAGAACGGAAAGGCTGTTCACGAAGAATGCTATGCCGCCAGAATGCGGTTGAAGCAAATCACGCCCCCGCCAAAAGCGTCGTAACGAACTGCTGTGCAAGAATCCGTTCTTGTTTTGACTCGGCTCACCCCGGTTACAACAAGCGGAGATACCGTCTAATCAGGATTCTCCGCACGTTTGCAAGTTCGCTCTTACCCGGTTAATCAGCCCGAAGGCATTTGTAGAGATTTGTCAAAATGAGAAACTTTTCACCTCAGTTTTGTTGTTACAAGTGGGGTGATTTATGGCGCAGATCATTGAATTCTTCGTACCCAGCAGCTTTAGAAGAAAGGCAACGAAGTGGATACCTCCGGAAGAATATGGGAAGGTGATTCCGTTCAGCTTGCCACAAAAGAAGTCAGCTTGACGCTGACTCACTGGATGCGCGGGGCCGGACGAATCCCATGGCAGCGGAGCGACTGGCGCGTCAATCTTACCGTTGGGGCTGTGAGTGTAACCGCGATTTTTCACCAACAACGAATGCGGTCTCACACCTAGTCGCTCCCTTGACGATTGCCAGTCGCAACGGTGGGTTCCGGTAAGTGAGTTTCTTGTAGCGCCTGGAGTTTAGATTCCCACTCACGGACGTGTCTTCCCAGCGCCCATTGCACCATCACGACATTCGATTCCAGAGTGGTGGGCACGGAGAGTACGGGCTTGGGTTCGATGGCTTGCGGTCTTATGCCGAATATTCTGACGGGCGGACTGTAGCCAAAAGCCACAAGGAAGTCTCCAGCGGGGTTTAGAAGAGCCTCGCCGGGAAGAATGTAGTTATCCTTGGCCACCTTGGATTGTAGAAGCGACAACAGAGTGTCGGCGTGATAGGCGGGTCCGGTGAGAGATTCTGGAATCGGGAACTTGATTTCGTAGGTATCGCCGTCACGACAAACGTGAGGTGTATTGAAGTCGCTGACGAGAACCCATGATTTGGCCACGCTCCCAGGTAACCGGCTAGAGCGCTCGATTCCCCAATTCGTCGCCTCTGGTTTTGAGACTCCGACGCAGTCCGGGGAAACGTCGTTGTCCGCCTTTGCAGAGGCGTCAGCTTTCTTTTCAGCGTCCCACGCAGCGGCCCCTAGGGCCGCGGTTATTTCTAATTCATTTTCGAGTTCATCGAGCTTGTACGTTCCGTGTTGGAATTCGACCTGAAGAGAACAAGCGGGTTCAGTGAAATAAGAGACGGAAAGCAGATCGGGGTTCACAAACTCAATGGTGGCCTGGTCGGTTTCGGAGCAATTCCAGTCAGGGTTAGCCGGATGATACTCGCCGACGGCGTGGGGAACGGATCTGCCAGGAACCGCATAGACGAATTCTTGATAGCCCCCCTGTCCCGCAGGTCCTTTATGCAGAGTGCCCACCCGCCAAAAGCCGTCCTTTCGCGGAACGATCAAGTCGGGCAGATCGGCGGCCAGTTGCACCTTGCCATCGCGGAACGTAATGAGAAATGTGCGATAGCTAGGCGGTTGCTTCCCGTTGCCGTCGTCCTGAGTATTAACGTGCAACCCGACCAGCAAGGCAGATTGCGCGGGAGCCTGCGGTATCCAGAGCGACAGAATGACAAGTGTGCAGAGAATTGATCTCATGCAATTGAATACTACTGCGAAGCATGAGGCGACGGAACAGATTGTCGCGAGAAGCGTATTAGGAAGTAACTTCTGTAATCAGGCCATTTCGCTCATTGAGCGGGTTTTGAGCGTAATCGAGATATTTCGCCAAGTATCGAAATGAGGACCAGCGATGCTGATGTAGTCCTTAGTCCTTCTGCCGTTCGTAAGCACCTCGGTCACAACCGCCTGAGTCCTCCCTGTCGGGACGCGGCTTGCCACGTTGATCGGTCTTCAGTAAATGGCCGCGCCCGTCAGTGCAGCCGCCCGGGTTGCCTGAATCGATCGCCGGGCTACCCGAAAGAAGAGGAATGGTTTGTGTCGGTCCGCCGTGGTTCCCTAGAGTCCCGAGCTGGGGATCGGTGTCGTTCAGGTCGCCAGCGCGGTCAAAGTCGCAGGTGCCATCGCTGCTCAGGTTATAGCCATCGGAGGTCAGAGTGCCGCCACAGTTTCCCCCCGTATTGTTTGCCACGATACTGTTCTGAAGAACCACCGTGCTTCCCTTGACGTTGAAGATGCCGCTCCCCTTACCCCCGCGCGCGACATTTCCGCTGAGCGTGCTGTTGTTGATCGCGAGTGTCCCCGCCGACTGGAACAATCCCCCATTCAGGATGCCACCGGCCAGGCTGCCGAGCAGGGAGCTTCGTGCGATATTCCCTGTTGAGGTGCTGTTCGTGATGGTGAGTGTGCCGTAGTTGGCGATGCCACCGCCCTCGTGCTGGCGCGCGACATTCCCGCTAATGGTGCTATTCATGATCGTCAGCGTGCCACCGTTGCAGATCGCGCCACCTATTAACGCACTATTGTTGCTGATGGTGGTATTGATGAGAGTGAGCGTGCTGCTAGGGCAATTGTAGATACCGGCGCCGTAGCCGAAAGAGCCATTGCCGCTGGTAATCCTATTCCCCGTGATGATGCTATCGATGACCGTCAAGGTTCCGAAGCAGTTGTAGATGCCACCGCCGTCTTCCTGTCCAGCCCCATTGCGGAAGGTCATTCGTGAAAGGGTGACCGGGACTTTGGGTTCGGAGCCAACGACGACGACCTGGCTGTTGACACCCCCACCATCGACAATCGTTGTCTTCGCACCGGAACCGATAATCTGCAAGTTGAAGTAGATGAAGAGAGTCTCGTGATAGGTCGCGGAGGCGACAAAGATGGAATCACCCGGCAAGGTGAGCGAAAGTGCATTCGAGATGGTTTTGCAGGCGTGCTGGCGTGACTTGCAGTTGTTGTTGTCACTGCCGTGCACCCCATCGACATACCATTTGCTGCTTGCCAGTGCGGCTGGCACGGCAGCAAACAGTGCCAGTGCCGCAACGCAAATCAGTTTTCTGGATTTCATTTTTCCTCCTGTGAATGAGAAAAGGCCTTTAACATGCGCGGCCATTGGGTGACTCGCCCCTCACTGTTTCCAATTGCGTCCTCCGAGCGGTAAGCAAAAAGCTCGGCCCAAGGCTACTACTTTGCGTGCAGGAACTGTGTCAGAAGATTGTCACGAAAAGGTCAAAATGCGTAGCGGGATGCACTGCCCATTGCGGCCCTCACAGAAGGCACACAAAGGTCAGTTGACGTAATCAGGCGTGGCTGTTGAAAAACCCCCTCTTTTGAAAAAACTGTCCCTGCGGAGGGATAGAAAGTGTCCAAAATCGAGAACGTCGTTTATAGGGCATCCTAGCGCGATGAAATTTCTGCGAAGTTCTAGAGTGTGAGTTTTCAACAGCCACAAGCCATTACACGTTTTGAGAATTGGCCGCTGGTCAGTCGTTGAGGCGATATTTCAACAAGAGTCTCCGCCGCCGTGCCAAGAACCGCATCGTCCAGCCTTCTCTGTGATTTGGAATTACGCGGCAGCCCAAGAAACCGCAGAGGGTGAGCGCAATCCAGCTTATCTCTTGATTGATGCAAAGATCGCGCTCAGGCTGTCTTCGGTTTGCCGATCGAACGCAGGGTCGCGGGTCCCCTCAATACCAGCTCGTCCAGCCACTGATTTGACCCCGATATAGACGGCATCGTAAGGCGCGTCGCTCAAATTCTCCACCCGATGTTTGAATGGGGCGAACCACCGCACTTCGCCGGGCTTGGCATACACCTCGCGCTTATTTCCGTTCTCGTCGGTGAAGCGAAGATGCCCCACGGTGAGGGTCACAACCACGCCGCCGGGATGCTCGTGCAGGCTGGACTTTTCGTGGGCGCCGTAGTGGACAGACAAAACCTGCACATGCTCATTCTCAAAATCCAATTTGTAGTGAGTCGGCTCGACCTTGGTGGGGTCTTGTGCCCACCCAGGGCCGACAGCTATACACGCCATCAAGGTTGCCCAAAACAGCTTGGAAATCATGCGATCCTCCCCAGCCCGCAAGAATTTGAATGCGGGGCGAACTTACTCCGCCACTCCAAAAGGGTGTCAAAGAAGACGAACCCGGCTTTGAGTGCTATCGCGATTTTTCGCCAATCATTGTCGCGCCTTGTCTCTTAAGTGTCGGAGGCACCAGAGTCGTCGTTGGCCTTCCACGATGATGCCCTGAAGATAAGAAAAAGTAAGCCCGTCAACCGTAAGCCGCAGACTATGGCAACAATTCCGCCGACAACCGAATGAAACTTCACTAAGCCGAACACGAAATCGACCACTCCGCAAATTGAAAAGAAAACAAGAGAGGTGCGAGGGTTCATCTGACCACGCATTATGCTCCACAATCTTGGCGGTTCACAATCGAAAACGGCTAGGGAGAAGATGAGTGCTATCGCGATGTTTCGCCAATTGACTAGCGGGTCACTTAACTCCGAGCGGATAGAGGGCCGCGGTACGCTTGCAGCAGGCGATGACCTACTTAAGACAGATATGCAATAAGGTGCACGAAAAAGGGCATTTCCGTCATAGCAAGACGGCGTGATGAGCGTAAAATGTCACCAATTCTGAAACCAGGGGAGGTTCCAGATGAGATTCCGGCGGGCGGTTCTTGCAGCGGCGCTAACACTTGTGGTCATGCTCGCGCTGGTTGGATCCCAAGCGGCGCAGGCACAGACTTTCACGACGCTCTATACCTTCACTTGGAATGGCTTTCAAACGGATGCTGGATACGAGCCTGTCGGGCAACCGGTGGTCGATGGCAGCGGCAACATCTTTGGCACTACGGAGCAAGGCGGCACCTATGGGGGTGCCTGCGAAGACATCGGCTGCGGAACGGTTTGGGAATATAGCTCTAGCGGAACCCTCAGTGTCCTGCATAGCTTTGACTATTACGATGGCAATTTCCTCATTGGAGGAGTAATGCTGGACAAGCTCGGCAATGTGTTTGGTACCACCGTTGAAGGAGGCACCTACGGCAGCGGAACAGTCTTTGAGATCAAATCCGACGGCACCTTCAGCACCCTGTATAACTTCGGAGCCGTGCGCGGCGATCCGGCGAACATCTGGGGCGGGGTGGTGTTGGATCCGTCGGGCAACACATACGGTATGTCCGCCGGGGGTGGCGCGTTTGGTTACGGAGCGGTATGGGAGGTAAGCAGCAACGGCGTGGAAACGGTGCTGCACAGCTTCGACCGCAACGATGGAGCCAATCCCGAATATACGAGGTTACATAGAGATAGCAAGGGTAACCTCTATGGAGTTACGCAAGCGGGTGGCACCCATGGCTATGGAGTGCTTTTCGAGGTCAGCTCCGGTGGCACTTTCAAAGTGTTGCACAACTTTAAAGGCGCGACAGATGGAGAGCACCCCTACGGAACTTTGCTGGATTATAAGGGCAGTCTCTATGGCACATCGCAATATGCCGGAAAACACGGGCTTGGCGCAGTGTGGCGATACAACTTACACTCTGCGAGGCCCCAGGTTCTGCACAGCTTTTCAGGTGCCGACGGTAGCTATCCCTATAGTGGCGTAGGCTGCCAACGTGATGAGAAGAATTTGTGCACAGGGAACCTCTTCGGTACGACACTCGGCGGAGGAACTTGGAACTATGGCACTGTGTGGAAGATCGATTCCAGCGGCACATTCGCCTCGCTGCACAGTTTCAGCGGGAATGGGGTCGGCCCGCTGTCCCGCCCCTTCGTAGACAAGGCAGGTAACCTGTTTGGTACTACTCCTACACCTTCTAGTGACACTGGCGAGCCCGAGTTCGGCGCTTACGGAACGCTGTACGAGATCACTGGAGCAAAGGCGAAACGCCGCCGCTAACCTGTATCTCTTCCGAGAAGGCGCGAATTCCATCAAAGTAGACAGGCAGCCTCGCGCCATGCCCAATAAGAATTCCGTTCAGTTTGCCTGACTGTCGGTGACGAGGCTCACGCTGACCTCAGGCAGTCAATTTTCGTAATCAGGCGATAGCAGTCAAACTGCCCCAATGAGTGTAATCGCGATTGATAGCCAATCATAAATTGCAAAAATCAGTTGCTTTCGGACATAGCGGCCACGGGCTCTTCACGCTTCCAGATGGACAGTCCTGGTGCTCCCAGAGCCAACATGCCAAGCGTGACCGGTGTAGGAGTGCGCGTGCTGAGGGCTGCGTGTGGTACGGCGTCATCCGGCCCTTTAGTCGCGCCCGCGATGATCGCCTTGTTGGGGATTGTCTCGTAGGCGTAGCCGGTGAGAACAGCGGCAAATTTGTATGTGGGGTAAGGCTCCCAGCGAATAGTCAGCCGCGCCCAACCATAGTGCGTTTTGCCCTGAATCTTAAGTTTCAATCCCAGGTACTTGTCTCTAGCATTGACCCAGTCTCCCTTGAAGGAAGTAGTTTGAGCGCACATTCCAATAAAGCCGTCACACTGGTAGGCCATGCGTGCCTTTGCCTGAGAAAAGCGATGGTGATTGGGGATGGCAGTGCCACGGTTGAAGGCTGCGGCAAGGAACGGTGAGCCAGGTGTGCCTTCCACGCCATTGGCTGGGACTCCAGAGGCGTAGATCGAGCGTATCGTACCGGAGGTGACCCTTGAGTAGAAGTATCCCAGCTTGAAATCAGCTTTCCGGTCGTGGTTCAGGTCAAGGTTGTAATGATGATGGGCTTCGAGAACACGATGAGTTGCGGTATAGATGATCTTCGCCTCGGCATTCTGCGCCAGTGCCAACACTCCCACTCCTGCCGCACTCGCAGCAATCGCATACATGTTGAGCTGGTGATGGATTGACTCGGAAAGATTGGCGGTCCTACGGGGCCGGGGAGCACGCTTCATAAGTCCTCCTCCGAAAGTAGTTCATTATCCGTCTCGTCGGATCGAGAGTCAACGTTGCAATTTCTCAACTTCCGCTAACAGGCCGTTACACTCAAATCCCCCAGAGCCGGGATCAACGAGTGCAATCGGGATGTTACAACTGCGATCAGGCACGCCGCCTCACAAAGGTCGTAGCTGCAACTATTTGCGCACATTGACTGCCGGAGAACGGCAGATAAACAATGGTGCGGACGATTCAACTACGCTGGGCCCGGCGATAAACCTCATTCGCGGCTTGAACGGGGAGAAACCATGTTCAACCCCATAGGCGTCAAAGGAGCTGCGTACGACGACGATTTCGAGGACTCCACCAACTAAGCTCTAGTGCGTATTCATCAACAACTCGAGCGAACGCGTGTTCTATGCGAGAACGACGAATCCGAGCAGCTTCGCCGTGCAGAGCGGCAGCGCCTCGGAATCGACTAAATTTCGCCGTATCGTCAGCTACGGAGACGGGCGCCAGCAGTCTGGTTGTAGTGACCAATGGCATCCCTTCGGCTCCGGTTTCGGTGACGGTAAATTAGTAGTCGCAAAATGGGTCGGCAACATTTCCTTATCTCCAAACGCGCGGGGTTCACGATTTAGCGTTTAGCAGGCCCGTCATTTTTTACAATTCCGGCGTTGACTTTGGCCTCGGCGCAGGCTAACGTTTCGCGGCGAATCGTTGTTCACTTAAACAAGGTCGCTTTACCCATCCCCATCTGTGGCGGCGACGTGTTATTTGCTCCTGCATACCTACCCGCCTCTGAGGATACGAGCGCAAGAGGAGAAAATTATGAAAATGCTAGGATTGACACTCGTAGCTTGCCTGGCTTTGGCGGGTATTGCCAACGCGCAAAAGTGGCAAAACTTGAAGCATCCACCCACATTTCAAACCGATACCGCTTTACTGCTGACTGATGGGACAGTCATGGTGCATCAGTACATGTCCCCGAATTGGTGGGGCCTGACCCCCAATAACAAGGGCAGCTATGTCAACGGGACGTGGTCACAGCTGGGCTCAATGCCGTCGAATTACGGACCGCTGTATTTCGCGTCCCAAGTGCTGCCCGACGGCCGCGTGATCGTCGAGGGCGGCGAATACAATTGCTGCGGTGGCAGCGAGGTTAACCTCGGCGCGATTTACGACCCGGTCAAGAACCAGTGGACAAATGTGAATCCTCCGAGCGGCTGGTCCTCCATCGGCGACTCGCCATCAGTAGTTTTGCCCAACGGCACTTTCATGATGGGAATGGGTGGGTTTTCTACTACGAAGATCAACGCTTTCTTCAAGCCGAAGACCTTGACCTGGACGCAAAAGGGCACCGGCAAAGCGGATGGCTTCGTGGAGGAAGGCATGGAGCTGTTGCCCAGCGGCAAGGTTCTGCTGGTTGACACCCAGAACACGCCCAACTCGGAAATCTTCGATCCCAAGACAAAGGTCTGGAGCAGTGCCGGCAGCACGATCGTGGATCTTTCGATCAACGCTGGAGAGGAAATCGGACCAGCCTTGCTGCGGCCCGAAGGTACTGTTTTTGCGATGGGAGCTAACGGCAACGGCGCCGCTGGACACACTGCGATCTTTGACCCGAGCACGGGGAAGTGGGCGACTGGCCCCGATTTCCCCAACGGGAACGATATGGCGGATGCTCCTGCGGCGGTGCTGCCGGATGGAAACATTCTGTGCGAGACCAGCCCAGGTGTTTTCAATTCCCCCGTCTCCTTCTATGAATTCGACGGAACCAAGTTCGTCCCTGCCCCTTTACCTAAGCAAACGGGCAATATCAATACTTCTTACCTCGGCCGCCTGCTGGTGCTACCCACCGGCCAGATCCTCTACACCTTGGCGGATGGCGCCACCATCGATGCCGAAATATATAGCGCCAAAGGAACGTTCCAAAGTTCCTGGGCGCCAGCTATTACGAGCGCCCCGACCAGTGTTACTCGGGGCAATACCTATAAGATCTCAGGCACTCAGTTTAACGGCCTGACGCATGGCGCAGCTTACGGGGACGATGCCCAGATGAATAGCAGCTATGCCCTGGTGCGCATCACCAACAACTCGTCCAAGCATGTGATTTATGCGCGGACGCACAATCCCAGCACCATGGCCGTCGCAACGGGCGCGAAAACTGTCTCGACCCACTTCGATGTTCCGAAAAACGCGGAGACAGGCGCCAGCAGTCTGGTGGTTGTCACCAACGGCATCCCCTCTGCTCCGGTCAACGTGACCGTACAGTAGAGGGACTGCCGCAATTGATTTACAATGCCACTTCCCGGATTCCAGACAGTGTTCGGCCCGGAAATCAGGGAAGTGGCTTTTCGTTCTTTCTCAACTTCACTTCTTTGGTTCGCGCGTCCTCATCGACAAAGGTGAGGAGGTTTGACTGCTGCTCGATGGGTGCTATGGCGATGTTACGACAGCTATTCCGAGCGACCGCCAACCTCAGAGCCTTCATTGACTTGCCCACTCCACAAACGTAAGATTCACGCCAGTGATCGGCCAGACCATCTCGCACTACCGCATCGTCGAGAAGCTGGGGGGCGGCGGCATGGGCGTGGTCTACAAGGCCGAGGACATCGAGCTGGGCCGCTTCGTCGCGCTCAAATTCCTGCCGGATGAAATGTCGCAGGACCCGCAGGCCCTGGAACGGTTTCGCCGCGAGGCACGCGCGGCGTCTGCCCTGAACCATCCCAACATCTGCACCATCTACGAAATCGGCAAAAGCAGTGAGCAGTGGTTCATCGCCATGGAGTTTCTCGACGGCGAGACGCTGAAGCATCGCATTGGCGCCAAGCCAATGGACAGCGAGACGGTGCTCGCGCTGGGCATCGAAATGGCCGACGCGCTGAATGCTGCGCACTCCAAGGGAGTGATCCACCGCGACATCAAGCCGGCCAACATTTTTGTGACGGCCCAGGGGCATGCCAAGATTCTCGACTTCGGACTGGCCAAGGTTTCGTCCTCCGGCGGGCGAATTCGTGAAAGTGCAGTGATGCTGGAAGCCACGGCCGACGTCGGCCCCGCGCAGTTGACCAGTCCCGGCACGGCAATGGGCACGGTCGCATACATGTCCCCCGAACAGGTGCGGGGAAAGGAATTGGACGCTCGCACGGATCTGTTCTCGTTTGGCGCGGTGCTCTATG
>Ga0210400_10005736_pt1 | contig 10514 bp, 14 predicted proteins | sample IncBWH26MmetaG_FD_155456 | JGI IMG/M metagenome (GOLD analysis project Ga0210400, IMG submission 155456) | Forest soil microbial communities from Barre Woods Harvard Forest LTER site, Petersham, Massachusetts, United States - Inc-BW-H-26-M | ecosystem: Environmental > Terrestrial > Soil >... | reverse complement strand
CGCCGATGGGCTTGGGGTCGTGATGACGGGCGATCGACAGGCGGAGCCCTATCTTCGCGACGGCCGCCTGGTCCGCGTGCTGGAGACGTGGTCGCCACAATTCGAGGGGGTGTTCCTCTACTATCCGCCGAACCGTCATGTCTCGCCGGCGCTACGTGCGCTCATTGACATGATCCGCGTGGGCGACCGCTGATCGTTGCGCACGGGAGGACGGTGAGTCTCGAACTTGGGGGCTAATCCGATCCAGCGAGTGAGCCTAGTTAACGGTCAGCCCCTCACCTTCCGCCCCCCGAGGAGAGGGGTCTAGGGGTGGGGCGCTCGCAGAGCGAGGTCCGCTTCGCCTGGCGTCACCCCGCCGCGGGCGTCCCCACCCCTACCTTCCCGCGCATCGCGTCGCCCCTTGGAGCGGAGCCCCTTTACGCAGGCGTCGCCGGCGAGCCTCAGTGCGAGCTCAAATCGGGGGGCGTTCCCAAGGTCGAACACGCGCCGCCCTGATGGCTTGGATCGCGCGATGTCCAAAAGAGCCCCGCGCGGGACCGGAAGACACAGTCAGGCAGGACTTTCGCAACCGCTTGACGCGGCGCTCCGGCGGAATGCCGACGATCAGCGCAGCTTTGATCGCGCCTATCTAGAGGCCGGCCTGGTACGCGCCAGCGCGCCACCGCCGCGCAGCACGAGGATCCGCTCTTCGTCGCTAAGCCCGAGACGCGCGTGGCGTGAGTGTCCCCCGGCACGGTTGCCGGGCGAGCCGCAAACGCGGCCAGTCATGCATTGATGTCGCTCTTCAACATTTGCGGGCCACCTGGGCGCTCAGCAGCGCATGGTGACGCGGGCCAGGTCCTGCAGCACCGCGTTCTCCTGAATCTTCTCGGTAAGCCTCGCCTTCAGCAGATCGCCCACGCTGACGATGCCGACGACCGTCTCGCCGTCCAGCACCGGAATGTGCCGGGCGCGGCGCTCGGTCATCACCCGCATCACGTCGCGGATCGCATCGTCGAGCACGGCGGTCGGCCTGGCGACCGCCATCAGCTCCCCGATGCGGATGCGGAAGAGTCGGGCGCCGTACGCGGCGATCGCAAGCGCCAGGTTGCTCTCAGAGAGCACGCCAAGCAGCCGGCCGCGGTCGTCGCGCACGAGGACCGCGCCGACGTGCTCGGCGCTCATGAGGGTGGCGGCTTCCATGGCGGTTGCCGACGGCGGCAGGCTGACGAGGTGACGCCGCCGCTCGCGCAGGATGTCAGATACCTTCATGTCGCTTTCCTTAAATCGCTAGATGAATCTTACCGCCTGCCTGATGGCGCGCAGGGCGGCTCGGCCGACATCGAACGCAAGCGTCATGGCGAGCTGGTCGAAGGGGGTCGCGGCGAGCCGCGCATGGCCGACAATGGCGACGGCGGACACGGCACGCCCAAGATCCTTGTCAAACATCAGAAGCTTCATGGACGATCCTCCGGGTTGGGTCGTCCGACAGCTAGCCGCGCGAGAAGGGCTCTTGTAGCGGCCGACACCGGGACAGTTCGTTCCGGCGGGGGAACGATGTGAGAGGGCGCGTCGACTGGTGGGCGCCCGCGACCGCGTCGCTGAGAGCCGAGACGATCGACGACGCGACAGCACTTCTCCTCGGCATCTTCTCGCCCTCACCGGCGATCACCGTCTGCGAGCGGTTCTCCCATCTAGGCCGGATGCTACTAACCGATTAGAGCGCGCTAGGTCGATGGCTTAGGTGGGTGAACCATCCGGAGTTTGGACCAACCCGGTCATAGGTTCCGCGCCCGACAGCGGACGTTTCCAAGGGCAGAGATGAGCCATCTATCGCCATTCCCTGGGGACGGAATCGCGAGACCGCGATCACAGGCGTCATCGCAGGTGTTGACAAATATTGCAAAACGCAATATACATACGGTCTCCTCAATCACGATCCAGAAGGTGATCCCGCGCCATGCCCACCCTCCCCAACCCCCGCCAGGAAGCCTTCGCCCAGGCCCGCGCCGGCGGCGCGCTGCTCGACGACGCCTATGAGATCGCCGGCTTCGTCCCTGGCCACCGCCACGCCAGCCGGCTGGCCAAGCTGCCGGAGGTGGCCGAGCGGATCGGCGAGCTCCTCGCCGCCCGCACCGATGTGAAGGAGGCGGACGCCCGCACGGTGATCGCCGCCCTGCTGCGCCTGGCCGAGACTGCCTCCACCACGACCAATCCCGCCGCCATCCAGGAGGCGCGCCTGGTGCTGCGGGAGGCCCCTTCGCTGATGGGAGAGCTCGAAAAGGTCCGCGAGGCCGATCGGAAACGCGTGATCAGCGGCTACTAAATCGCCCGCCCCGCGCCCGAAACCGCCCAAACCCGCCCGAAACCGCCCTGAAAATGGCGGTTCGCTCTTCGCCTTGCCGCGACCGGCACGGCGCCCCATATTATGCCCTGTCTAGAGGCAAACCGTGAGGCCAAGATGGCTGATGTAGCCTTCCTGAACGACACGTGGGGCGAGGGCGGCCTTATTGCCGCCGATCAGCTCAGCGAACTCTTGCATATCACGCGCGCGGAACTTGCCGTCGCGCTCGGGCTGTCCAGGGACGCTGTGGCCAAGAGTGCGCGGGCGCGGTCGCCCGCGACTCAGGCGCGTCTGCGCGACATGGTGGAGATCATCAACCGCGTAAGGAGCTGGGCGGGATCGCCCCAGCAGGCGTTCGCCTGGTATCGGTCGCAACCGCTACCGTCCTTCGGCGACCAGACTGCCGAGGCGCTCGTCAAGGAGGGGCGCGCCGAAGCGCTTAAGCGACATCTCGATCGGATCGCGGTCGGCGGCTACGCTTGAAATTCACCGGAGTCGTCTACCGCGCCCACAATCCCCGCTGGGCCTTTGCGCCGGCGTCCGGTGAAGGCGCGGCGCGATACGGCGGCCGCTTCAATCCTCCGGGCGTTTCGGCTCTCTACACATCCGTGGGGGTGGAGACGGCGTGGTTCGAGGCCCAGCAGGGCTTCGCCTTCAAGGCGCAGCCTCTTACGATCTGCGCCTACGAGGTCGACTGTGCCGACGTGGTCGACCTGACCGACCTGGACACACGGCTCACGCACGGCGTCACCGGCGCTGACCTCGCCTGCGCGTGGGAGGATCTGGCGTCGCGCGGCGTGGAGCCACCGAGTTGGCGCGTCGCCAAAGGCCTGATAGCGGGCGGGGCCGCCGGCCTCATGGCGCCCAGCTTTGCCCTCGGAGCCGGTCCCGCCGAACGCAATGTGGTGTTCTGGACATGGTCGGACACCCCGCCGCACAAAGTGACCGTGATCGATGACCAGGCGCGGCTTCCGCGCGATGGTCGTTCGTGGCAGGCAGGGTGAGTGTCCGAGCCGCAGAACACTTACGACGCCACGCAGGCAATGCGCCTCCGCGTGGCCGGCGACCTGAAAATCGCGCTGAAGGCTCGCGACGCCGCTGAAATCTCCGCCCTCAGATCCCTCCTCTCGGCCCTCGACAATGCCGGCGCCGTCGCGACGACCGCGCGCAATGTCCCCGTTTATGGCCGCTCCGGCGACGTGCCTCGGCGGGTGTTGTCGGCCGGCGAGGTCGAGGCGCTCGTCGCCGGCGAAATCGCCGAACGCGAGGCGTCGATCGCGGACTACGAGAGGGGCGGCCACGCCGAGGCCGCCGACCGCCTGCGGGCGGAGGCAAGGGTCCTCGCCCGCTACGCGCCGCCCTAGATGCCAGTTGACTCCTATAATTGCATTATGCAATAGTACGGGTGCTCATTCTCATCGTGAGGTCATCGGGGTCGCGAACGGCGGCGCCGATTCTCCAATGCCCCTCCCGCGGTGTTCTGCAAGTCTCCCGCCACCGTACCTACGGTCGTTAACGGTGCACTCCACCTGAGTTTCAGTCGGCGCCCGCCAGAATCGCCTGCTTGCGGCTCTCGGTGTAGGCGAGCAGCTTGCGCATGTACTCGAAGCGGACGTGGTCGCGGCCGGACGCCGACATCTTGTCGAACCAGTCGTCCTCGCCGAGCATTTCGCCCAGGCGCGGGGCGTTGCGGTGGAGCATCTGGACGTCGGTCTTCTTCGGCTCCAGGCTACGCAGGATGCCGCGGTTGAAGTGGGCGTGAAGGGTGACGCGGTCTCCCGGTTCCGTGCGGTCGCCCTGCCAGTGCCAGACTCCGTGCGTGAAGAACACCACCGAGCCCTTCGGCATCTCGATCGGCACGCCGTCGTTGCGCCCCTCTCCGGGGCGCGGCGGCCGGCGCATGCGGTGGCTGCCCGGGACGATCCAGGTGGGTCCCGACGCCACGGTCCAGTCCTCCAGCGCCCACACCCCGACCCCCGTCAGCGCGAACTCCGGATAGGGCTCGGGCACGTGCGCATAGTCGGTGTGCATCGGGATCACGCCCGGCCCAGGTCCCTTCCGGATGCTGCTGAAAGAGGCGATCACCGCTCCACGACCGAGGGAGGCGTCCACCAGGGTCATCATCAACGGGTTCTTGATCAGCTGCTCGAACTCGCGGCCGTGATAGAGCATCCAGTTCATCGAAAACGTCTGGTGAGGCAGCAGCGCGCGCAGGGTGGCGTCGCGGACGGCGTCGGCGAACGGCGGCGAGATCGCCCGCTCGATGACCGTATAGCCCTGGTCCTCCATCTCCCGGATCCTGGCGCTCAACCCCTGTCGGGCCGCCCGGTGGGCGAGGTCCGGGTTCTCCACCGTCCGCCGGCCCATGTGGTCGTGCAGCAGGGCCAGCATCTCGGCCGCCGCTGGGTCGGCCAGCTCGCCTCTGACCCGCAACGCGTCGGGCCCGAACATCTGGGCGACCTCGCGGAGCATGGCCTGCGTCGCGCCCGGCGCCAGAACCCCGACGAACTGCGCCGCGGTCACGGCCGCCTGATAGTCGCCCTCGACCACCAGATCGGCCGTGGGATCGAAGTCGCGGGCGACATGAGCGGTCTCGCCGTCATAGCGCAGGCTCCAGGCCGCCGCGTCGCCGGGCGCGCTTAGGTGCGGCGGCGCGTCGGTGAAGCGTTCGCTCACCGAGAACAGGCGTCCGCCCAGCGCGTCCTTCCGCTGCGCCGCCTGCCGCTCCAGGAACCGCCGCGCTTCATCGAGCCAGGCGTCCGACAGAAATTCGCAGTGGCCGGGCAGGGTGATCATCGGCTTTCTTCCTTGGGCTACCGCCTTCGCGGGCCGATCGTTGTTTTGAAGTTAGAACGCGTTAGAGCTTGCTGCAAACGGCGAACGGCCGGGGAGAGGCCTACATGCTCGAAACCATTCAGTTCGGGGCCAGCTGAGGGATCGGTTCAGAACTCGAACTTCATACCGGCCGAGACGATCACCGCATCGCCGGATGCTTCGGCGACGTAGTCGATCGGGGTCACCACGGGCGTACCGGCGTAGGCGGTGGCGTTGCTGATGATCGGGGAGCTCTGCAGATGGACGTAGGCGACCGCGGCGTCCAGTTCGACCCTCCGTGAGGGGCGCATCGTGCTCCCCAGGGTGAACAGCCATCGATTGCCGTCGGGGACGCGCGCCGAGCGGCCGATATCGGGCGTGGGCGTGGGGTCATAGGCGACGCCACCCCGGAACGTCCAACGTTCGTTCAGCGTATAGTCCACCCCCAGGGCGCCGGTCGTGGTGTCGTGATAGCCCTGGGGAATGACGGTGGCGCCGGCGAGGTTGTTCACGGTGATAGCGTTGAATTCGCTCCATCCCACCCTTTGCATCTGACCCTCGACCGTCCAATGGTCATCGAGCCTGTAGCGGCCCCCGAACACGAAGATCCACGGGGTGGAAAAGCGCGCCTTGCTAGGCAGCACGCCGTTCTCGGCGGCGAGTGGTCCCAGAAGGCCGGCGACGGTCGATGTGCCGTTCAAGGTATGGTCGATGCTCGACCGGTAGCTGGCGCCGAGGCTCAGCCGCTCGGTCGGGTGAAGCTGCGCGCCGAGCGTATATCCGTAGTCCCATCCGTCGCCTCTCAGCTCGTTGTAGCCGTCGAGGAGCAGGGGACTGAGGTTGGGCAGGGCCGCGCTCAGGGTCGACTTCGCGTACTGCGCGTCAAATCCGACCCCGAGATCGAGATAGCGGTTCAGGTGCAGCGCCAGGGTGGGTTGCACGTCCAGGTCGAGCAGCTTCGAGGTCACCGCATCGTAGCGGGCGAAGCTCGTCGGCTGATACTTGGTGACGAAATCGAATGGCGCGCTGACCGCCAGGCCCAGGGCGACATGGTCGTTCAGCCGCCAGGCCGCGTCGAAGTTCGGCACGACGCCGGGTTCCAGCGGGTTCGAGGCGCGCGGATCGCCGCCGACCGGGGCCGGGGGTTGGCCGGGGCGCTGGATGGTCGAGCCCCGGTCGGTTACCGACAAGAAGCTGAATATGCCGTTCAGGCCGCTGTAGACCTCGAGCCCCTCGACGCCGCCGATCGCGGCCGGGTTCCACCACAACGACTCCGGACCCGTATCCGCCGCCTCCCCGGAATAGGCGCGGCCGAGGCCCTTGACCGACTGTTCCTGAAGGTAGAACCCGGCCGCGCCAGCCGGTGGCGGCGACGCCAGGAACAGGCCGGACAGGGCCACGGTGACGAGAAGCGTGGAGCAATGGCGGGTCCCCGGCACGGAGCCCTCCCATCTGGATCTGGTTTGGCGCCGCTTGCTCAACGCCGAGGGGTGGCAAAGGTTCGATAGAATCAGGGGCCGCGTCCTCGACGCGGCCCCTGGAGAACCTGATCAGCGGCAGACCTGGATCTGCCTATAGGCGATGCCGCCGTAGTAGGTCCGGTAGGGCTGAGCCCGCCACGCGCATCGCGGCGCGTAGGCGTAACCGTAGTCATAGGCCGGGGCGTAGCCGTAGGCGGGGGCGTAGCCGTAGTCGCCGCGATCGGCGAGGGCCGCGCCGAGCGCCAGGCCGGCGACCCCTGCGACGATAGCGCCGCCGCCGCCGTAGCCCCGGTCATAGCCGCGTCCGTAGCCGCGGTATTCGCGACCGCCGCCATCGCGGCCGTGGCCGTAGGATTGCGCGGAAGCCGCCAGCGGTGCGGCCAACATCGCGAGGCCCGCGACGCCCATCAGCAGCTTTTTCATGGTTCAAACTCCTTCGTCAGTCGGACAACCCGACAACGAGCGACGGCAGGGGGGCTGCCTCTCGTTAGGCTGACACCCTGCGCCCGTCGGCATGAACCGATGCTGAGGCAATCTGTTATCAACCATTCATGTATTTTCTCCCGGTTGGAAAGTTATATGAGCCACAGCTGACGTGAATTGCTTCCTGCATATTAAATGTGAACCAGAGCCAGCCGAGAGTGTTTCGTTCATGTCTGGCTCATGTCCGGCAATGTTCAATGAGTCACAGGCGCATTTTCGCGTCTCTTTGGAGAGATACCATGAAACATCTATTCGCCGGCGCCTTGGCGCTGTCGCTCCTGGTCGCAGGCGCGGCCTCGGCCCAGACCGACCAGCCCCGCCAGGATCAGCCGGGCGGCTATCAGCAGGATCAACGTCACGGCGACGACCGTGGCCAGCAGCAGCAGGACAACCGCGATCACCGCGGCGGATATTACCACGCCAACGGTCACCGTGCGTGCCACTGGCGACACCATCAGCGTGTCTGCCGCTGGTATCACTAGCGGCGAAAGAGGGCCGCTCCCCCGGAGCGGCCCTCTACCTACCTACATCCCGCCGGCGACGATGAAGGTCTGCCCGGTGATGAAGCCTCCGGCCTTGGATGCCAATAGCAACGCCATCGCGGCGACGTCCTCCGGGGTCCCCAAGCGCTGCACCCAGACACCCCACTCGCGCGCGATGCGCGCGTAATCCTCTTCGGTCTCCAGCTTCAGCGGACCCTTCAGCGCCTCGGTGAGGATCGGGCCGGGCGCGATCCCGTTGACGCGGATCCTGGGCGCCAGCTCCTGCGCCAGCATCAAGGTGAGATTGTTCATGGCGGCCTTGGACGCGATGTAGCCGGCGCTGCCTCCGGCCGGCTTGTAGGCCATGATCGACGACATGTTGATGATCGCACCGCCGTCGGTCATCAGCGGAGCCGCCGCCTGGCTCATCAGCAGGACGCTGGTCAGATTGACGTCGAGCTGTCGGCGGAAGACGTCCTCGGGCGTCTCCATCGCGCCGTGGATGACTTCCGCGCCGCCCAGACCTCCGACATTGTTGACCAGGACGGTCAGTCGCCCCAAGGTCTCGCGCGCCGTCCGGGCGACCTCCTGGGGAGCGCCCCGTTCTGTGACGTCCATCGGGATGGTCACGCAACGCCGGCCCAAGGCTTCGACGTCGGCCCTGACCGCCTCGAGCGCGTCCGGCGACCGTGCGACGATGGCGACGTCAGCGCCGGCTTCCGCGAATCCCCGCGCGATCCCGGCCCCGATGCCGGCGCCGCCGCCGGTGATCAATGCGGCCTCTCCGTCGAGGCGGAAACGGTCGAGCAGGTTCATGCAGGCGACCTTAGTGGCCGCTGGGGCGGACGTCGACAGACGCGGAACCATCCCGCCGTCACGTGATGGGCGCCGCTCCTGCGTCCTGGGCGGCCAGTTGACCGATCGCTGACCAGTCCAATGTGTCGCCGCCGTGGGCGAGCAGGTTGAGGAACCGGTCGCGCAACAGGCTCGCCAGCGGCATCGGCACGCGCAACTCCTCTGCCGCAGCGAGCGCGGTTCGTATGTCCTTGTGCCCCAACGGGACCGCAAAACCCGCGGGTTCAAATCGACGCTCGGCGATCAGGTCGCCGTAGGTGCGGTAGACCGGAGCGCTGAACAGCGTCGAGGTCAGGAAATCGAGATAGGCGTGCAGGTCGACCCCGCCCTTGCCGACCAGCGCCATCGCCTCACCGAGGGATTCGATGACCGCCGCGATGAGGAAGTTTCCGCTCAGCTTCACGAGATTGGCCGCTTCCGGCTCTGACGACATCACAAAGGTCCGTTGACCGATAGCGTCAAGGACAGGCTGGCTAGCCTCGATGGCGTCGGGTGCGCCGCACGCCACCACGAACAGTTTCCCTGCGGCGGCGGCGTCGGGGCGGCCGAACACCGGCGCCGCAACATACCGTTGGGAGGCCCGCGCATGTTCCTGGGCGAGGCGTCGGGAGAGTGCGACGCTGATCGTGCTGCAAGAGATGTGGATCGCTCCTGGCGCGAGCACAGATACGATCCCGGGCTCACCCAGCGACACGCCTTCGACGGCGGCATCGTCGGCCAGCATGGTTATGACCGCGTCTCCGCGACAGGCGTCGGCCAGACGCACTGCCGCCTTTGCGCCTAGAGCCACCAGGGGGGCGGTCTTTTCCGGCGTGCGATTGTAGACGGTGACCTCGTGCCCGGCTCTGACCAGGTTGGTCGCCATGCCGGACCCCATGTGCCCCAAGCCAATGAATCCCAGGCGCATCCGTGTCACTCCCAAGCGCCACCTCATTGCGGAGGTTGGCGAGGTGACGGCGCGGTCGGCGGACTGGGGGCGTATCAGGGAGAGTGGCGCGCTCGGAGCGATTCGAACGCCCGACCCTCAGATTCGTAGTCTGATGCTCTATCCAGCTGAGCTACGAGCGCGCGCCGCCTTTCGGCGAAGGCGCGGAACCTAGGGGGAGCGGGCGAAAGATTCAAGGCGTCTCTTGACGCTGGGGCGCTTGGCCCGTTTCTTCCCGGCCAATTCCCGCACCACACAGGACGCCCCCATGTCAGGATTCCCGGCCTTCCGATCCGTGCTCTTTGCCGGCGTCGTCCTCATCGCCGGGGGCTCTGTCGCCGCCGGCCTGAGCGGAGCGGAGGCCGCCAAGGCGCGGGCGGATCATATGAAGGGCCAGGGCGCGGCGATGAAGGCGATCTCCGAGCAACTCAAGACCGGCTCGCCCGACATGGCGGTGATCAAGGTCCAGGCGGCCAAGCTCGACACGTCGTCGAAGGCGCTGACCACGTGGTTCCCGGTCGGGAGCGGCCAAAGCGCCTATGCCAAGAGCAAGGCCCTGCCCGTGATCTGGACGGAGCCGGCGAAGTTCGCGGAAAAGGCGGCCGCCCTGCGGCCCGCCGCCGCCAAGCTCAATGCCGTTGCTCAGGCCGGCGACGCGGCTGCCGTCGGCCCGGCATTCAAGGCGGTTGGCGCGGCCTGCAAGAGCTGCCACGAGAGCTTCGAGGCCAAGGACAAGACCTGATCCTCCGGCGGCGGTGAGCTCAGGTCCAGGAGCATGGTGAGGACGGAAGCCGGGCGCGCGGCCGTGTGGGATTTCCCCGTGCGCGCCATCCACTGGCTGCTCGCCGTCCTGATTCCCTTCTCGTGGTGGTCTGCCACGAATGAACACCTGCCGTGGCATCGCCTCTCCGGCTACACAATCCTGGGCCTCCTGGTGTTTCGGCTGATCTGGGGGTTCGTCGGCTCGCCGACCGCGAGGTTCAGGCAGTTCCTCCGTGGACCGCGGGGCGTGATTTTCTATCTGAGCGGCAAGGCCGGGCCCGTTCTGGGCCACAATCCCCTGGGTGGGTGGAGCGTCGTCGCCATGCTGGGGGTGCTGGCCGCCCAGGTTGGGCTGGGACTGTTTTCCGTGGACGAGGACAGCATCGAGG
>Ga0210400_10005735_pt1 | contig 10514 bp, 10 predicted proteins | sample IncBWH26MmetaG_FD_155456 | JGI IMG/M metagenome (GOLD analysis project Ga0210400, IMG submission 155456) | Forest soil microbial communities from Barre Woods Harvard Forest LTER site, Petersham, Massachusetts, United States - Inc-BW-H-26-M | ecosystem: Environmental > Terrestrial > Soil >... | reverse complement strand
GTTCACATCCAAAGAATACATGTCATACTGAGTGATGACGCGATTGCCGTCAGGTTCGTTTTGCAGAGGCATGTAGTCGGTCAAAGCAGTCGGCGTGATGACAATGCCGGCGGCGTGGACGGAAGCGTGCCTGGCGCCATTTTCCAATTTTTTGGCAATATCAATAATTTTTTGGGTTTCGGGATCGCGCTCATAAGCGGCTTTCAGGTCCGGGTTTATGTTCATAGCCTTGTCGATGCTCATGTCGAATCCCTGCTTGCCGATCGGGACCATTTTCGCGATTTGATCGCATTTGCCGTAAGCCACACCCATGGCGCGGCCCACATCCCGGATCGCGGCGCGCGCTTTCATGGTTCCGAAAGTGATGATCTGCGCGACTTTGTCGCCGCCATATTTTTGGGTGATGTAAGAAATCACTTCGTCGCGGCGGTTGTCCGCGATATCCAAATCGATATCAGGCGGGGTTGGCCGAAGTTCGGTTAAAAATCTTTCAAATGGCAATTCATAGTAAAGCGGGTCGACATTCGTGATCCCGAGAATGCGGCCGACAATACTGCCGGCGGCACTGCCTCTGGTGTTCGTAATCGCCCCGAGTTTATGCGCGCCTTCCACCACATCCGCGACCATCAAAACATAAGTGTCAAAGCCGGTTTTTATAATAATGTCGAGTTCGTAGTCAATCCGTTTTTGGATTTGCTCCGAAATGATGCCGTCTTTGCCATACAGCGGCAATGCGCGCGCATACGCCAGTTCGCGCAGATATTCGGCCGTGGTTTTGCCGTCCGGCACTTCGACCTGCGGGAAATAGCGCTGGTTGGTCAAAATTTTAAGGTCGCACAGATCAGCCACTTCCGCAGTGTTGTAGACTGCCTCGGGCACGTCCGGGAATCGTTCGAGCATTTGCGCTTCGGATTTGAGCGATAAATCCCAGCCGCGCATGTCGAGGCGATCGGTGTCAGAAGTGGTTTTGCCAGTGCCAATGCAGACCAGGACGTCTTGCGCTTCTTCATCTTCCGGATAAATATAATGGCAATCGGCTGTCGCGACCAGTTTCAGGTTTTTTTGTTTGGCTAGTCCGATTAATTTTTTGGTTAGAACTTCTTTCTGGATCACAGCTTCGCTTTGAGCTTCGTTGTCTTTATAGTTTCTCTGAATTTCGACGAAAAAATTATCCTGCCCGAAAATGTCCAAATATTTTTCTAATACTTGGTTGATTTCCGCAGCGGATTTATTGCCGGACAGTGCACGGGAAAGTTCACCGCGCTGGCAGCCGGAAAGGCACACCAGGCCGTCCGAATATTTTTTCAGAACTTCCAAATCGATGCGCGGCTTGTAATAGTAGCCGTCGATGTGAGCAATCGTGGTCAGCTTCAGCAAATTTTTGTACCCGGCATCATTTTTCGCGAGCAAAGTTAAATGATAATAATCCGCATCGATTTTCCCGGATTTGTCGCGCAGGCTTCGCTGTGCTACATAAGCCTCGATGCCGATAATCGGTTTGATGCCGGCCTCAAGGCATTTGTTGTAAAAATCTATAATACCGTACATCACGCCGTGATCAGTCAAAGCGATGCTGTTCATGCCCATTTTTTTGGCCGCGGCCACCAGCTCGTCGATTTTTGACAAACCGTCGAGCAGGGAATAATGCGAATGGACGTGGAGATGGGTAAATTTGGACATAGGTAATTGCATTATGGCAAAAAGGGGATAATTTGCCAATTTAGCGCTTGCCTCGCCTCGACGACGAGTCGAGGTTGGGCTATAATTTAAGTGATCCAATAAGCTTTAAGAAAGCAAAAATAAAGTGTTATCCGATAATAACGAGCGTTTGCAGGAATTTCTGCTCATGATCGGCGATCGGGCTTCCACTGTCAGCAAAAAGTGGTGGTATGCTTTGGCAATCGCGATCGTGGCGGTGGTCCCGGTCTATTACGCAATCAAATTTTCTTTTATCGCGCTTTTGATGCACAGTTACAAACAGCCGCGGATTATTTATTCTTCCCCGGCCAAACAGCCGCTGACTATTCCGGCCAGCGGGGTTTTGGATCTGGGCGACGGGTATTATTCCGGGTACATCAAAATCCGCAACATCGAGCATGATTGGGGAGTGGCCAAGCAGGAATACACGGCAGATTTCAGAACTTTGGGCGGGACTTCACTCGTCAAAGTTGCCGGTTCAACTTTCGTCCTGCCTTCATCTGAAAAGCTGATTGTGTTCAGTAGGTTCAAAGCATCGCAGAAGCCGGATCAGATTGCGGTGTCGTTGAACCACCCAAGCAATTTTATCCGCAAACCCGACGTTTCATTTGAATTTGACCTTCAGCGCCAATCGGTGCAAAATACTTCCACCGGCCTAGTGGTGTCTGCCGGCATAAAAAATCTGACCCCATTTACGATCAAGCAGATAAATTTGCCGGTCGCAGTTTATGACACGAAAAATCAGATCGTCGCAGTGAATTACACTTACATTGATGAAGTGAAATCCAACGAGACTCGCACTTTCCAGTATTCCTGGTCAGGACAGGTGGCGGGCGCTGTGCGGGCGGAGATCACACCGGAGATCAATATTTTCGACCAGGCAATTTTTGAAACTTTGGGCGGAGTGTCGCCGTTTCAAAATCAATAGCAGGACCATATGCGTAAGTGGTTATCCAATTTTCGCTATTTTGATATTTATATTTTCGTCAGCAGCATTTTGCTGCTGATTTTGGGTTTGCTCATGATTTATTCGACCACGCTCGGCTCGCCGACAAACTTGTTGCTGCGGCAGGCAGTCTACGCGGTTTTGGGTTTCTTCGGCATGTTCGTTCTGGCATTTTTTGATTATCGGAAAATCAAAACCAATACCTGGTGGCTTTATTTGCTTATCCTGGCGGGTCTGATCTTGGTTTGGTTTATCGGCCGCAACATCCGCGGATCCACGAGATGGATTGATTTGGGAATTTTCCGCATCCAGCCGGCCGAGTTTGCCAAACTAATCATCGTCGTGATCATGGCGAAATTTTTGGACCAAAGCGGCGAGAAGCTCAAAGATGTCCGCTATGTGATTCTGTCCGCAGTCTACGTTGCGATCCCCGCAGTTTTGATTTTGCTAGAACCGGATTTGGGATCGGCTTTGGTAATTTTTTTCACCTGGCTGGGTATGCTGCTGTTTTCGAAAATGAACAAAAAGCATTTGGCGGTATTGCTTTTAGGCGGAGTTTTGCTTTCGTCCGGTGCTTGGTTTTTTGTCCTGCATGATTATCAGAAAACCCGCATCTATACTTTTATCAATCCCCAAAACGATCCGCAAGGATCCGGCTACAACGTCTTGCAGTCGATCATAGCGGTGGGTTCAGGCAGTATCAGCGGCCGGGGAGTGGGGCGCGGATTGCAGTCCCAGCTGAAGTTTTTGCCCGAGCGCCAGACAGACTTTATTTTTGCATCCACTGCTGAGGAGCTCGGATTTTTGGGCAGTGCTTTTATTTTGCTGATGTTCGGCGTGATTTTTTTCCGCCTTATCCGCGCCACGAAACAGGCGCGCGACAATTTCGGCATGTATCTTTCACTGGGAATATTTTTTATGCTTCTCGTCCAAGTCGTGATCAACATCGGCATGAATGTCGGGGTTTTGCCCGTGACGGGGATTCCTCTGCCGCTGTTGTCTTACGGAGGTTCTTCGCTTATCACCACCATGTTGGCTCTTGGTCTGATCCAAAGCATCGTGGCCCGGCAAAAAGCTCTGAAATTCGGCGATTAACCGGTTAAGGTTGACGGCCGATTTAGGGGTGCTAGAATTAAATTAGAACTATGGGTAAATTTGATTTCAATAAAATCCTCCAATGGCTGGCTTATATCCTCAAATGCCCTGTTTGTGGCCAGAAATATAGCGCCGACCAGACCAAGATTATAGATTCCGGCGAGGAAAAAACCGCCAACGGACGCCATCTGCTGGTCCACACCGACTGCGAGCGATGTAAAAGTTCCGTAGTTTTTAGCATCGCCATCGACGGCCCTGAAATTTTTTCCATCGGTATGGTCACAGATCTGACCTCCACCGACACAAACAAATTCAAAAACGCCAACCCGATCACGGCGGATGAAGTTCTGGCCACGCATGAATTCCTGGCCGGCTTTGACGGGAATTTCAAAGAAGCGCTGAAGAAATGATCCTTGACCCAATCGCCGGAAAGTGTTATTATATGTCGGCTATTAGTTTTATCTAGTAAGTTTCTAACGGATTAAAGTCAAATGCAACAAATCGCAATTACTGCCGCGAAGCGCGAAGTTTCGGGCAAAAGAGTTAAAACTTTGAGAAATGCAGGCAAGCTGCCGGCAGTTTTGTATGGCCACAATGTCGAAACTCAGGCACTCGAGATTTCTGAGAAAGAGTTTGCCAAAGCTTTCAAATCAGCCGGTGAAAGCACCCTGATCAATTTGGTCGTCGATGGCAAACAGAGACCGGTGCTGATCCACGACGTGCAAAACCATTACTTGAATGACCAGCCAATTCATGTGGATTTTTATGCAGTAAACATGGCCGAGAAATTGAAAGTTCACGTGCCGATTCACTTTGTCGGCGAAGCGCCGGCAGTCAAAGCCTTGGGTGGGACTTTGGTAAAAAACCTTTCGGAAGTCGAAGTCGAATGTTTGCCCAGCGACATCCCGCAGAATTTTGAAGTTGATATTTCCAAACTGGAAAACTTTGAAGCCGCGATCCGGGTCTCCGATCTTGGCATTGAAGCCAAATTTACTATTCTGAATCCTGCCGATGAAGTGATCGTGACTGTGGCCAGGCCGAGAACCGAAGAAGAAATGAAAGCTTTGGACGAGACCGTGACGGAAGACGTGACCAAAGTCGAAGGTGTCATCAAGCCTGAAGCCGCGAGTGCAAGCGCTGACGAGCCGGCCAAAAAAGAATCAGCTAAAAAAGAAGAAAAATAATCCGCCAAATTGAGGACGAAGAATAAGCTAAACCTGGGTGTTGCTTTGTGTCTGGCCGTTGCCGCCATAGGTTTAGTTTTTTCTTATGCCAAAAAACACCGGCAAATTTCCAAAGCAAATACCAGCCAGACTATTCCAGAGCTAAATGAAAGCGAAGTCAATGATCCGGATGTTTTGGGCACGAGCGTCACAGCACCGCTCTTGCCTGTCCCCACGGGCAAAAACGTCCGCATCCCGATTTTGATGTATCATCATATCGGCATTCCTGATCCCAAGGACAGCATGCCGGATTTGTTTGTGAGCCCGACGGATTTTGAATCCCAATTAAAATATTTCAAGGATCAGGGATACGAAACCATCACCATGCAGCTGGCTTATGATTCTCTGGTCAGCGGCATGCCGCTTCCTCCCAAGCCGATCATATTTACTTTTGATGATGGATACAAGGATAACTTTACTAACGCGGTTCCCATTTTACAGAAGTACGGCGACATCGGGACGTTTGCCATAGCGACCGAGCTTCTGGGCCGGCCCGGGTATGGGGTCTGGGGTGATGTTTTGGGCGCACACAATCAAGGCATGGAAATCGTTTCGCATACCGAAAACCATCTCGATCTGGCCAGCCAGGTTTATTCGGAAGCGGATTTGCGCCGTGAGATTTTTGGTTCAAAAAAAATCCTGGAAGACAAGCTCGGGGTATCAGTGAATTTTTTTGTTTATCCTTACGGCAAGTACAATGACAAGGTTATGGCGCTGGTCAAAGAAGCAGGCTACAAAATCGGCCTGACCACAGCTTTTGGTTTCTATATAAACGACAAAACACTGCTGGCTACCCCGAGAGTCAGAGTACACGGTACTGGCGGCTTGGAAAAGCTCAAAAAGATTTTCGAACCGCCCGCGGTTTCGCCGGCTGGCCTGGTAGATCGAAAATCGCGTACCGGTTCCGGCCAAACAAATCCTTAAATATTTTGGTTTGATAAGCTGGTAAAAGTTTTCTCGCCAGTTTTTTTATAGGGTCGCCCTGGTCGCGGCCGATTTCTAAAAAGAGGGTAGAGGAGGCAGGGGAGAGGCTAGAGATTTGCTTGAAAAGTTTTTCGATCAAGTCCAAGCCTTTATTTTTGGCAATCAAGGCTTTGGTCGGCTCAAATTTGGTACTCGCGTCAGTTCTTTCGGCCAAGTAGGGGAGATTGGCCACGATGACGTCGAATTTTTGTTTGCCCCATGGTTCGAGCAGATTGCCATCGGCAAATTTAATTTTGACTTTGTGAAGCTTGGCGTTTTTTTTGGCCACGGCGATTGCTTTCGGCGAAATATCGGAGGCGAAGAAAAGCGGGGAGTGGGGAGCGGGGAGGGGAGATAATTCTTTTGCCAGAGTGATGATAATACATCCGGAACCAGTACCAACATCCAAGATTTTTAAGTTTTTTCGGTCCTTAAGATTGCGGATCATCAATCTGACCAAGCCTTCCGTCTCCGGCCTTGGGATCAGGACGTTTTTGTCGACGTAAAACTTGCGGCCATAGAATTGTTTTTCTTTGGACAAATATGCCACAGGCCAGCCGAGCAGGCGGCGATTGACGAAAGTCAGGAATTTTTTTTCAATCTTCGGATCGATTTTTTTTTCGGGATTTGTCAGCAGATATTCTTTCGGCCGGTCGAGCAGGTGCGACAAAAGAACCTCCGCATCCAGAGCTGGCGAGTCGGAGGTTTTCGAAAGTTTTTTGATGCCTAAATTTATTAAGTCGTGAATGGTCATTTGGCTACTGATTCCAATAATCTTTTTTGATCCTCCGCGATCATGGCGTCCGTGATCGGGCCCAGAGCGCCGTCGAGGATGGTCTGGATCTGGCTGAAGTTTTGGTTGATCCGATGATCAGTGATGCGGTCTTGGGGGAAATTATATGTCCGAATTTTTTCACTGCGGTCGCCGGTGCCAATTTGGGATTTGCGTTTGTCGGACAATTCTTTGCGCTTGCGCTCTTCTTCCAAAGCCAGCACGCGGGCGCGGAGGACGTCCATGGCTTTTTCGCGGTTTTGCGCTTGGCTGCGTTCGTCCTGCATAACTACCATGATGCCGGTCGGTATATGAGTCATGCGCACGGCGGAGTAAGTGGTGTTTACGGATTGACCGCCGTGGCCGGAGGCCGTGGTTGCTTCCATTTTTATATCTTTGGGGTCAATTTTGAAATCCACTTCTTCGATTTCCGGCATCACGGCCACCGTGACCGTGGACGTGTGCACGCGGCCGGATTTTTCGGTCTCCGGCACTCTTTGGACCCGGTGCACGCCGGATTCATATTTAAATTTGGCGTATGCTCCCCGGCCAATGATTTCAAAAATTATTTCCTTGAATCCGCCGATGCTGGTCCGGCTGGAGCTGAGCACCACGGCTTTGTAGCCCAACTTTTCCGCGTATTTGGCATACATGCGGAAAAGTTCAGCCGCAAAAAGTCCTGATTCATCGCCGCCGGCACCCGCGCGGATTTCGACAATCGTATTTTTTTCATCGTAAGGATCTTTGGGCAGCATGGCAATCCGTATTTCATCCAAAAGTTTTTCTTTCTCTATCTGCAAAGCAGGCAATTCCGCGGCGGCCATTTCCAAAAGTTCTGATTTTTCCGCGATCATTTTTTCGTGCTCCGCGATTTCAATCTTGATCTTTTCCAGCCGCTCAATTTTCTGCACCAAAGGCAAAAGCTCGGATTGTCTTTTCCCCATTTTTGCCAGCTCATTGCGGTCCGTGGTTTGGGAAAGTTTGTCCAAGATTTGGTCGTATTCGGTTTTAATATGATTGTATGAAATCTCCATAAGTCATTTATTAGAGTTAAGCCCAAACAAAAACACGCTTAAGATAATTATAATCTTTTTGCGTGTTTTAATCTAACTAAGCTTTGGCCAGTTTTTTCGAAATGCGCTTGGATTTGATGTCCGCGGATTTGCTGGTGCGCTTTTTGAATTTATCGATAGTGCCTGCGATGTCGAGCAGGTTTTGCTTGCCAGTGTAGAAGGGATGGCAGTTGGAGCAAATTTCAACATGGAGTTCCTGTTTGGTGGAACCCGTGATGAATGAATTGCCGCAGGCGCATACGACTTTGGCATTGGTGAAATATTGTGGATGTAAGTTTTCTTTCATAGCCAGAAGATTGTAGCATGAATTGACAGCCAAGTCAAGACAGGGTAAGATGGCTCGGATTAGGAGGAACCGGTGAAAATCAAAAGTTCCAATCGGGAATACGATGTAGACGAACTGCGGGCGCAGTGGCAGCTTGCCAGGACACTGATCACTCCTCAGGCGGTACAACTAATCATTCTCAGACGCCGCGAGAGGATGGACGTCAAGGCGATCGCCGAGTCCTTGAACAGCACGCAGAGAGAAATCTCTGAGATCATGGAAGAAGCATTGGACGTTTTACATAAAAACGAAGCTACTTCACAATTGGTGGAAGCTTTGGATACATGCTGGAAACCCGATGACTTTACGCAAATTTTGACATAGCCGGTTTTAGAAATAGAAGGAGGAAACTGGATGAGAGTTATGGGAGCGCTCTTTGGGATGGTTGTGTCGTTGGCTGTGTTTCAAGCCTTTCAGCCGCCAGCTACGCCGTGGTTCCGGCCGGATGGCAGTGTGAATTGGGATGCCGAAAAGCGTCCCATAGACACCATCGTCATTCATCACACCGCAGAACCGTCTGGCATGACCTGGCAGAGGCTTTCCGAGATTCAGCATGGTACGCTTTATGTCCCGCGCTATCAATCGAAAAGCGACGATCCGTACGTGTTTGGTCAGACTCCGCACTCCGGGCATTTCCGTCGATTCGGCGACGGGAAAGTGGAAGTGTTCTACGCTTACCACTGGCTAATCCGTCCCGATGGCAGTGCCGAGCGGCTTCTGCAGGACGATGAGGTGGGCTGGCATGCCGGCAACTGGGACATGAACTGCCGGTCGATTGCGATCTGCTTTGACGGCGATTTCAGTGTCGGCCCACCGACCGACGCCGCGATGCAGAAAGCCACAAGCCTTATCCGCGACTATAAGCAGAAATTCAATATCAAGGAGGTGCTTGGGCACAACGATGTCCGAGCTTCGACGACTTGCCCCGGCCCCTGGTTTCGATCAGGCGGCAAAGAGCTGTTGCTGCGTTAAGCCTTTCGGCAAAACGAAAGGCTTTTTCTTTTTGCCAATTTACTCTTGCCAAACCTGAAGCTTTATGCTAGAATCTTTGGGTTATTAATCATACATATTCTCCGATGAGTTTCGGGCCTGTTTTGCAGGATCAAGACAATGAACCTGCGAAATCCGGAATCAAATGACGAGGATAGAAGTATTTAAGGATCAAATTTATGAAACCCATCACACTGATGGATATGCTTAAGGCGGGCGTGCATTTTGGCCACAAAAAGTCGCTGTGGAATCCCAAAATGTCTTCTTATATTTACACGACCCGCAACAACATCCACATTTTGGATTTGGAAAAAACCAAGACCAAGCTTTCTGAAGCTTTGAATTTCGCGCGCGACATCGCATCCCGCGGCGGTACGATTTTGTTTGTCGGGACCAAACGTCAGGCCAAAGACGAAGTGCGCAAAGCCGCCGAAGCCTGTGGCATGCCGTACGTCGTCACCAGGTGGCTCGGCGGCACGTTTACCAATTTCCGCACGATCCAGCGCACGATCAAGAAAATGGAGCGCTTGGAGAAAATGATCGAAACAGGGGAGATCAAAAAATATACCAAGAAAGAACAGCTGATGATCGCCCGTGAAGTGGAAAAAATGAAAACATTTTTCTCCGGGATCAAGGATTTGAAAAAATTGCCGGAAGCGATTTTCGTCCTCGACACCAAATATGACCACATCCCGGTGGAGGAAGCGAGACAGTCGAAAGTGAAAGTCATCGGTCTCGTGGACACAAATTCCGATCCGACAAAAGTGGATTACGTTATCCCTTCCAATGACGATGCGATAAAGGTTATCACTTTCATGGCCCAAGCCATGGCCGACGCCATCAACGACGGCCGCAGCAGCATGGCGCAGGCAGTCATGACTCAAACCGAAGGCGCGGCTGTAGCTAAGTAGTATTAGGGAACAGTATAAGTATAAGGAGAAAAATCCATGAACATTTCAACTGAAGAAATCAAGAAACTTAGAGAAACCACTGGGGCCGGGATGATGGATGCGAAGAAAGCCCTGCAAGAGAGCAAAAACTTTGATGATGCCGTAGCTTACTTGCGCAAAAAAGGCCACGCGACTCTGGCCAAAAAATCTGATCGTACGGCCAAAGAAGGAATTATCACTTCATACATTCATGCCGGCGCCAAAGTCGGCGTGCTTCTGGAACTGAACTGCGAAACTGATTTTGTGGCGCGCAACCAGGAATTCCAGCAGCTGGCTTCGGAGATTGCTCTGCATGTGGCCGCAGCCGCTCCGATCTATGTCAGCCGGGACCAAGTCCCAGCCGCTGCTCATGAGACGGAAAAAAATATTTATCGCGAACAGATCAAAGACAAACCCCTTGCGATGCAAGAGCAGATCATCGCGGGCAAATTGGAGAAATATTATGAGATGGTCTGTCTGCTGGATCAGCCTTACGTCCG
>Ga0210400_10005734_pt1 | contig 10515 bp, 5 predicted proteins | sample IncBWH26MmetaG_FD_155456 | JGI IMG/M metagenome (GOLD analysis project Ga0210400, IMG submission 155456) | Forest soil microbial communities from Barre Woods Harvard Forest LTER site, Petersham, Massachusetts, United States - Inc-BW-H-26-M | ecosystem: Environmental > Terrestrial > Soil >... | reverse complement strand
TTGGCCTGCTCGAGCCTTGCCTCGGCTCTTATCAAATACTGCTCGCCCAGCCTTAAAATCATCTGATATTCCGTAACGGGTGAGCCGTACATTGCGCTTTTATATTTAAAAGGATAATAATAGCTCACAGCCGGCGCAACGGTAGAATCAATGAACACATTGACCCAATTGATCATTCGCTCGTCTCCAGGCTCGAAGCTTGACAATAGATTCTGACTGAGGTATACAGGATTGTTTACGCTCGGGCCTGTAGAAGGAATAATATAGACCCAGCCGTCCTCGGTGTTCCTGCCGTCATTCACAGGCTGTAGTTGCCAAATAGCCTCCGAACTGTTCGCCAGAAATACATCATTCAAACTGTCCAAAGCATACATCATACTATTGATCAGCGATGACGCCTGAGTCTCCGCATTAGCCCAGTCCCCCTTATAAAGATAGGCCCGTGCAAGCATAGCAGTGGCGGCCCCTTTGTTGGGCCGGGTCCGTTCGGTTGTGCTCGTCGTTGCATCCGATAGCAGGTACCCGGATGCAAGATTCTTTTGCGCGTCAATAAGGTCGCTTAGAATCTGATCATAAATAGTATCTACCGGGCTCTGCGAAATTCTGGCATTTTGTTTAGGATCTGTGGTTAATACCAGGGGAATATTCCCGTAGAGATTGACTAAATAGAAATAGTTAAAGGCCCTGAGAAACTCGGCCTCACCAAGTAATTGTTGTTTAACCGATGGGGTCAATGCCGTGGACCCCGAAAGGCCCTCGATAGCCGAATTGATCACAAAAATCTCCGGATATGTGGTTAACCAGATATTCGGCGCCGTAGTATTCGAAAGGCCATTCGTATAATACTCCGAATAGGTTATGTTATTGACGCCGCTGTATAAGGCAAGATTGTCCGCGGACAATTCCGAATAAAAACTCATAAATGAATTCATGTATTGTCCGGATGTAAGCCCATCGCCGGACATCGAAATATAAGCTCCGGTCAAGACCGCGGCGGCGGTTGCATCATTGGAATATACGTTTGCACCATTTGTGCTTGTTATCGGAGCGGATACTTCGACCAATTTTTTACAGCTTGTCAACAAAAGAATTATATAAAAAAGAGCCCACTTAGTAATAGTATGATGTTTCATATTTGACTGTTTCATAAGTTTAAAGACCCAATTGAACTCCGAATGTGTATACCCGCAAGATCGGTAGGCTGGTGGTGCTCAATGTCTCCGGGTCCAGGCCGATGTATTTGGTTATTGTAAACAGATTTTGCCCCCGGAAGAACACTCTCAAATTTGTCAAATGAGATCGCTTGATCAGCTTTTCTGGAAATTGCCAGGACAGGGTTAAGTTTTTCAGCCTTCCATAGGAAGCGTCGCGATAACGCAGGTCGCTCGAGCTGGCATGGCTGAATACCGAAGAGAGACTGCTATTAGCACTGAACCTTTCGTGTGTAGCCTGATTTCCTGCTGTTTGCCATCGATCCAATACAACGGATGGTTGATTTGTCGATGGCTGTCCCGGTCTATTCCCCAGGAAATAGTTGGCACCTTCCCGCTTGACATATTGAAATAAAAATCCGAGTTCGAATCCCTTGAATCTAAAATTATTCGACCATCCGCCATACAACGTAGCACTGCGATTAAAAATTACGGTAGCATCGGTAGGAAAAGTCGGCGTAGCAGTGGGCTTTCCATTTTTGTCCGCAATTAGATACATCCCGGTTGTGGGATCTACGCCTAGTGAGTGATAGACCCTGATTATATTTATCGATTTCCCTATGACCAAAAAATTCGCTTCGGTAGAAGAATCCAGGTTTGGAAAAGAAACCAGTTTATTCTGCGGAACAGTAATATTAAAATCGGTAGTCCACCCGAAGTCTCGCCCGTTTATCACTACGCCATGAATCGCTCCTTCCAATGAAGTATTCTGAACAACTGCGGGAAAATTTTGCGGTGTGCCAACCACACCTACAGTGCTGGGATATGCCAGGGCCAAAAGCTCATTTGATGAACGATTGACATTATAGTTGACATTGATTAACAGTCTGTCTTTAAAAATACCCAAGTCTAACCCGATGTCCATTTTCTTTGTCTCCTCCCACTGTAAGTACGGGTTGGGGATGCCTGCGGGCACTAGCCCTGTCGCGCCCTCGTAGGGAACGGCTGAATAAGTCGGATTATATAAATTAAGATATTGGTAATCGCCTATCTGATCGCTACCCGTGGTGCCATAGCTGATCCTGAGTTTGCCAAAGCTCAACCAGCTAAAGTTTTTCTTCAAAAACTCTTCTTGAGAGAATATCCACCCAGCACCTACCGCACCAAAATTATGGAATTCATTAGCGGATCCGAATCTACTGCTACCGTCCCGCCTGGCAGTAATATCCAATAAATATTTGTCACCTAAATTGTAATTCAGTCTGCCGAAAAGGGCATTATATTTATACGTAGAAATCGTTGAAGATAACGCAACTACAGTGGAGGCAGATAAAATATTTCCGATCGCCTGATCCGTATTATAACCGGTGCCATCCAATTGAGATCCGTTGCTATTCGTTTGTTGAATGGTCGATCCCACCAAAGCTTCTAATTTTCCGCCTAGAACAGCCAGTTTATAATTCAGCTGCGGTTCTACGAGCCATGTATTGATATTATTATGACTATAGTCGCCTTCACGCGGGGTATTTGGCCTGTTTTCAGGCCTTATCGAAGTCCAAGGAATCATAGTGACCTCATCCGACTGTATGTTATTATATCCGAAGCTGCTTTTTATCTCCAAACCCTTTAGAATCTCATAGCTTATCAGGGCATTGCTTAAAAGATTATTTGTTTTATTGTTATAGTGCCGGGTATTTGTACCAAAGGGGTTAGTCCAGGTTGAAGCACCAGCTGATTTGGGCATCCAATTGATCGAGCCATCCGGATTATATATTGCGGGCGCGTCCGGCGCTAAAGTAAGTGCCACACCCGTAAGATCGCTATTGGGTAGTTTACTATCGTCAAGTAAGTAATTGCCCGTCAATTGAATTTTAAATCGCTGATTCGGAGAAATATTATTTATAGCAAAATGAACCGAGCCCCTATTGTCCGAAAAATCTCCCGGAAATACGGTAGTCTCCCTGTGATAGGTTCCGCCGATCAAATAAGTGGTATTAGCACTCCCACCGGAAACCGTACTACTGAAATTAGAATATTGGGCAGTTCCTCCTATAAGGACCTTCTGCCAGTTGGTGTACCGGGTCGAGTCCCAAAATCCATTGATGTCATAATCGGTAGCGCTTGGTTTCGGGCTGCCGTCGTTTTGTTTTGCCTCGTGCCGCATGGCTAAATATTGGGGAGTATTTAACAGATTCACGAAATGTGGAACTTTCCCGACACCTTGTTGCAGATCGAAATCCACTTTTTTAGTGCCGGCCTTCCCCTTCTTTGTAGTGATAAGAATCGCACCATTAGCGGCCCTGGAGCCATAAATGGCGGTCGCATCCGCGTCCTTCAATACCGTGATGCTTTCTATATCCGCTGGATTTATAAAATTTAAGGGGTTGCCAAAAGAAGTTATATTGACACCGGAAGCGCCCACAATTCCGCCCAGATTGTTCAATAATTCCGACACAAAAGGTACACCGTCAATTACATAATACGGGTCATTCCCGTTGGATATACTGTTTTGCCCCTGGATCAATGCGGTTACGCCACTCCCCGGAAATCCCGTGGCTTGCGTAATAAAAAGACCGGGTACCCGACCCTCCAGGGCCAATAGTGGATTGGTCACAGGCTGTTTTTCTATGTCTACAGCCTTGATGGTGGTGATATCCCCCGTATTAAATCTTTCGGATGTTGTCCCATAGGCTATAACCTGTACTTCATCTAGCGGGCTGTTTGACCGGCTAAGCGCAATGGAAATGTTCTCGTTTCCGCTCCATTTGTATTCCCGGGAGCCATACCCGGTAAATGAAATCACCAGGGTGGCGTCGGTAGTTCCCTTTAGCAGAAACTCGCCCTTCTCGTTAGTGACCGTCCCCTTCTTCGTCCCCTTAACCGTGACCGAAGCCCCGGCTAACGGGTTACCAAGGCTGTCGGTGACACGACCGTGAATGTCGCCCGGCGGGAGCGCTGTCTGCTCAATGGATTGGCTTGCCTGCTTTCTCTTCACAACTATATACCTATCCTCAATCGTATACGCCAGCGGCTGATCCTTAAAACAGAGGTCCAGCACATCTTGCAATCTCGCATTCCGCACATTCAGATCCACCGGATGCGCATTCTCCAGCTCGATCTTCGCATAGACGACATTGTAGCCCGTCTGGCTCTGGATTTCGGCCAGCGCCTTCTCCAACGAGGCATGGTGCAGCGAAAGGGTCACTTGTTGGGAGTAGCCCGTTGCGCTGACCTGGAGGGCGCCGGCGAGTAAGATAATAGCAGTGAGTCGCATGATCCGCAGGGTTTTGGTTAGGCCCCGCCCTAGTAAAAGCGGGGTACTACAAAGAGCCTTAATATGCATAACTTTGTACAAGTTTTGGGTTAAACAATAAGCAGTCCTAGACAGATTGTATTTACATGGGTGACCCAAACTATTTGCCGGGGAGTGCTTCCAACACTTTCCGGTTTTTATTTGGGGCCGCCTAGTTCATAGTATAAGCGATCAGCAGGATGAGATTTAAAGCAGAATGAGGTTTATGGTAGTACGGTGATCTTTTTCCCTTCTATAGTAAAGTGTGCGCGATCGGTTAATTCAAGTATCCTGAGCAGTTTGGAAATCGGTACATCGCGGGATATGGTCGCCACGAAGCCGAGCTTGTTGTCGGTTTGGTAGTCCACTTGCACATCGTACCAGCGGGCAGCCTCCTGGAGGATGGTCTGGATACTGGCGTCGTTGAACCGGAATTGGCCGTTTTTCCATGCGAGGACTTCCGCGATTTCTACGTTTTCCGAGACCTTCATGTTGCCCTCTTTATCCTTGACCGCCTGTTGGCCGGCGTGGTGAAGGATGGACGGGGCTTTCCCGTCCGCCTCTACCTGCACACTGCCTTCGATAAGGGTGGTCTTGACGGATAGCTCATCTGGATAAGCCTTGACATTAAAGGATGTACCGACGTCTTCGATGGTCTGGGACCCGGCCTTTACGGAAAAAGGGTTATTCTTATCATGCACCACTTCGAAATAAGCCTCGCCCGTGATCTCCACCTGGCGCCGGTTACTGGTAAAGGCGACAGGATAGCGAATGGAGGACTCGGCATTGAGCCAGACCTTGGAACCATCCGGCAGGACGAGCCCGTAGGTTCCGCCCCGGGGCGTAGTCAAGACATTGTATACAATCTCTATTGGTTTTTCCGCTAATGGGTTATAAGCGAGCTGTCCGCCCGCCGCATTGACGATATTCGCGTTACCTTGTTGAGCAATGACGCCATTATGCGTGCTGTCGAGAAGAATCTGGTTACCGTTGCCCAAGGTCAGCACCGCTTTATTGCTGCCTGGTGACACATCGTTTTTGAAACGTTGCGCCTGGGTGATCGGCGCTTCAGGGATTGGTGTCTTATTTTTTATCCAGTAAGCGCCCGCGCCCAAGACCAGCAATATCGACGCGGCAGCAGCGTATCGCAGAAATCGGGTACGAAGCCGAATAATTTTGGCGGGGTGGATGCCCGCCCGCTCGATAATAGTCGCCAGCATCTCCTTCCGTAGCGTTTCCTCCTGCTCATTCGACAGGGGGTCAATCCGTCCTTCGAGCCTTGGATAGTAAGCTTCCAGCAGGCGCACTTCGGCCTCTGAGGCCCGACCTTCGATATATCTCTCCACCAAATCCTGGAAATCCTGTTTTTTCATTTGCGCGGTTCTAGATTGTTTGTACGGAAACAGCTCCCCCACCCTACGGCATGTTATGTTTTTTTTAAGAAATTGTTATGGAGCCGGTTTGTCAGAAGGTCATGAACAGCACTAAAAAGGCTTCGCTAAGGCCTTTGCGCAGGTGGCGGAGGGTCTGGGACATTTTCTTTTCCACGGTCTTGACCGAGATGTCCATTTTCTCGGCGATCTGGGCATAGGTGAGTTTTTCATCGCGGTTCAGCAGGAAGGCCATCCGGGCGTCCTCGGGCAGGGAGGCCAGGAGATCCCGGACCAGGTGTTCGAGCTCTTTATACAGGAGTGGGTTTTCGATGATCATATCGGCGGAGACTCCGGCCAGGCGTTCGTAGAATTCTTTCGTCGCCTTGCCCGCACGGATGGCTTTAAAGACCTTGAAGCGAGTGGCTTGTTGCAAATATGTTTTGGGATATTCGATCCAGACGTCGGCGCGGCGTTGCCAGAGGGAAGTGAAGACATCCTGGACGATGTCGCGGCTGGCCTCCTGGTTTTGGAGGATGGAGAGAGCCGTATAGTAGAGGCTTTTCCAGTGCCGGTTATAGAGCTCGGTGAACGCGCCGGCGTCGTCTTGTTGCAATAGGGCAACCAGCTCCTGGTCCTGGTAATGGGTATAGACCGACATAAGGGAAAATATGTACGAAGGTAGCAAAAAATTAAGGAGTCATTAATTTTTTGGGGTGTTTCGGAGGATGAAAGTGAAGCCACTTTTTTGTCTTAGGGGTTTTTTCTTCAAAAAAAACCGGCTGGAATAAGCACTCCGCCGGTTGACGAAGAATCCGCCGAGAGTGGCGAAGATGCAAATTATGACAGCGTCAATAGATGCCAGTCTCAAGAGAGATTTCCAGGAATTGCTGGAGAAGTACCGCAGAGTGTGGATTTCGATGTCTATGGGTATCCGCGGTTCGAGAAATATGCTGCGGTGGCTCAACGGCAAACCGGCCATTGTCACCGAACAGGGCGGCCATGAGCTGCTCACCGTGGGTGGCATGCGGTATTAGGTTTCCCTTATCGATTGATGATATTTCCGATTGGGGCGTTAATTTCGTTCAAAAGAATCATTCGGGTAAGCTGGTGCAGAAAAAGGTGTTGTTGGAGCAAGGATACTATCAAAAGATCGGCACACCGGTACTAAAGAAATTCCCTAATGGCCGACAATATTATGAAGCGACCTTGCAGGAATTGGGTCGGTCTTTAAATTGATTTTTAATATGGAGAAAGCAACAAGGCAAAGCTGGTTAATGAATCCGATGTCGCAAGACAATATCACCGTAGACGTGCTATGGAAATTCTCTGCGGACGATTACCATAAAATAGAGATGGGCTATGTGCCGAACGATTTCCCCGGAGACCGGTATTTTATGTTCATGGAGGATAATATTTTTTATATCGGCATGACCAGCGGCATTTGTACGCATATGCTTTGGTTCAGGAAGTCGGGAAGTGAATATGAACTTTATAAAATACAGATGGCGAGAAATCCTCATTACGATAGGGAAAAACAAATTAAAAGAGAGCTAAGTACAATAGAAGTGATTTTTTATGATACCCTCCGGGTGACATTATGAAAACCTATATAAATCCGCTAGCGGCAATACAATTGTTGGTGTTAACACCAACATAAGTTGTGTTCCTCAAGATTGGGCTGTCAAGTTTCCCATGGCGCAACTGGCATCAAACTGATTTAATTAGTAGGCCAGGTGGGTTCACCCGCCTTCATCTTCTCATAAGCATCTTCGATCTCCTTGTCTCCCGGAGCCAATATATGGGAACGTTCCTCTAAAGCCATTCCCTCTTTTGTTCGGCCTAATTTGTATAAAAGATTAGCCTTTGTATCCATTTCAAGCGGCGTCATATTAGACTCGACAGAAAGCGCTTTATCGACCCAGGATAACGCTTCCTCCAATTCTTTCTTATCGTTGCTATACTTGAAAACCTCAAACGCATCATTATTTAAGATAATAGCCCCCACTCCTTCGTTCGACCAATGGTCGATGCCCGCGAGCTCCATTTGCCTGATAAAAGATGTTACATATTTTGTCCAATTTTCGCTGGCTTTAAAAAAGTTGGCTTTTCCATCCACTACATTTTTCTCGACAAATGATTTATCATAATTTCTCTTAATACTTTTTTCTATTTTTGCCCAATTGGGTTCTTTCTTATCTCTCATTCCCCTTTTTATTGAAGGATCGACCTCATCTCTGTATACAATAAAATTGATCAACTGTCCAGAATAATTTTTTGACCCGGTGACCGAGTCGATCAAATTTCTATTGTCGAAATAAAGCCGGAATAATCGATCTCTCCCATTCAATGTGTTTTTGTATTTGTTGACAAACTCGATATTCTCTTTTGTCCATAACGAAGAAGCATTGGCGCTTTTTAAAAGATAATTTCGCATGTAGTCCCTTGCAATTGATGAGGCAAGACTATCTTCTTTCAAAGCCGCAGCCTCATAAGCCAGCGATCGGATCATTTCAATTGTCATATTTCCATGCTGATAACTCCAAAGCCTTTTATAAAACTGCCGGTCAGGATCAGTAGCCGCCTCGATTATTTTCATAAAGCCATTTACATCGGCTGCGCCGGCCGCCTTGTGAACCGGCTCTCCATCCGGAGCCAGGAACAGGAAGCTCGGATAAGCCTTGATCCGATATTGCAGACCCAGGTCATGCGATACTTTGTGCAATTCCTTTACACTCGCATCGTCACTTGCCGTGCTATCCATCTGCAGTTTCACTGAGATGAAACGCTCATTGACCAAGTTACCTATTGTATCGTTTGTGTACACTTGCCTATCCATCCATTTACACGGACCACACCACGTCGCATAAAAGTCTATAAATATATATTTGTTTTCTTGTTTAGCTCTTAAAAGGACTTGATCCCAGGTCATACCATGCACAAAAGCTATCCCTTTACCTTGCGCATTACTTACGAGTGTATTTTCTTGTGCTATGGAAAGCAATGGCAATATCGCCACTCCGAATAACAACTTTTTCATTGATGAATAATTTTGATATTTGATTGTTGATATTTTTGTTTACCCTGCGGCGATAGGTTCTACGACCGCACATCCGACCGGTACTCGATCCCTTACTTTCTCAACCGGACCACCTCCAGAATGTTACGGCCCTTCAGAAAATAGACCAGCCGACTATTATCAGAAAATGACACTCAAGGGCGGATACCCGCCACCGCCCCGTTCTCTTTCCGCGTTGTTGGTGTTAACACCAACAACGGTCGACTCACATTATTGTCGAGATACGCCCATCATACTATCCTCCTTTGGCAGTCACGTTATCTCGTCCTTAAATAGGTTGCGCTTACCGCCTAAGGGATCGCCCCACTTTTATCCAACTCCAATCCATTTACCCCCCCCCGTATCTTCGCCGGCACTCCCTCAGTCATCCACATAGGAGGTCGCTGCCCCTTCAGGTAATAGTCAAAGAACTGCTTCACTCGTATGGTAAGATCCATTGCGTCCTTGCCGTTTAAAACATGTCCGCCTTGTGCATATTGCAGCAACCACACCTTCTTGCCCGCCCGCTTCAGTCCCAGGAACATCTCCCGGGCTTGCTCATAAGGCGTTGATTTATCCTTATCTCCTTGCATGATCAACAGCGGCGTGGTCACACTGTCCAGCGAGAAGATCGGTGAGTTCTCGATATACAGATCAGGACGCGTCCAGGGCGTCACTCCCACACCATAGGGGCTCCCCGCAGACCCGAATTCCAAATATGATTGCCCGAAATAATTATCACCTTCATCGTATTCACTCACCAGATCTGCAGGCCCCGCCGCAGTACACGCCGCCGCAAAACAATGTGTATGTGTCACCAGGTAGTTCGTCTCCCAGCCCCCAAAACTATGCCCCGTGATCCCCATCCTGGCGGGGTCCACCCACCTGTACCTGGACAGATACTTCGCCGCTGACCCCAACGCCTCCACCACACTCTGCCCATTATGCCCCTGCCGGTAATAGATGTCCGGCGTGAAGACCAGATACCCATTGCTCACAAAATAAGCAATATCGATCCGCCCCTGGCAAAGCTCCGGTCTCTCATATCCGTGTAGATTAGCGCTCATTCGCTCATAATAGGTGAACAGCACCGGGTATCTTCGCGTCGTGTCAAAGTCCTCCGGCTTGTACAACACCCCCTCCGAGTACCGCCCATCCGGCAATTGCCACCGCACCAGTTCCGTCCTCATCCAGTTGTACCTCTTCTCCGGATTCAACCGACTTAGCTGCCGGTAGCTGATAAGATCATCCGTCACATATACGTTCGGGAACTCCGATGCCGCCCTTCGGCATACCAAGAACCGCTGTCGGTCTCTCGCCTTTTTCGGAATGGACGTCGGAGCCGCCTCCCCGATCTGTCCCAGTCGTAGGATACAGTAGGCATATGGGCCCATCGTCCTTTTCTCCGGCCCTCTCTTGCCTTCCGCATCCACCACCCAAAAACCATTATCCTTGCTCTGCTCATCGAACCCCTCCAGCACCACCTCCTCTCCCGGATGGATCACCTGTCCATCTGTCGCAGGATCGAAATTTATGACTCCGAACACGATATGATGCGTCCGGCCGTAGGACCGTGTGATGTTCACCGGCGATACTTGTCCCAACAGGTCCACCTTCCAGATATCGTACCGATCATACAGGTAC
>Ga0210400_10005733_pt1 | contig 10516 bp, 6 predicted proteins | sample IncBWH26MmetaG_FD_155456 | JGI IMG/M metagenome (GOLD analysis project Ga0210400, IMG submission 155456) | Forest soil microbial communities from Barre Woods Harvard Forest LTER site, Petersham, Massachusetts, United States - Inc-BW-H-26-M | ecosystem: Environmental > Terrestrial > Soil >... | reverse complement strand
GGTTTTGACAAGCGTCTCTTCCCGTTCGTTCCGCGTGGCCCCAAACCGTTGGTCTTCCAGCAACAGCTGTTCTTCTTCCGCACGCGCCCGGGCATCGACATCCGGATAGTTGACTTTTATCCAGCCGATGAGTTCTCCGCGATCGGCAATGCTCTTTGTCAATGGAAGGGACTTGCCCTGCTTTGGTATAAGAAGGAACGCCTCTTTCTCTCCTTCCCGATAGCCATCCAATTCATTCAGCGGTATGGTCCGGGTGGAAAAGACCGTTCGTTGGGTCAGCGCCTGATCGTCGATCGTGACAACCATCACCCGGGGTTCGCGCATAAGATAGTACCCGATAAATGCACAAAGCAGCCCCAGAAGAAGAAGGCCCAGCATCGGGCGAAGGCCCCCGGATTGGGCCGCACGATAAAATAGGAAGACCGCGCCGGCAAAACAAACCGGCATGAAAAAGTAGCAAAAGGCCTTGTGAAGCCTGCTCATCGGATATTCTCTCATGGTCTACGAACTAATGGTGTTGATCTTACTCCCAAATCCTGCGCGGGTCACCGTCCCCCTATAATAACGCAGGTAATAGAAATTTATGCTGGGATTAACATAGAAGCCTCCATAGGGTCTGAAGCCATAGAGCCAATTATAGTAATCCGGGGGGAGCTGGGAGTATTCGATCGGGCAGGAATTCGTAGAATCGGGCTGGTCGCCGGAATAGTACACGGGATCAGAATAATATCCCTGCTGGTACATGGGCTTGTTACAGGCCGCCAGGGCTGCGGTGATCAGGACTAGCTTGATGCCGGTGGTCTTTTTCATAACGGTGGGGTGCTCTATAAAGATAATTCGCCCGATTTCGGCCTGCCGTTATCGGGTGGTTATAGGCTGGTTATTGAATCGTTATCCATATTGTGCGCCGGCAGGGGATTTTATCCAGCTTTTATTCACAGCCCTGGTTTTTTTGTCCCCACTGAAGCCTGAATGCCAGCAACATATCAGACGAATTGATAAATTGGCCCTTTTAACGATGCCAGCACCGGAACTATCCTATTTACTCGAAACCTCCCCGTCCGTACAGATCATCCGGATGCGTAATGCTCATTGGGTGATCCCCTTTCTTTCCAGGGCATTTAAGACCGGGAACGCCCTCTCCTTACCGGAACAGACCCTGATAAACGCACTTGCCGAAGAATTGCGCAACCATTCCGAAGATGTGGAAGACCTGGAGGAGGCCCGGATCGAATTTGGGGAAGACGAGGAAAGCCGGGCGCGGAAATATCTCCTCAATTGGGTACAACGCCGGCTGTTGCAGGATTTTCCCGACACGGACGCGTTCACCCGATACCAGCTCAGCTCCCATACCGAAAAGCTGATGCAATGGCTGCAAAGCCTGGAAAAACGGCAGTTTGTCGGGACGGAAAGCCGTTTCCGTTTTCTCTTCCAAACCCTGCGGGAGATGGTCGAATATACGGAGGATGATGCCGCGAAGCGGCTTGAGGACCTGAAGAACAGAAGGGCGGAGATCGACAAAGAGATAAAAAAGATCGAGATGGGCTACCAGCCCGAGGTCTACACCAATGCCCAGTTGCGGGAGCGCCTGGAATGGTTCACCCGCCTCAGCCATGAGCTGCTTAGCGATTTCCGGGAAGTGGAAGATAATTTCAAGACCATCCACCGCCACATCGTGGAGCAACATACACGCGCCGAGATCAATAAAGGCGCCATCGTCGGCTTCGCCTTCGAAGCCTATGACGCTCTGAGGAAAAGCGATCAGGGCAGGAGCTTCTACGCCTTCTGGGACTTCCTCGTTTCGCGGGCAGGCCAGGAAGAGTGGCGGGAGCTGACCGACCAACTGCTGCAAATACTGCAGGAACGGAATATCGAAAGCGACGGCGATTTCGTGCAGGATATCAAGTCTCTGCTACTGCAGCAGGGGCGCAATGTCTATGAGTCCAACGACCGGATGGCGGAGAAACTGAGCCGCATCATTACGGAGAAAGAGATCGCGCGTCACCGGCGACTGCGGCAGCAGATCGGGCAGATCAAGGAGTTGGTGTTCCAATTCATGGAGGAAGAGCCGCCAGCCGGTGGCATCCGGCTCGATATGCCGGCGCCGATCCGGATGAATATGGAACGCCGGCTCAACCTGGTAGAACGGCAGGCCTCCGGAATCGTTAAACAACCGGCCAACGCACGCGAAAAAGTTGCAGACCTCGAGCGGTTTAGCCGGCTGCTCAGCACGACCCATGTCGACAAAAAGAAACTCTGGCAGAAAGTCGAGACCGTACTCGAACAAAAGACGACGGCCACGCTGGCGGAGATTGTCGCCATCACGGGGTTGGAGCATGGCGTCGCCGAAGTCGTCGGTTATTTTGGTTTTCTCCGCGAAAAAGCATCCAGGGTACAGTCGATGCAGGATATAACGGAGCTGATCCCGCTGGATCAGGAAAAGACGCGATTCATCGAAGTACCCTATTTGTTATTTAGCAGATAGGATCAACATAGCATCATGAACATAGAAAAACATGTCATCTTACCATTTACGCCGGTTTTTATAAAACTCCTCAAGGGGCCGGTGGAATACCTGGAAAAGACCGCCTGGGAACAACTGCTCCGGTACCAGGTGGAGCTGACCAGATTCCTTCAGCAACTGGGGCTCGTGCTGATCCTGGAGAAAGAGGACGGTTATGCCTATCTCGAACAAACTCGCCTCGATGAAGAAGAGAACGTCACCGGCTGGATACGCCGTGTCCAACTGGGATATGAAGAAAGTGTATTGCTGGTGCTGTTGCGTGATATGATGGCCGAATTCGAAGTTGGGGAGGCCGGCGCCCGCGAATTGATCAGGAAACGCCGGGAGATAAAGGAATACGCGGAGCTTTTCTTCCGGGAGAACGCAAGCCGGGTCAGGTTTATCCGCGACCTGGACCGGCTCATCGATCGGGTCGAAGAACTGGATTTCCTCGAAAAGGTGGAACATCACGAGCTTTCCGACGAACAAAAATTCCGGGTCAAGAAGATCATCAAGGCCCGGGTCGACAACGAGGTATTGGAAAATTTCAAACAACAACTATCCGAGCATGCAGTTGGGCGTATTTAGTACCGATGAGAACAAATCCGGTTTCCGTTTGCAGTACATGGAGATCTTCAACTGGGGAACTTTTGACGAACATGTCTGGAAGATAGCGCCGGGCGGTGAAACCTCCCTGCTTACCGGCGCCAATGGCAGCGGCAAGACGACATTTGTAGACGCCCTGCTAACCCTGATCGTCCCCGAAAAGAAACATCGTTTCTACAATCAGTCATCCGGAAGCGAGAAAAAGGGCGATAGAACAGAGGAGTCCTATGTTCTCGGAGGCTATGGCAGCGTCCATGCCGATAATGGTCTGTCCAGCAAGACCCTCTATCTCCGGGACAACAAGGAACAGGCTTATAGCATCCTGCTTGCCCATTTTTCCAACGAGACCGATCAAACCGTCACCCTTTTCCAGGTGCGATGGTTTAGCGGCCACGATATGCGCCGGGTCTTTGCGATCGCCCATAAACCCCTGCACATCGAGGATGATTTCAGGCCTTTTGATCTCGGCGGTGCCTGGCGGCGCCGCATCGATCAGCAATACAATAAGGGCAGCCGCAAACAGGTGGAATGGTTCGACGCCGCCAACCGTTATGCCCAGCGGATGGTTGAAGTGCTGGGAATGCAAAGCATGCAGGCGCTGAGCCTTTTTAATCAGACCATGGGGATCAAGGTGCTGGGCGACCTCAACGAATTCATCCGCGGCAATATGCTGGAGCCCCGTAACATGGAGCAGGAGTTCCAGGAACTGAAGAAACATCTTTCGACCCTGCTCGACGCGCAGCGCAATATCGAAAAGGCAGGGGAACAGGTAATGCTCCTCCGGCCGTTAAAGAAGCATTTTCTCGCTTATAGGGAACAAACCGACCTGGGCCTGGCGGCGCGGCAGGAGTTGGACACCGCCCGTATCTGGAAGAACTATACCCAGTACCATCTGCTGGACGAACATATCCGCATCCTCGAAATGGAGGCTGCGGTCGTTCGGGCGGCGTCGGAAGAGTCAAAACAACGGATCGCGGCGCTGCTGGAAGAAGAACGGGTAACCCAAAACCAGCTGGAGCAGAACAAGGCTGGTCAGCGATTACAGCAATTACAAAAGGAAAAAGAAAGCCTGGAACAACTGGTAAAAGAAGCCGAAGCCGCGTTGGTAAAATTCTCCGAATGGTGCGCGCTATTGCACCTGGAGACGGATCCGGGCGATGAAGCCGCTTTCCAGCGGGTCAAAAAAGAGGCCGACCGTGTGGAAAAAAAACTGGCTACGGAGATGCGGAATAATAACGAAGACCTGTATGACGCGCAGCATCGGCAAAAGAAGGCCACGGAAGAGCAGAAAAGAGTGGAAAACGAACTGAACACCCTGCTGCAAAGCAGGAATAATATCCCGACCCAGCTCATCGCCCTCCGTCGCGATCTCTGCACCGAATTGAAGCTGGATGATCATGATCTCCCTTTCGCCGGTGAATTGATGCAGGTGCGTAACGAAGAACTGGCCTGGCAGCCCGCCCTGGAAAAACTCCTGAATCCTCTCGCCTTGCGGTTGCTGGTGCCGGACAAATATTACCGGAAGGTCAGCCGCTATGTCAACAACACCCAGCTCAAGGCCAGGCTCGTCTACCATCTGGTCAAGGATGTCGCCCTCCAGCAACATGCCGATGCCGGAACGGTCTGGCACAAGCTCGAATTTCACGCCGGTCATCCGCTCAGCGCCTGGGTAGGTCAGCAAGTCATCCAGCAGTATGGGTATAGCTGTGTGGACAATGAAAGATCCCTCGAACGTTATGACCGCGCCCTCACCCTGCAGGGATTGATCAAGAATAAAGATCGTCATGAAAAGGATGACCGGCCCGGACGCAACGACGCGAGCCGCTATGTCATGGGATGGAACAACGAAAAGAAGCGGGAGGCCCTGCAAAACCGGCGGTCGCAGCTGCTCGATGAGCGCGAACAGGCAGAAGAAGCGCTGCAACGGGCCAACAACCGTAACAGCCGGTTGCAGGATCAGCTCTTCGCCGTCAAACAGGTACGGGAATATCCCGGCTTCAAGTCGCTAAATGTGTCCGCCCTCCGGCAGGCGGTCCACCATATCGAAGAGCAGACCGGAAAATTAAAAAAGGGTAGCGATCCGTTAAAAACCCTTACCCTGCAGTTGGAAGGCATCCGCAAGCAAATTGAACACCGCCAGCAGGAACGCGACCAGCTGGTCAGCAAGGCTTCCCTTTGCGAATACGAGTTGCAGGTCCGGGAAAAAGAACGGTTGGCGCTTTCGGGCTTCGTCCAGCAGCTGACCGGGGCCGACAAGGACCTCCTGCTGCAATTCCAGCAGAAACACGCCGCGCTACTGGCGGAAACCCCGCTTTCCCCCGATACGATCGATGAATGGTCTCGGCAGCTGATGGCTGCCGCGGAACAAACCGCCCGGCAATATGAAGAATCCGCGATGAAGGAAGGACGCGAACTGGACAGGGCCATCCATAAGATCAGGAACCCGCCTTTAGAAGTCCTGCAGCGGTTTACCGATTGGCAAGCCGACACGCAGCAACTTCCTACCGAACGGGAATACGCAGGCGAATACCTGGAATGGCTCAACAGGCTGGAATCGGAGGACCTGCCCAGGTATAAGAAAGACTTCGAACGGCTGCTTCACGACACCGCCGTCATCAAAATGGGGGTTCTTAATGAAGAGCTGGGAAGCTGGGAAAGAAAGATCAGGAACAGCATCGCCACGCTAAACCAATCGCTCGGCGGGATCAACTTCAACCGACTCCCGGACACGTATATTCAGTTGGGTATCCGGCCCGTGCCGGACACTGTCGTGAAGGAATTCCGGAGCCGCCTGCTGAACGCCCTGCCCCAGGCGCCGGACTGGCAGCAGAACAGCTTTGAAGAAAAAGCGCTTCATTTCAAACAGAATGTCCAGGCCTTTATCGATTCTCTCGATGAAAGCGAATCCTATCGAAGCAGGGTGCTGGATGTTCGTAACTGGTTCGAATTCTGGGCCGACGAGAAATTCCGGGCGACGCACGAGCTGAAAAAGACCTATCGCCAGATGGGCCAGCTGTCCGGCGGCGAAAAAGCCCAGCTGACCTATACGATCCTTTGTAGTGCCATCGCCTATCAGTTTGGCATCACTCGGGAGGGCCATAACTCCCGCAGCCTCCGGTTTATCGCCGTAGATGAAAGTTTTAGCAACCAGGACGAGGAAAAAGCCACCTACCTGATGGAGCTTTGCAAACAACTGCATCTCCAGTTGCTGGTGGTCACTCCAAGCGATAAGATCCAGATCGTCGAGAACTTCATCGCGCATGTTCATTTGGTGCAAAGGGTAAATAACAGACATAGTATCCTTTTCAATATGACAAGGAAGGAGCTGAAGGCGAATCGGGCAGGAATGGTTTTGGCATAATATAACCATCCTGCCCGATCAGCTAATGTCGGGCCTTCGGCCATCGGACCTCCGGACCGATCTGGGGCAGGAATGGTTTTGGCGTAAGGGGAAACCCCCGGCCCCGGATTTTTGTTAATCTCCTATGTGCTGCCCCCGATTTTTCCTACATTTAAGGGATGAAGTTGCGCGGGTTTCTGGTCGTTGCTTTTCTGGTATTTTCCGGGTCTGTTTTTTCGCAAGCCCGGAAGGATTCCAGCTTTTCCCTGTTTTTTAACCAAGGGATCAGTTTCACGCATGCCAACGACGTACATATCAACCGCTGGCTCGCCAAATACGGTTATCCCACCATTCCCAATACGCCCTCCAGCTACAATTTTGAGGCTGCCGCGATGCCGGCTTATTCGCATCTTTTGTACAGCCTCCGGCTTTCCAGCATCAATTCGGTGAATAACCTGAGCTCATTCAATATCATGGCCGGGCTATACGCCTCCGTCATAAAAACAAAAAGCTTCTTATTGTTTTTGGGCGGCACTACCGGTCTTCACCGGGATATCATTACGCTGAATGGCAAGTTGCCGCCCGAATACCAGGCGCTGGCGACGCAGGTCCACGCGCCCCTGGCCCTTCGGCGTACCGGTATTTGTCTGGAACCCGCTGCCAGGGCCTTCTGGTATCCCGTCCGGATGGGCAACTTACAGATTGGCCTTTTTGGCGGGCTGGGTTATGCGCTCGACTTCAATTCTCACTGGAAGCTTGGCTATTACAGCAACAATCACGGCAAGTACAGCCACTTCAAGGGTGTCAGCAGGCCCAGCGATCAGCAAAAGGTGAGTGAACATGGCGTCTCCTATAGCGCCGGCCTTAGCTTCCGCCTCAACCTCCATTAAGCAGAGACCCTTATTCTTCCAAAAACAAGAAGATTGTTTCCCATAGTGGGAATTTCGCCGGACCGGTGCAGGGCTACCAGGTTGGTTTATAGCTCCGCCCAAATTGGTACTTTTTTGGCCATACTTCTAACAGCGCCAATACCCTATTAATTCCGTAACCCCAAATCTGCTACCGATGAAACCGCATCCTGTGCTGTCGAGGAGTGGGTATTTCCCGCGCTTATTTACCCCACTATTGCTTCTTGCGGGACTCAATGGTCTCGCCCAAAGCTGCCCCACAAGCGGGGTCAGCACCATTAACAGCTATCCCACTACTTACTATCCGGCCGGGCAATTAACGGTTGCCGCCGGGAGCCATTCCATAACCCTTGGCCCGGTCACCTATGGCAGTGCACCGATCAACGCAGGGGATATCGTTCTGATCATCCAAATGCAGGGTGCCCAGATCAATTCCAATAATAACAACAGCTATGGCGACGGCAGCGGGTCGGGCAGCGGTTATCTTGCCAACGGCGCGATGTATGCCGGCTTGATGGAATACGCGGTGGCGACCTGCAATGTTCCGTTGGCGGGCGGCACCCTCACGATCGGCACAGGTACCGTCAACAACTACTCCAGCAATGTCTATGGCGTGGCCGGACAGCGCTATTCTTACCAGGTGATCCGCGTCCCGGTGTATTATGATCTTCAACTAACGGGCAGGATCACGGTACCCGCCTGGGATGGTATGGAAGGTGGCGTATTGGTTCTTTATGCCGGTCATAATCTCGATCTGAACGGCCAGACCATCGACGCCTCCGGTCTTGGTTTTCGCGGAGGCGGGGGCAGGGCTTTGACGGGCTACGGCAGCGGCTCCAGCGCGGACTATGTTACTCTCTCCACAAACACCGTCAACGGAAGCAAGGGCGAAGGTCTTGCAGGTACGCCGATCTATTTGAACCCGAATAATACCACGCTTTATACCGGATCGCTGGAAGGATATACCAACGGCAGTTATGGCCAGGGCGCCCCCGGAAACGCGGGTGGGGGCGGAACGGACGGGAATGCGGCTGCCAATGATCAGAACACCGGTGGGGGCGGGGGTGGTAATGGCGGCCCCGGCGGGGTCGGCGGTTATGCCTGGAGTTCGGGAATCGCCAGTGGAGGGCGGGGGGGCGATGGTTTCGCGCAGGTCTCTCCGTCACGGTTAGTAATGGGCGGGGGTGGCGGCGCCGGTACGACGAACAATGCCACGGGCACCCCGGGTTCCGGCTTTGCCAGCAGTGGCGCTGCCGGCGGAGGTATTATCATCCTGACGGCCGCAAACGCGATCATTGGCACCGGTACACTTCTTGCCAATGGCGGAGATGCGAACAGCACCGTACAAAACGATGGTGCCGGCGGAGGTGGGGCGGGCGGTTCCATTCTTATCTACAGTAATAATGGGAATATGAGCAATATCACGGCCCGGGCCAATGGGGGCACGGGCGGGACCAACCAAATGGGCGGCGGTGCTGCGCATGGCCCCGGCGGCGGCGGCGGCGGCGGGATCATCTATTCCAAAGCAAGCCTGAACGCGGCAAGCTCGGTCAATGGCGGGGCTGCCGGGACCACCAGCGGGCAGAGCACCAACTATGGCGCTACGGTTGGATCTGCGGGTATCCTCGTGATGAACATCAGTAGGACGGCCATGCCGACCTTTCCGCTGAATTGCACCGTGCTCGGCCTATCCCTCCCCGAAATGGGGAGTAGCCCGGAAAATGACGCCACTGCGCTTAACGGGTCCGCCGCAAAATTCTCCCTATACCCCAATCCGGCGCAGACAGTCGCCACCATCAGCTTCGTCGCGCCAGCGGAAGCCCTGGTAACCCTCCGGGTCTTTGACCTCGGTGGGAAAGACCTCTGGCTGCGCCAATATGCGGCACATCGTGGCGCCAATGCCGTTCAACTGGATTGCATTCAGACCCTTCCCGATGGGATCTATCTTCTGCAATGGTTTGACCGGCTGCAATCACAGCAGGTGAAATTTATGGTGCATCATTAGTCTGATGGGCCTGATGGGAGGCGGCTCCCAAATTGGGCTGTTTCAGGGCCGCAGGCGGCTGGACTGCCGGCCGGTGTGACAATTCCGAAATGAGTTCGGCCACCAGCGACGTCCATCCGGTTTGATGACTGGCCCCCAGGCCATGACAGGTGTCCCCGTGAAAATATTCGTAAAACAAGAGGAGGTGTTCGTTACCCGGTTTCTGGTAGAACCAGTTGTATTTTCCATGCAGGGGTCTGCGGCCGGTCTTATCCTTCCTGAACAGGCTGACGACGCGGCTGGTAAGGTGATCCGCCACTTGCTCGAGCGGCATTTGTTTCCCCGAACCGGCCGGATATTCCACCTGCAGTCCTTCCCCATAAAATTTTCCGAATTTCCGGATCGACTGGATGATCAGGTAATTGATCGGGATCCACACCGGACCACGCCAATTGGAATTACCGCCAAAGAAATCCGAGGTCGAGTCGCCCGGGTCATATTTAATGTTATAGTCGATCCCCCCGATATTGATCGTATAAGGATGTTCCTCGTGGTGTTTCGAGAGGGCGCGGATACCGCCGCTGGAAAGGAATTCCGCCTCGTTGAGCAGCCGTTCCAGCAGATAGATGAGCCGTTTCTGCGGCACCAGCGAGAGCAGGATCTGTTCCCCGGAACTGTGCTCTTCGTTTGGCCAGTACCGTTTGTTCTTCAGCCGGTAATTCTCAAACCATGTGATCCGTTTCTTAAAGTCGGATAATTTATGAAGGGTCTTTTTCTCGATGATCGAAACCGCGAAGAGGGTGGTCAAACCCACGATCGACTGGATGCGCAATTGCACCGGCGCCCCGGCGATCGACAGGGTGTCGTAGAAGAACCGGTCCTCTTCGTTCCACATCCCCTGTTCGTTCAGCGCCTCCGCGATCAGTACAAAATGCTCGAAGAATTTTGTCGCCGTGTCTTCGAAAGCATCGTCCTTCATGGCGATCTCCAGCGCCATATCCATCATGTTGAGCGCGTACATCCCCATCCAGCTGGTGCCGTCGGCCTGTTCCAGCTGGAATTCGCCGCCCAGCGAATGGCTGCGGTTAAACACGCCGATATTATCCAGACCCAGGAATCCGCCTTCGAACATATTATTGCCATTGGCGTCCTTGCGGTTGATCAACCAGGTGAAG
>Ga0210400_10005732_pt1 | contig 10519 bp, 7 predicted proteins | sample IncBWH26MmetaG_FD_155456 | JGI IMG/M metagenome (GOLD analysis project Ga0210400, IMG submission 155456) | Forest soil microbial communities from Barre Woods Harvard Forest LTER site, Petersham, Massachusetts, United States - Inc-BW-H-26-M | ecosystem: Environmental > Terrestrial > Soil >... | reverse complement strand
AAGCAACTGCGCACTTGGAAGATGATCCGGCAACTCCGAAACCTCGGCTATCGGATCGAACCACCGAACCCTCAACCAAGCCAAGCACAGGCACAAGCACAAGCGCAGTGATTTTCGACCCTGGAGTTCTTCCAGCATGCGCTGTCGTAGTGGGGTCGTCATAACGCCTCCTAAGCGTGATGACCCCACTTTATTGCTTCTGACACACTACGGTTTTTCTGCCGCAAAGCGGCTTCGTTCAACGCCTATTAGCAACAGCTGCCGGCATCCAGCTTGCTATACTCACTCTGAAATTCCGCTTGGAGGTGTTCTTTGCGAGTTCCCGTTTTGCGGATTCTGGCGTTTTTGCTTGCGTGTGTGGCGGCAGTTCCCTGCCGGGCACAGGATAAAGTGACGATCCTCTATGACGCGTTCGGAGAATCGAAGGAACTGACTAAGGATTGGGGATTTTCCGCTTTTGTGGAGCACAACGGAAAGCGAATCTTGTTCGATACGGGGAATGATGCCGCAATTTTTGAACACAACGTGAAGGCGCTGAGTGTAGACCTGACGAAATTGGATTTTGTGGTGATCTCGCACCGGCATGCAGACCACACGACGGGGTTGAGATATGTGCTGAGGGTGAATCCGAACGTTACGGTGTATGTGCCTGCGGATGGGGGGAACGGATTTGGGGGATCGCCTCTTCCGAAGACGTTTTTACGAGCAGATGAGAGCTTGCCAGCGAAGATGCGGTATTTCGGGGGAGCGGAGCCGGAAAATTTCGCATGGGGCAAGCTGTATGACACTGGGAATTTTGTGTTGGTAAATCAATTGACGGAAGTATTACCGGGAATTTTCCTGGTGCCGACAGTTTCGCAGAAGAAAGGGACGATGGAACTGCCAGAACTGACGCTGGCGATCAAAAGACCGAATGGATTGCTGCTGGTGGACGGGTGCTCACACGCAGGGATCGAAGCGATTTTGGAAGCGGCAAGCGCGGTGGATCCGAGGATGGAGATTGTGTTTGGGGGATTGCACCTGGTGACGACGCCGGTGGAAGAGATTGACGTGCTCGTGCAGAATTTAAAGACGAAGTGGAAGGTGCAGAGGATTGCGCCGGGACATTGCACAGGTGAGCCGGCATTTGCGCGATTGAAGAAGGCGTATGGAGACAACTATTTGTATTCGGGGTTGGGGACGAAGATTGAGCAGTGATAATGGCACACCTCCAGGAATGGGGCGAGCTGGCGTAACATCCCGTGGCTGTTGAAAAAGTCCGGTTTCCTTCCCAACAGCCAAAATGTGTGGGATACAAAATGCTCAGAAAATCAAAAAGATTGTTTCTAGGGCATCCTGGCGCAAAGTTTTTTCGGTCATTTTCCAGCGATGGAGTTTTTCAACAGCCACTCCCGATTTCACTCATCTCCCCCGATACGCTCGAAGTTTTTCTCCTACCGTCGTTCCAGGTTTCCCAAATGCTAACGGGAAAAGAAAAAGACGGGCGATTTCTCACCCGTCTTTGCTCATAGCTCATAGCTCGCCGCTCACGGCTAGTTGATATCGAACTGCTCCTGGTGCACGGCCGGATCGCTCTTCACAATGATCGTCCGCTTGGTCATTTCTTCCATCTCGTTCAGCAGCTTCGCATTGTTTGTCTTCAATTCCTTGGCAACGTCCGGATGCACGCGCAGCATGACATCTTCATGCTCCAGATGCTTGGCGATCTTGCGCATCTCGACATAGATTTCGTTGCAGATTGTGGTCACCGATTTCACGTAGCCCGTCGATTGGCAGTACGGACACGGCGCTCCAATCGTACGTTCGAGCGACTGCTTCACGCGCTTGCGCGTGATCGCCACTAAACCGAAATCGTTAAACTGCAAGGTCTTCGATGGTGCCCGGTCGTGGCGAAGTTCCTCTTCCAGAGCCTGCATCACGCGCTGGCGGTTGCGGCGCTCATCCATATCGATGAAGTCGATGATGATAATACCGCCCAGATCACGCAACCGAATCTGCCGCACGATCTCTTTAATTGCGTCCACATTGGTCTTAACGATCGTGTCTTCCAGCCGTTGCGTCTTGCCAACGTACTTGCCGGTATTAATGTCGATCGCGACCAGCGCCTCGGTCTGGTTGATGACGATGTAGCCGCCGCTTTTCAGCCAGACTTTCGACTTGAGCGCCTTGTTCATTTCTTCGGCCAGGCCGAATTGTTCGAACAACGGCGTCTCTTTGGTGTAGAGCTTGACCCGCTTGACCATCGCGGGCTGGAAGCGGTTGAAGAAGCGGAGAATGCGCTCGTATTCAGCTTCCGTGTCAACCCAGATCACGTTGAAGTCGGACGTCACCTGGTCGCGCAGTACGCGTTCCACAACGTTGAGATCGTGATAGATCAGCGCCGGGGGCTTCGAACTTTCCCCACGATTCTTGATGTCCTGCCACAGACCCTTTAAGAACCGGATATCGGCGCGGAGTTCGTCTTCCGTGGCGCTCTGCGCGGCCGTGCGAACGATGAACCCCCCGTGCCCATTCTCGCGTTCGCTGAGAATGATTCGTTTCAGCCGCTGCCGTTCTTCCTCGGACGATATCTTCCGCGACACGCCCGTATGATTGACGGTGGGCATGTAGACCAGGAAGCGTCCGGGCAGCGCGATATGGCTGGTGATGCGTGCGCCCTTCTTGCCGATGGGCTCCTTGGCAATCTGAACCAGAATCTCCTGTCCTTCTTTCAGCAGGTCGCTGATCAAGGGAACGGGCGCCGACTCGCGACGGCGGAAACGGCGTCCTCCTCCACCACCACGTCGGCCACGATCGCCACCTCGCCGTTCGCCCTGACGGTCAAAGCGCGGACGCTGCGTTCGCTGCGTGTACCCGGCGGTCGCGGCTGGGGCTCGAACCTCCGCCCTGGCATCGACCGTGCCGTTGCCACGAGCCTCCGCATCGAGCAGCGCCTCGGCCTGCGCCTGCGCTTCCTCCAGTTCAATTTCCTCGCTGTCTTCTTCACCTTCCGCCGGCGTCGCCTCCGCAGGCTGCTCCACACCCGACTCCGCCAACGAAGCCATGTGGATCTCGGTCACTGCCTCGCGGGCGTCGCCGTTCAGCTGATCGGCGGCTCGTGTTTCCTCTTCGAACTCGTCATAGCCCTCATCGGAGGAAGATTGGTACTGAATCGTGTCCGCTTCCTCCTCATCGATGGTTTCCTCTTCCATCGTTCCCGGAGCGGCAAATACGGGAGTCTGTTCCTCGCGCAAGAATTGGGCAGGCTGATGGATCTCTTCGGCCAGCGGGATCAGGAGGTGATCCTTCTCTTCCTCCGCCTCTTCCTCCGCCGCTGATTGCTTCTCGACGTCCTCGGTCTGTAGCTCAGCTTCAACCGGTGCGGTGCGTTCGGAAGACCACGCGGGGGCAGGAGCGCTCATCTCTTCTGAACGGCGGAATTCCCGATTCCAGTTCGTTGAAGTCGCCGCCGACTCGACAGTTTCCTCGGCCACGGGCGAAACGTCATCGTGCCCTTCATGCAAGGGCTCAGAACTTGCCTCTCCAGCTGCAAAGATCGGCTCATCCTCCGGGAAAGTTGCGGCCACAGCGGCGGGCTGCTCTGTTGAGGACTGGGTACCCTCTTCCGTAGCCGCCCTCGACGGCATTTCGCGAACTGGCGCCTGCTGGGCAAACCGCTGGTACTTCGAAATCGACTCTCCGGGCAGCAAAATCGGTGTATATCCGGCGGGCGGCCCGGCAGGCCGCGAAGGTGCGGCATCCACAGGACGCGAGAGTCGAGGCTCAGGAGCACGCTCTGCGCGTTCGCCGCCCCGTTCGAATCCGCGATCGCGGCGGCCCCCACGTCCCCGGCGACGGCGTCCACGCCATCCGCCGCGCTCGCGCCCAGAATCGCTTCCGTTTGTAGGCTCCGCAGTCTCAGTTCCAGACATCGTCTGCGGCGAGCTGCCTTCGGTGTCGCCATCGACGGGTCCCTCTCCCTCATCGGAGTGGCTCTCGGACTCTGCCCTCCCGGCGGGTTCTGCCGGTTCCTGTGCAGCTTCGGGCTTCGCCGTCTGCGGACGCAGATCGGGCACTCCGCGGTTTGCGGGAACAACATCTGTCAAATCCTCGTCGTGCTCCTCCAATTCCATGAAATCGGAGACATAGAGGAACGCATCGCGCTCCAGCCCGATGTCGACAAATGCGGACTGCATGCCGGGGAGCACGCGGGTAACGCGTCCTTTGTAGATGGATCCCGCTAAGGTGTATTCGTTCTCGCGCTCAAGATAGATTTCCGCGAGCAGATCGTCCTCGACCAGCCCCACCTTGGTTTCGTGAGGGGTTGAGGAGACAAACAATTCTTTATTCATGCAACACTCCGGTCCCGCCGGATTCATCTAGGAAACCGTGCGGGGTTCACCGAGTGCGTCAGAAAGGGTGCGGGAGGATTGAGAGGTGCGAAGCTGCCCCGAATAGGGGACGGCGTAGGCTGGAAGGACTATCTTCTAGCTGAGTCCGCTGCAAAAACTGGAAATTCTTTTGCACGCATCACTTAATTTTCCGCCGGAGTTGTGACCGCACTCTCAGACCATTTCGGTCGGGGGGCCGTTCCCTCCCCGGCTAACCGCTCAATCCTGCCCGGCCTTGACTGCTGACTGGCCGGTGAAATGCCCCCTTTACGCGAGGGCGATCGATGTTTTTGGGCTGCGATTCCGGATTGCACCGGACGAAGCGCAGCAACTGCACCCTACCGTCTTCCCTGTTTCGCAAGTCGTTGTTCCCGACGTTCGCCCGACCGGCTCACCCGGTCCGTTGGCTTAGTTTACAAAGCGGCGCATACGAACGTTCATGACCATCCCCAGCGCCAGGAACATAAACAACACGGAAGACCCACCATAACTCATTAACGGAAGGGGTATTCCAGTGACCGGCATAAAGCCGACCACCATGCCGACGTTGACCAGGATATGGAAGCTAAGCACAGCCACCACACCCATCACCACGAACGTACCAGCGCGGTCGGGCGCTGTTTGCGCGTTCTGAGTCAAACGCATCAGCACAATGAAGTATAACAGCAGAACCGCGAGAGCGCCTACGAACCCGTGTTCCTCGGAAAAAGCCGCAAAAATGAAGTCCGTCTGGGGTACCGGAAGAAATGCACCATGTGTTTGCGTGCCTTTACCGCCCCAAATGCCACCCGAACCTACCGCAATCATGGATTGCTTAACTTGATACCCAGCACCTTGCGGATCTGAGTCGGGATCCTGATAACTGGTCAGCCGCTGCTTCTGATAACCCTTCAAGACGTGGACCGCTGGGACGTAAAATACCACCCCAAGCCCGACAATCGCAGCCAGGCACACGGCCAGTCCCTGTTTCCACTGCATCCCTCCGAGAAACATGCCAATAGCCGCAATGGGGAGGTAGGTCAGGGCCGTACCCAGGTCAGGCTGCTTCAAAACCAGCAACATGGGCACGCCGACCATGGCTCCTGCCTTAAAAAAATCCCCCCAGGAAAGTTCTCTTTGCCGCATCTCAGCAAAGAACTTCGCCACCGCGAGAATGAGAACCAGCTTGACCCACTCCGACGGCTGAAAGTGGTTGCCGCCCGGCATCTTAATCCAGCGCTTTGCCCCCAGAGCCTTCGTTCCAAACAACAGGACAGCCACCAGAGACGCAATCGAGGCAATGTAAAACCAGTGAATCTGGTCGAGCAACGCCTGGTAATTCACCAGGCTCATGAGGAACATGACACCGACGCCGGCGAGGATCCAATAGATCTGCCTGATGTGCGATCCGGCAAATTTGGTATGCACGGTGGCGCTCTGTATCTCCATGACCCCCAATCCGCAAATCAGGAGCACAAAGCCCAGCAGGAGCCAATCAAAATCGCGATATGAAACGTAACGTGACATTCAGAAATCAGCTCTCAGTTGCCAGTTCTCAGTTCTCAGTTCCCCGCCCACCCGTCGCTGTCATCCCCTCGTGCACTTCTCCCGTGATTTGGAACTAATTCATTCCCGGAGCAGCAGTCGCCAGCACCGAGCGTTTCTTCGGGAGATCGATGGCGAATCTGGCTGCCTGCAAGCCGTCCTTGTCGCCGTCATCGCCCGGTGCGCTCCAAAGCCCTCCCATATCGACGGTCCCGTTCTTCGGTTGCTCCACCATCTTCTGCGGCGTTCGCTTCTGCTTGTCGACGTAAGCCTTGATCACCTGCGTCGCCAACCGCGCCGCCAGTCTGCCGTGCTCGCCGCCCTGAAACAGTACGCAAACCACGATGTCGGGATTGCGTCTCGGCGTAAATCCCACGAACCACCCGTTCTGAGCCAGCGCATCGCTGTTCTTGAACTTTGCGCGAGTCGTCAGCGAAACGATCTGTGCCGATCCTGTCTTACCGGCGATATCGATCCCGGGAACATGCGCGGATGGAGCCGTTCCCTCCGGCAACAATACGCGCGACATGGCGTCGGTGATGAAGTTCCATCCATTCGGATCCAGGGGAACGCTCTTCACTTCGGTGTAGTGCCCCGTCTCCACATACCCGGGTGGCATCTCGGTAGGATTGATCACGTGCGGCACAACCATCCTGCCGCCCATGGAAATCGCGCTAATCGCCCGCAGCAGTTGCACCGGGGTGATGGCTACCGCGCCCTGCCCGATGCCCACCGAAATGGTTTCGCCCGCAAACCACTTCTGCTTGAAATTGCGGATCTTCCACTCCTCCGAAGGCATCACTCCGTTGACTTCGTTGGGCAGGTCGATCCCGGTCTTCTGCCCCAACCCAAAATCTGTCGCGTATTTAGCAATTCGGTCTATGCCAAGCTTGTTCGCCAGGGTGTAAAAGAAAACGTCGCACGATTGATAGATCGCCTTTTCCAGGGTGACTGCGCCGTGCCCACCTTTGACCCAACATCCAAAGCGGCGTCCATAAAACTCCGCGCCTCCGGTGCAGTTCACATGAAGATCCTGCGCAATATGTTCCTGCCAGCCGGCCACCGACATGATGATCTTGAACGTTGACCCGGGCGCAAGCTGCGCCTGAATCGCCTTGTTCAGCAGCGGCCTGTCGGGATCATTGACCAGCTTGTTCCACTCATCGCGCGACACGCGCACGGCAAAATCATTCGGATCGAACGTTGGCCCGCTCACCATGGCTAGAATTTCGCCCGTGTGCGGATCCATCGCAACGACGGCACCATTTTTTCCCGCCAGCGCCTCTTCCGCCGCAATTTGCAGATCGAGATCGATGGTCAGTTTTAATTGTTTCCCAGGAATGGCCTCGGTCTCGCCCAGCCGCCCAACCTCTCGTCCATGGCTGTCGACCAGTGCCTGCCGCGAGCCATTCTTGCCCATCAGCAGCGTGTTGTACTGGCGCTCCACCCCCGAAATGCCGACTACATCGCCCGGGTTATATAACTCAAATTGCGGCTGGTTGAGCATGTCTTCGGTGACTTCGCCCACGTAGCCGATCAGATGCGCCATGAATCCGTTGCGCGGATACAGGCGCCGGTGCGCCATGATGGTGTCGAGTTCAGGCAGTTCGTTGCGATGCGCTTCGATAAACTGCAACTCGTCGGGAGTGATGTCTTCCTTGAGGAAGATGGGCTGGTATTGCGGCATCGACGCAAAGCGCTTGATGCGCGCCCGTACTTCATCGGCATTCAGATGCAGTCCCTGCGCAATCAGATCTGCGTCGCCATTCAAATCGCGCGAAGAATCACGTAACAGCAGCGCAGAAAATGACGGATAGTTGTCGACAATGATGCGCCCTTCGCGATCGAGAATCTTGCCGCGGGGCGCGAGCACCGGCACATTGCGAGTGTGGTTTCGTTCCGCTGCGAGCGAGTAGTAATCGCTCTGCATCACCTGCAGTCGCCACAATCCCCACGCCAGAATGAGGAAGATGCCGAGAATGATGTACTGCGACGCCGTCAGGCGAAGCGCGGAAACTTTTTCGTCGCGGCCAAACATCAGTTGTCAGTGGCCAGTTGCCAGTTGCCAGTTAAAACGGTGAAAGCACCTTTGGGCCGCAACGTGTCACTATCCTCGCTGGAATGAAATCGGATTACTAATATTGTACTGCCTTAATCCGCTGGGCCGTTAATAGGAAGGGTAACGGAAGTCACGGGAAGAGCGCTTTTAATGGCCCACTGGCCCCTGGCAACTGAGAACTGTTTTTCACGTTCTCTGCTTGAACCGGTCGAGAATGAAGTACAGGATCACGCCCAGGAACGAATTGACCAGCCCGGCCAACATTCCGGGCCCCCAGTTCCAATGCAGGGTCGAGTTGACCAGCCCGCGTGCGACTGCGAAGTACACCGCGGAATGCACCAGGTAGAAGCCCAAAGTTACGAGAAGACGCGCCCCGGCATTCTCCACGTCGAGCTTCACGCCCAGTGACGATGCTCCATAGCCCACCACCGTCTTGGCAATCCCGTAGATCCCGATCTCCCTGGACCCGATCATGTCCTGCACCAATCCAATAATGGCGCCGGTGAACAACCCGGCAACCGGATTACGTCGGGCCATGGCGAAGAAAATTGTCACCAGCAACGGCAGGTCCACGTACACGGCAAAGCTGGGAAAGTATTTGGGCACATAAGCCTGCACAATGAGTGCCACGAGCGGAACTCCGATCGTGACCGGCAGACTGAACCGGTAGACCTCAACCTGCTCCCCCGATGTGTAAGTGATGGGCACGCTATTGTGGGCTGTTGTCCTGTGAGGGCGGCGGCGTGTCGGGTTGAGCGGCCACTGGGGCCGGCTTCTGCTCGACAATCGAGGGTTGGGCCGGAGGCTGAGACTGCGCACCGTCAGGCTTGGCTTCGGTCGAGGACTTGCTCAGCGGCTTCGGCTTCGGGGCAGTGGAGGTCTGAGCCGAGCTCTGAGTTGACGGTTGAACTGCTGTCTTACCTGGTTGGACCTGTAGGGTAGCCGATTTCGCGGGAGTATTCCCAGACGCACTCTTCACGGCAGCGGCGTTGCCGGCAGCCGTGCCCGCGGGTTTGGCTGCGGTGTTCCCCCCAACGGGCACCGGCGAGGCCCCCTCAGCGACTGCTGGGGGAGTCACGGCAGTCGCCGGTTTGTCCGGCACCGAGGGCAGGCGTTGCGCCAGAATATCCGCCGCGCGAATCCGGACATGGTCGTCTGCCACCGACTCACGCTCCTGCTTCTCGGTCAACACCAGGACTTCTTCAAGTCTGCTCAAGTTCGCCGCCGGCTTGATCCTGATACTCAGGAACAGGTCCTTGCCGCTCCCAACCCTGGTCACCGTTCCAACAGGCAAACCTTTGGGGAATATCTGATCGCCGCCGCTGGTCAGCACAATGTCGCCCGGCTGCACCTGTTCGTCACTCATCACGCGTTCAAGCACGACCTCGCCATTGGCAGTCCCACGCAACACGCCCTGCAGCCGAGACTTATCAAGAATAGCCCCCACACCGCTGCTCTGATCGCTGATGAGTAACACCTGCGCCAGGTTCGGAGACACGAACAAAACCTTGCCCACGATCCCATCGGCCGTAATGACCGCCATGTCGCGCCGGATGCCTGCGTTCTCCCCTTTATCAATGGTGACGATGCGCGAAAGATCGCTGCCGCTGGTCCCAATCACTTGCGCCGCCACCGTTTTGGAGATGAACTGTTCCTTGAAGGACAACAGTGTCTGCAGCCGACGCGCCTGGGCGGCATCCTCGCTAAGGCGGACTTGCTGCAGCCGCATCTGCTCGATCTGCTCTTTTAATTGCCGGTTTTCCGCGCGCACCCCGCGGAGATAGAAGTAGTTGTGCCACACGCTGGCGGTGGAGTTCTGCACCCAGACCAGCGCCCGTTCAAACGGAGTAATCGCCCCCAGGGCCCACACCCGGATCAGGCGAGTATCCTTCTCCTCGTTTGCCCCGGTCTTTACCTGTACCGCAAGTCCAAGGACCTGCAGAAACAACACGCCCACCAGGATGATCAGATTACGATAGCGGCCGAGGAAGGATTCCATAGGAGCTTTGAGCTATGAGCGGTGAGCAATTAGCAAAACCAGGGATGAACCAGAACTCATTAGCTCACAGCTCATTGCTCATTGCTCACTGCTTTATTCGATCGATATCTTCCGCAATAGCTTGAAGTCGCTCAGCATCTTGCCGGTGCCGAGCACCACGCTGCACAGTGGATCGTCGGCGATCGAAACCGGCAGCCCGGTTTCTTCGCGGATGCGCTTATCCAGATTCTTCAGCAATGCGCCGCCACCAGTCAGAACAATGCCGCGATCGCTGATATCGGCCGAAAGCTCGGGTGGCGTCCGCTCCAGAGCCACGCGGATGGCGTTCATGATCGTCGATACGCATTCGCTCAAAGCCTCGCGGATTTCGCCATCGTCGACTGTGATCGTCTTGGGTACGCCTTCGATCAGGTTGCGGCCTTTGATCTCCATCGTCATCGGCTTGTCGAGCTGGTGCGCCGATCCGATTTCCATCTTGATCTGCTCGGCGGTGCGCTCACCGATCAGGAGGTTGTATTTCCGCTTCAGGTAGTTCATGACGGCTTCGTCCATCTGGTTACCGGCCAT
>Ga0210400_10005731_pt1 | contig 10522 bp, 6 predicted proteins | sample IncBWH26MmetaG_FD_155456 | JGI IMG/M metagenome (GOLD analysis project Ga0210400, IMG submission 155456) | Forest soil microbial communities from Barre Woods Harvard Forest LTER site, Petersham, Massachusetts, United States - Inc-BW-H-26-M | ecosystem: Environmental > Terrestrial > Soil >... | reverse complement strand
GCGCGCTTTCGTGCAGCACCGAGTGCAGGGGGGTATCGAGGCGCGCGTACAACTTCGTGCCGATCAGGCCCGCCTCGCGTTCGCCCCAATAGGAGCCCGGGATGACTTCTTCAGGCGCCACCAGGCGCAATTCCAAACCGTAACGCTCCAACAACATCTCGAGACTCAACCGATCGATGGCGTTGACCAGCAGCATCCGCCGGGCACCGCTACTTCAATCTCGTCAGCCGGCGCATCGCGATGGCGACGAGGTCGCGTGCCATCTGTTGCCGCAGAATATCCGCTTCGTGCTCCTTGGCGAGCAGCACGTTCTCCTCGAAGCTATAGTCCTTCGACAGGCTGATGGTCTGCGGCGCCAGCAATTCCTTGTCCGGACCCTGCACGCTGAAAGTGACCGTGTACGTGAGTTCGTATTCGGTCGGTATGTTGAGCGCCGAGACCGACAGTGTGCGCCGTTCGACCAGATCCTTGGTCACTTCGATGGTCGCCGTGGCATTCGCGCGCACCACTTGCAGCGAGGCGCCCGAACTCTTGAGCTGATGATCGAATTCGCGCGAGAAATCGGTGTAAGGATCCTTGAGCGAGAGATACGGGCGCGCCAGAATGCCGGGCAGGGTGTCGCTGCCCACCAGCCGGAAGCCGCAGCCGCACAGTGCGGCCACGCCGAGCATCGTCAGGGCGCGAAGCATGGCGCTACACCACGACGTTGACGAGCTTGGCGGGCACGATGATCACCTTGCGAACGGCGGCCGTACCGATAAATTTTCGCACATTGGCGTCGGCGAGCGCCGCAGCGCGCACCGTGTCCTGGTCCGCGTCGACCGCCACCGTGATATGGCCGCGCAGCTTGCCGTTCACCTGCACCACCAGGGTGATCGAGGCGGTCTGCAGCGCAGCGGCATCGACCGCCGTCCAGGGTTCGTCGATCAGCGCTCGTTGATGACCCAGCGCCTGCCACAACGCATGGGTGACGTGCGGAATGATGGGCGAGAGACCGAGCACGGCGATCTCCAAGGCCTCCTGCATCACGCTGCGGTCCTGCGGCGAGCCTTGCGGAAACTTCGCCAGTGCGTTGAGCATCTCCATCGCCGCCGCGATCGCCGTGTTGAAGGTGCGGCGCCGGCCGATATCGTCGGTCATCTTGGCCAGGGTGTGGTGCGCTTGGCGCCTGATGGCCCGCTGCGCCTCGTTGAGGCTGGATTTGTCGAGCGGCGGTGGCAGGCCACGCCCCGCATGGTCGTACACGGCCTTCCATAAACGCTTGATGAACCGATAGGCGCCCTGCACGCCTTCGTCCGACCATTCCAAGGTCTGCTCGGGCGGGGCGGCGAACATGGTGAACAGGCGCGCGGTATCCGCGCCGAACTCATCCACCAGCGCCTGTGGATCGACCCCGTTGTTCTTCGACTTGGACATGGTGACGACGCCGCCCGACTCGACCTCTTCGCCGTCGGCACGCAACACGGCAATGCGGCGTTGCGCCGTCTGATCCAGAGTGACCTCGACATCGGCCGGATTGAAATATTCCACGCGGCCCGCTTCGGGCTTGCGGAAAAACACTTCATTCAACACCATGCCTTGCGTGAACAAGTTGGCGAACGGCTCCTTGAAGGCGATCATGCCCAATTCCTGCATGACGCGGGTCCAAAAGCGCGAATACAGCAAGTGCAGGATCGCGTGTTCGATGCCGCCGATGTACTGGTCCACCGGCGCCCAGTATTGGACGCGCGAATCGACCATGGCGTGGCTGTTGTCGGGGCAGGCGAAACGCAGGAAATACCACGATGAGTCGACGAAGGTATCCATGGTGTCGGTCTCGCGCCGCGCCTCGCTGCCGCATCGCGGGCACGCGACTTTGAGAAATGCCGCATCCTTCAGCAGCGGATTGCCGCTGCCGTCGGGCACCAGATGCACCGGCAGGACGACCGGCAATTGAGCGTCCGGCACGGGCACGGTGCCGCAAGTTTCGCAATGAATCACCGGGATCGGACAGCCCCAATAGCGCTGGCGCGAAATGCCCCAGTCGCGCAGCCGCCAGGTAATCCGCTTCTCGCCGAGGCCCCGACTGTGCAAATCCGCCGCGATGGCATCGACGGCTGCTTGAAACTCCAAGCCGTCATACGCCCCGGAATCGATGCAGCGCCCATGCTCGGCATACCACGGCGCCCAATGCTGCGCGGAATACTCGCGGCCCGCGACATCGATGACCTGCTTGATCGGTAAATGATATTTCTTGGCGAATTCGAAATCCCGTTCATCGTGCGCGGGCACCCCCATGACGGCGCCATCGCCGTAGCTCATGAGCACATAGTTGCCCACCCAGACCGGTATGGCCTCGCCGCTGATGGGATGGCGTACCGTCAAACCGGTCGGCATGCCTTTTTTCTCTTGTGTGGCGAGTTCCGATTCGACCGCGGGACCGCGCCTGCACTCCTCGATGAACGCCGCCAATTTGGGCTGACCGCACGCCGCGTGCACGGCGATGGGATGCTCGGCCGCGACGGCGCAGAAAGTCACTCCCATGAGCGTATCCGCGCGCGTGGTGAATGCGTACAGCACACCCTTGCCATCGGCGCTCAAGCCCGCGATGTCGTAGGGGAAGCCCAGCCGCACCCCCACGCTCTTGCCGATCCAGTTGGCCTGCATGGCGCGCACGCGCTCGGGCCAATTGTGCATCTCGCTTAAAGTCGCCAAGAGATCCTCGGCGTAGGCCGTGATCTTGAGGTAGTACATGGGGATCTCACGCTTCTCGACGGGCGCCCCCGTGCGCCAGCCGCGTCCGTCGATCACTTGCTCGTTGGCAAGCACGGTCTTGTCGACCGGATCCCAATTGACGACTCCCGTCTTCTGATAGGCAATGCCCCGTTCCAGCATGCGCAGGAACAGCCATTGATTCCAGCGGTAGTATTCCGGACTGCAGGTAGCCAGCTCGCGGCTCCAATCGAGCGCCAGCCCCAACGATTTGAGCTGCTTTTTCATGGTGGCGATGTTGTCGAAGGTCCACTTCGCCGGCGGCACGCCATTCGCCATCGCCGCATTCTCTGCCGGCAGCCCGAAGGCGTCCCAGCCCATGGGCTGCAAAACATTCCTGCCGTTCATGCGCATGAATCTCGACAGTACGTCGCCGATGGTGTAGTTGCGCACATGCCCCATGTGCAGGCGGCCGCTTGGATAGGGGAACATGCACAGGCAATAATACTTCTCGCGGCTGCCGTCCTCCTTCGCTTCGAAGCAGCGCGCCGCGTCCCAATATTGCCGAGCTTCGGCCTCGACCGCCGCCGGTTCGTATCGTTCTTGCATGATTGGGCGCCAGAATACCCGAGATGCTCAACAGCCGTGAACAGCATTGCCCTAGAATTTGGCCATGCCCAAGCTCAATTTCTACGGCGCTCTCGGCCTCGTTACGTTAAGCGGATGTCTGTGGTTCCTGGCCGTCACGCCCTTCGATCTGTCTGCCCTCGCCTGGATCGCCGCGGTACCCATGCTGTTCGCGGTGGAGCGCGCGCCCACCTTCAGGCAAGCGCTGCTTCTCGGCTGGTGGGCCGGAATCGTCGAGACCGCGGGCGGATTCTACTGGCTGATCGATGTGACGCAGCGCTTCGCCGAGTTCCCCTGGTGGGCGGCGGCACTCGTATTGCTGGTGTTCTGCGCCGCGCGCGGCGTCATTTTTTTGCTGTTCACCGGACTCGTGTGCGGCATTCGGCGCTGGCGCCGCGTGCCCATGAGCGTGCTCGCGCCGTTGGCTTTGGTGAGCTGCGAACTCCTCGTGCCGCAATTGTTTCCGTGCGGTCAGTGGATCTCGCAAGCCTGGCACCCCCTGGTCATCCAGATCGCGGAGCTCACCGGTCCGCTCGGCGTGACTGCCCTGTTGATGATGGTCAACGGCGCACTCTACGATTTGGTCGTGGACCGCCGCGCCGCTCTTTATCCGGCGCTGGCGGCGGCGGCGCTGATGGCGGCGGCGCTCATCTTCGGCGCGGTGCGCATGCGCCAAGTCGATGCCAATATCGCCCAGGCGCCGCAATTGAAGATCGGCTTGGTGCAACCGAATTTCGCGTACACGGCCAATGGCGATTTGAGTCGTGAGGAGGCCCTGCGCCAGCTGAGCGCCTTGCAAGCCGAGTCGCGCCGCCTGCAACTTGCCGGTGCGCAACTCTTGGTGTGGAGCGAAGGCGCTTATCCCGTGGCGCTGCCGCGCGATTTTCAGGCCGACTTCGCGCCCGGGTCCCTGGGAATGATTCGCCGCGGCTTCGATGTACCGATCGTGGTGGGCGCCGAAATGTACGATGCGGCGCACGAAGACGCTTTCAACTCGGCCGTTCTGCTCGACGGCGACGGCCGCGCGGTGGATCGCTACGACAAGGTGCGGCTGCTGGCATTCGGCGAATACATACCCGGCATCGAGACCTTCCCTTGGCTCAGGAAATTCCTGCCCGAAGGCATCGGCCGATTCACCGCGGGCAACGGACCCGGGGTTTTGACCCTGCGAGGACCGCAGCAGACCTGGAAGCTCGGTCCGGTGATTTGCTACGAGGACATCTTGCAAGGGTTCCTACGCGGAGTCGGGCAACTGCACCCCAACCTCCTGGTCAACCTGACCAGCGATTCATGGTTTGGCGCGGCCGCCGAACCCTGGGAACATCTGGCGCTAGCGGTGTTTGCCGGCATCGAGTTGCGCGTGAGCTTGGTGCGCGCCGTCAATTCCGGTGTGTCCGCGCTCATCGATCCGAATGGACGCGTGCTGCAGCAAACCTATGCCGACGATCCGTATCGCAACCCGCGGCCCGCGGATGGCCTGTTGGTCACCGCTCCCATGATGCCGGGTGCGAATACCGTCTATGTGGCCGTCGGCAATCTGTTCGCCTATCTCTGTCTGGTCGCCACCCTATTGCTGGCAGGTATCGCCTGGATCAAAACACCCGCGAGCCCGCGACCCAGGTCTGCGCCACTTTGATCTTCCAGATTTCCGCCGGCGCGATCTTGAACAAATCGCGGTCGATCAAAATGAAGTCGGCCCATTTGCCCGGCTCGAGCGAACCCAGCGTTTTTTCCTGGTGCTCGGCATACGCGGCATCCAGCGTGAACGCGCGGAATGCCTCCAGCAGCGTCATCGCTTGCTCAGGGTGCCAGCCGCCGGGGGGCCGGTTCGCATGGTCGGTTCGAGTGACCGCCGCATGCAATCCAAAGAAAGGATTGTCGGACTCGACCGGGAAGTCCGAACCGCCCGCGATGCGGGTGCCCTGGCTCAAGAAGGTGCGCCATGCATACGCGCCCTTGAGACGCTCTGGGCCGATGCGGTCCTGCGCCATGTTCATGTCGCTGGTCGCGTGGGTCGGCTGCATCGAGGCGATCAAATCCAGTTGCTTGAAGCGCGGGATGTCGGTCGGCGCGACCACTTGCGCGTGTTCGATGCGGTTGCGAAGCTCGCGGCCGCCCGCATCCTTGTAGGCGGCATCGAAGGCATCGAGCACCTGCCGATTGGCGGCATCCCCAATCGCATGCACATTGACCTGATAGCCGGCTCGCAGAGCGGTTGCTATCTTGCGCTCCATTTCGCCATCCGTCATGAACAGCAAGCCACGCTGATCGGGCGCGTCCGCATACGGCGCCAGCATTGCGGCACCCCGGCTCCCCAGTGCGCCATCGGCGTACAACTTGACCGAACGCACGCTCAAGTGCTCATCGGCGTAGCCGATCAGAGGCCCAGCCTTCGACAAGGCGGCGAAGTCCGCGCCGGTGTCGCGGATCATGGCGTAAATTCGTACCGTCAGTTCGCCGGCGTCGGCGCAGCTGCGGTACAGCGCGATGTCCGCGGCGTCATCGCCGGCGTCGCCGACCGCCGTCAGCCCGACCGAATTCATGTGGCTCATGGCGACTTTCAATGCCGAGCGCCGGTCGGCTGCGCCGGGCCGCGGTACGACGGCATCCACCAGATCCATCGCCTTGTCGACCAGCACACCGCTCGGATTGCCGGCCGCGTCGCGCTCGATGCGCCCACCGATCGGGTCGTGTGTTTCGCGGGTGATGCCGGCCAGCATCAGGGCCTTGGTGTTCAGCCATTGGGCGTGGCCGTCGACTCGGCTCAGAACCACCGGCCGGTCCGGCACGACGGCGTCGAGTTCGCTCGCGCGGGGAAAGCGTCCTATTTTCCACTTGACCTGATTCCAGCCGCTGCCGAGCAGCCAGCTTCGATCCGCATTGGCCCTGGCGTACGCGCCGATCACAGCCTGCGCCTGTGCGAGGCTGTCGGTGTCATAAAGTTTGATCTGGGTGCTTTCGATGCCCAGGTCGAGGACGTGGCCGTGCGCATCGATCAACCCCGGCAGCAGCGTCTTGCCGCCGCCGTCCAAGACCCTCGCATCGGGAAATCTGCGGTGCAGTGCGTCGGCATCGCCGGTCTCCACCACCTTGCCCTGGTCGAACACCAGCCCTGAGAAATGCAGCAGTCGATCGCCGGCGAGCGTGTAGCCGCGCACATTCAGCATCAGCGTCGGCGCGCCGTGGGCCAGTTCCACTAGGCCCATGGCAAGGGTAAGCACCAAAGCAACGAGTTTGAATTGCATGGCCCAGTATCTTATCGCCCTTGGCAGTTCTTGTAGGGAGTTCTATAGTCTCGAACAGGAAGCCGACGCCCTGCCATTGCCTTGACGATGCGAGGTCCTCATGGTCAGTCTGCGGATCAACAACGAAGTAAAAAACTTCGATGCTCCCCCCGATATGCCTCTTCTCTGGGTGCTGCGCGATATCTTGGGGCTCACCGGCACTAAATTTGGATGCGGCATAGCTCAATGCGGCGCCTGCACGGTGCATTTGGACGGCGCACCGGTGCGCTCCTGTCTTTTGCCCGTGGGCTCGATCGGTCAGCGCGCAATCACGACGATCGAAGGAGTCGGGGCAACTGGCGTGGGAGCGAAAGTGCAGAAGGCGTGGCTCGACCTGGAAGTCGTCCAATGTGGCTACTGCCAATCCGGCCAGATCATGTCGGCGACGGCACTGCTCAACGCCACTCCGCATCCCGAAGATTCGGACATCGATGCGGCCATGGCCGGAAACATTTGCCGGTGCGGCACTTATGTGCGCATCCGCGCGGCGATCAAACATGCTGCAGAAGCCTAACTCCCTGCCGCGGGTTACTGCGGACGGCGCCGCTCTGAGCAGACGCGGATTTCTACAGGCTGGAATCGCAGTGGGCGGCAGCTTGGTGGTCGCCTTTCACCTGCCCTTTGCCCGCAGCGCGCCCGCTCAGAAGCCGGAGTTTGCGCCCAATGCCTTCATTCGCATCGACGCGCATGGCAAGGTCACGCTGATCATGCCGCAGGTCGAGATGGGCCAGGGCATTTATACGTCGATCGCCATGATCTTGGCGGAAGAGCTCGATGCGGCCTTCGCTCAAGTGACGCTCGAAGCCGCACCACCCAACGATAAGCTCTACGGCAACCCCACATTTGGTCTGCAAGTCACCGGCAATTCGAATTCGATCCGCGCATTTTGGCTGCCGTTGCGAAAAGCGGCCGCCGCTGCCCGCGCCATACTGGTTCAAGCGGCTTCGCAGCAGTGGAAAGTGGAGCCCACCAGTATTCGTACTGCAGATGGCGAGGCCGTCCATGAGGCGAGCGGCCGCCGGCTCGCTTATGCGGCGTTGATCGATCGCGCCCAAGGTCTGACGCCGCCGAAGGATCCGCCGCTCAAGAACGTCCAAGATTTCAAATTGATCGGCAACCCCCTCAAACGGCTCGACACGCCCGACAAGGTCAACGGCAAAGTCGTCTACGGAATCGATGCCATGCCGCCCGGCGTGAAGTTCGCCACCCTCGCCGCCTGCCCGGTGTTCGGCGGCACGGTGGGCCATGTCGATGACGCCAAAGCCAAGAGCCTCCCCGGCGTCCGCCAGGTCGTGGTGCTCAATGATGTCGTTGCGGTCGTCGGCGATCACATGTGGGCGGCCAAGCAGGGCTTGGGCGCGCTCGACATCAGGTGGAACGAGGGGCCGAATGCCACGGTTTCCTCGGACGACGTCTGGAAGCAACTCCGCGACGCGAGCAAGACGGAGGGCGCGGTCGCCAAATCGATGGGCGACGTCGCCAAGGGTTTGGCCGAGGGTGATTTGCTGGAAGCCGCGTACGAAATGCCCTTCCTCGCGCATGCCACCATGGAGCCGATGAACTGCACCGTGCATGTGACGCCGACCACTTGCGAGGTCTGGGTGGGTTCCCAGGTTCTCTCCAGAGCCCAAAGCACGGCGGCAAAAGTTACCGGACTACCCCTCGATAAGGTCACCGTGCACAACCACCTCATTGGCGGGGGTTTCGGGCGCAGACTCGAGACGGACATGATCGCGAGCGCCGTGCAGATTGCGCAGCAAGTCGACGGACCGGTCAAAGTGGTCTGGACGCGCGAAGAGGATATCCAGCACGATATTTACCGGCCCGTGTACCGCGACACGTTATCCGCCACGGTGTCGAACGGGCGCATCGTCGGATGGAAGCACCACATCACGGGCTCCTCGGTGATTGCTCGCTGGCTGCCGCCGGCGTTTCAAAAAGGGATCGACATCGATGCCATCGACAGCGGCGCCGACATTCCCTACGACATCCCCAACCTCCGTGTGGAGTACCTGCGCGATGAACCGCCGGCGGTGCCCACGGGCTTCTGGCGCGGCGTGGGCCCCAACAACAATGTGTTCGCCATCGAAAGCTTCATGGACGAGTTGGCGAAGAAATCCAACAAGGATCCGCTCGCCTTTCGCCGCGACCTGCTCGGCAAAGCGCCGCGCCTCAAGGCGGCGCTCGAGCTCGCAGCAGCCAAGGCCGGGTGGGGTAATCCTCTACCCCCACGCACGGGCCGCGGCATCGCAGCGCAGACCGCGTTTGGCAGTTTCATTGCAACGGTCGCGGAAGCCGAAGTCGATGCCGACGGGGAGGTGCGCGTGCACCGTATCGTGTGCGCGGTAGATAGCGGCATCGTCGTCAATCCGGATACGGTGGTGGCGCAATTGCAGGGCGGCCTGATATTTGGGCTCACCGCCGCCCTGTACGGTAAGATCACCATCGACAAGGGCCGCGTTCAGCAGAGCAATTTCAACGACTATCGCATGTTGCGAATCAACGAAACCCCGCAGATCGAAGTGCACCTGATCAAGAGCGGCGAGGCCCCGGGCGGCATCGGCGAGACCGGCACGACCGCCGCGCCACCGGCTCTCGGCAATGCGCTGTTCGCCGCGACCGGTATTCGCCTGCGTCGACTACCCATAGACCGAGATATTCTGTCCGGGAAAAAACCCGCATGAACGATCCCACTCCACATACGAGCCGGCGCAAGCGTTACACCCTGATTGGCATCATCACGATCGTCGCGGTGGTGCTGATCGGCTTCCTGTGGATAGTGCTCCTCGCGCCCGGCGCAATGGATTTTGCGGGCGGCCCGCACGTCGCATTGACCGACTATCACGCGCAGGATCCGACCGGCGTGCCCGCGGAACTCAAGAGCGCGAGCCGTATCGAGCAAGGCCAATATCTGGTCCGCGCGGCCGATTGCGAAGCCTGCCACACCGCCGAAGGCGGAACCCCGTTCGCCGGCGGACGCGCCTTCGTGCTGCCGATCGGCACCCTGTACTCGACCAATATCACTCCCGACAAGGAAACGGGGATCGGCAATTACAGCGACGCGGATTTCCTGAACGCCGTCCACAAGGGCGTCGCGCCGGGCAACGAGAAACTCTATCCCGCGATGCCCTTTGCCAGCTACACCTACATGACGGATGCCGACGTTGGCGCCATCAAGGCCTACCTCTTCAGCCTCCAGCCCGTGCACGCCCCGGACCGGGAGAACACGCTGAGCTTTCCATTCAATCAGCGTGCTCTCATGGGAGTGTGGGCTCTGCTGTTCAATCCCGACAAACGATTCGAGCCCCGTGCGGCACGCGATCCGGTGTGGAATCGCGGCGCATATCTCGTGGAAGCGATGGCGCACTGCGGCGAATGTCACACGCCGCGAAATCTCTTCCAGGCGCTCGACCAGAGACAGAAATTCGCGGGCGACGTGCAGGCCGGCTGGCGCGCCTACAACATCACCGCCGACCCGAAGAGCGGCGTCGGTGCCTGGAGCGAAGCCGATCTCGGGCATTATCTCGCCCTCGGTCACGCGGATGGTCGGGGCACGGCGACGGGGCCGATGGGCGAGGCCGTCGACCACAGCCTTCGCTACCTGACGGCAAGCGATATCACCGCGATGGTGACCTATCTGCGCTCGGTATCGGCCATCGCGACCTCCGACCTACCCGAACCCAAGGCCACCCCCGCACCTGCTTCGTACGCGCAGGGCGTTGCCGCCAACGCCGATGCACGCGGCAAGGCCGTATTCGCCGGTGCCTGCGCGGGTTGCCATGATTGGACCGGCGTCAGTCCCGTGATTCCCGATGCGACGCTCACCGGAGTGCGTTCGGTGAACGATCCAACCGCGATCAACGTGGTGCAAATCATTCTCTCCGGCGCGCATCGACATGCCACCGATGCTCGCACCGACA
>Ga0210400_10005730_pt1 | contig 10523 bp, 9 predicted proteins | sample IncBWH26MmetaG_FD_155456 | JGI IMG/M metagenome (GOLD analysis project Ga0210400, IMG submission 155456) | Forest soil microbial communities from Barre Woods Harvard Forest LTER site, Petersham, Massachusetts, United States - Inc-BW-H-26-M | ecosystem: Environmental > Terrestrial > Soil >... | reverse complement strand
CCATGTGATTTGCGGTTTTGGAGAGCGCACCCGTCTCTTCTTCATAAAGATTGACAGCGAGAGCGACTCTGGATTTTTGGATTGGGCAATGGGAATAAATCATTCCGAGATAACCGGTAAAAGCCTGGGTCAAATGGAAAGCCTGGAGCGCCATCTTGCTGACCAGGGGAAGGTTCTTTTTAGGTTTTGCCATTTCCTGCAGGACTGGATGATCCAGCGTCAGCCTTTTGTGCAGGGTGTCCTCCAATTTCTTCCGAAATTCCTGTGTGCTTAACATACGTTTATCCCTCGAGTTACTTTATTGAGTTCCTTAGCTTTGTAAACGCGCCAACCGTATTGTCGCTATGGAATCGATGTGACACGGCTGCTCCCGTGCCGCGATCAGATTCGACATCTACCGGGCGGTTGATTCTGTTCCTGCGGCACTGACCGATGAAAAACTCTTGTCCGCGCAAGGTGGGCATTCCGGCGCAAAGCCCGCATTTCGCTGGCCTTAGAGTTCATACGGAATATTTGACAATTTCAAAGTCAGTTGCAGTGAATATCGGGACTGGCAGGGCGTGGCGCCTCAGGGCGCATCAGTCACTTGGTAATGCCGATGCACACTTCAAGAAGACGCTCAACATTCCGGTGAAGAACCAGAGATTTTTCCAGATCGTTCAGCTCCGCCAGCGCGCCGTTTTCATTGGTAAGGACTTCCACAAAGCTCTTCTGTTCGCCCTGCAGACGGAAAACCGGCCAGTCCGTCCCAAACAGTACTTTGTGGTTGATTCCCTTGGACACGATATTTTTGACAGCTCCCGCTGAAGGATCAAAACCAAGAGTGGTCTGATATCCACTGACATCCAGGTAGACGTTGGGCCGAAATCTGCACATCATTACACATTCTTCGACAAAGCTTATTGCGCCGTGCGCAAGAATGAAATTCACACTGGGGAATGCCCGCGCCGCCACATCAATTAGGAATGGACTGGAGATACTGAAATCCAGTGCCGGCGAAGTAGGACCAATGTGGACCAGTACTGGTACTTGGTGATGCGCGCAAAGTTCGTAAAATGGAAACAGCGCCGGATCGCTCGGACTGAAGCCACAAGGAGGATAGACCTTGAAACCGCGGAATCCAAACTCCGTCAGGGAACGCTCGAACAACGCCAGCCCATCTTTGCCCCAGCGCGGATCAACACCGCCAAAAACTTCAAACTTGCCCGGATGCCGCAGCAGTACTTCACGATGCTCCTCGAAAGACTCCTCGATCGTCAGTTCGCAATCCCTCAGAGCATAGCTGAAGTCGGCGATCAGCAAGACGCCCTTGCTGATGCCGGCTTCCGCCATTTCGGCCACCAGACCATCACACAGTGGGTCCTGCATCTTGCTTTGGAACATGGCTGTGAGTTTCTTGGCGGTAGCCGGAATTCCCTGTGCAGAGAGTGCGACCACCATGTTTGCCACTGATCCCTCAATGAACGACTTGGGGGTATGTTCTCCGGACGCAATATGGCAATGGCAGTCGATGATCTTTATGGCGTTGTCTTCTTGGCCGCTCAAATTCGTCTCAGGGTTCTTTGACAACTGGTACCTTGGTCATGATGTGCCGGCCGGCATTGATAACGTCGCTTACGGTCTTGAGCTTGGCGATATCAATTTCAACGCCCATCTCCGCGATATCGATACCGAACGACTCTTCAAAACGAAACACCAGCGCCAGCACTCCAATCGAGTCCATTCCCAGTTCCTTCTGCAGGTGGGTCTCTTTGACAATCTTGACCTTCTTGAATTTGCCGGGAATAAAACCGGCAATCATCCTCATCATTTTTTCATCAAAATCTGCATCTACTTCCACTACGCGCTCCTGGCCACCGATTTATCGATCTCCACATGCTCGGCCAGAAAATGCTGAGCAATCCTGTTGCGATCGAGTTTCAGGTTAGGCCGCAGAAACCCGTTCTCTCGGGAGAATGCAAGATCGGCGAAAACGATCTTGCCCACAATCATGGAAGGCCTGCGATCATTGATCTCATCGATGAACCGTTGAATCCGGGTTTTCGCCGACTGGTCCTCCGGGTTCTTTGGAAGAATTACGGCAACCAGCGTCGTGGCATCAGGGTTTGCGAAGACCACCGAACGTGCTACGTCAACGCAAGCATCGATCTCCGTCTCTGGAATCTCCGGATGGATCTTCGCCCCACCCGCAGTAATGATCATTTCTTTCTTGCGCCCGATCAGGTGAAGAAAGCCACCCTCATCAAACCGGCCCACGTCACCCGTGGCAACACGATCATCGCTGATGAACGTCTTTTCTGCCTCCCCGTCGGCGCACTCGAAATAACCTGATGCAATCCGGTGCTCTCGAACAGCAATTACCTCACCATCGGCAGCTAGTTCAACACGAACTCCCGGAAGCGGACGCCCCACAGACCCCAGTTTGTTGGCCCCGGGGAAGTTGAGGGTGATTCCACCAAACTCCGTCATCCCGTAGGTCTCGAACAACGGCAGTTGCATCAGCTTAAAGAGTTCCAAGGTGGAACGCTTGATGGGGGCCATGCCGGTGATCATGAGTCGCATCCTGCCACCGAGGGCTTCATAAGCATTTTTGAAGATCAGCCGGGCAGATTTCTCACGTAGTTTTTCGGAAGGCAGGCCGCGGGCAATGCCGCCAAGTGTTCTTGCAGCCCACCGCGTCCAGGCCGGCAGATTGAAAAAGCGCGTCTCGAAAGTCTCATACAGCATAGGCGGCGCAATCAGGATCGTGGGCTTCAGGTCCTTCAGCGCGCGAAAGAGCCGGGTTGGATCGGTCACAATAAGATCAAAGCCGTACCAGAGCGCCGAATAGTACATGAGCCGCTGCTGAAAGTTTGAAATAGGCAGAAAAAGTAACAGACAATCGTCAGGTCTTGGGGCAGCGACTTTTGTGAAGGCATCGATGCTGGCCTCGATTCCCAAGCGGTTTAACGTAAGCCCCTTCAATTTGCCCGAGGACCCTGAAGAAAACACCAGTCCTGTTTTCTCGAATTCCCAATCTGTCTGCTGTCGTTGGCGGTCAATGGCCGCAATCCCGCTGTTTTCGGCATCCAGGCAGGCAATGGCAGAGGATTGCCGGGGGTTCTTATGCGCCTGGTCCGCAGCCCGCACCAGCAGCAGCGACAGCGAGTATTTATCGATCAGCTCTTCGGCACCCATGTCGTCGAAATCGTCCGTGAACGCCACCGAGACAGCCCTTAACTCGAGAAGGGCTACATCATAGATGATCCATTCGTAGCAGTTGCCGGCCCAAATGCCCACTCGCATGCCGGGCTGAACTCCCCAGCTTCTCAGTTCCGCGCACGCTGCAATCACGCCTGCACAAAAGGCCTCGTGGGTCCGCTTGACTACTTGCCCTTTCTCGAACGTGAAGATGGCGTTCTGGTGTTTTTGCTCGGACATGTGCGAGATCAGTCTTCTTAGGTCCATCAAACGCCTCTGTTGTCAAAACAAATTCACAACCATCTGAGAAACACTTCCGGTGCGCGCGAACCAAGCTGTTACTGGGCCTGCGCCACTGTGTCTTGTACTCCCTGGGCAACAGGCAATTCGTCCGGGTTCTCGAAGAAAGTCTTGAGCAAGCCGCCCACAAAGTCCGCCCGATCATAAATACAGTAGTGGGTCGCTCCCCCCACATGCACGTGGCGGGCATTCGGAAAGAGTCCGGCGGCCATTTGCGAGGCGGCGGGCGCGGCAACCTGGTCGTACTCTGCACCCATGAGGAGCACCGGAACCTGGACCTCACTGGCCCTGGGCCGTGAATCATGCGACCAGAAATCAACAAGCTGGCGAGCATAATTGAGCGTTGTCTCTTCGCTCCTGAAGGGTGCCAGGACATGATTCCTGAGGTCCACATTCATCAGAGAAAGAACGCTCACGCTCATTTGTTCCTTGTCAACATCCCTAAGGATTTCAGTTTCTCCTTTCTCCGTTCGAAATTGCAGATTTTTCATAACAGATGCAGCCATCGCCGGCTTGCGCACTAACATGCGGCACAAAGACTCGAGGTACTGCTCGTAGGGACTGCTAAGTTCCTCCGGACTGCCATCGCACTTAAATGTACCGTTGAGAAACGCCATGGAACGGACTGCCGACGGACGGCGCAGATGGAAATCAATGGCGACCTTGGTGCCCGTGCACCAGCCAACCAGATGGCAACTCTCGATATTTTCGTGCCGCAGAATTGCATCGAGATCATCCACCTGATCTTTCATGCCAAATGGAGGAGGTGGAGCGACCATGCCTCTCGGCTCCCAGATAATCACGCGGTAACTCTCCATCAGATTTTCAATCAGCCGGTACCAGCACTCCAACCCCTGCCCCAACGCATTCAGCACAACTACTGCGGTACCTGTTGACCCGGCGATGCAGTAGTTGAGGTCGGAGCCACTCCTGGCAATCGTCCGAGTCAAAAGCCTGCTGGGTAAATCAGCAATCTGACGTCTGCGTTCTGTCCATGCGTCATCCTGATTTCGCCGGACCAACTCAAACAACGCGATCTGGGCTTCTTCGTCGAACACTGCGCTGTCTAGGGGAAGATTTGCCGTTACAAAGGCTTGGGTACACGGCAACTCGGGCGGTCGGCCTGAAAGATGACCAAGTACACCCCCTGTCCTTTCATGAAAAGCGCGATCAACCGCATTGAGTACCCCGAAGTCTTCAACCACGAGCAAACCCAGCCCATAAGCTACGCCGATGCGCTCACATAAAGCCGACAAAGGCGTGTTGTGAGGGCTGACGATCGGAAAGCTGGATCCCGCGGTTCCTTCGGTGCGCGCAATGCGCAGCAGAAGATCCGAAGATAGATCGGCTGTGACTAGATTCAAGGCCGTCCCTCGAGACGCAAAGCATCGCAGCGCGTGGAAGTCAAAATACTGCGGTGACCGCTCTTCGATTTCAGTTTTGAATGAGTGCAAGGCCGCGAGAAACTGCGATAAGCCGGTGCTATGCTCCACACTGGGATGCCCACTACCAACAATCAGCGACGTGCTGAACATCCGATACTCGACACCTTGCTCTTTGCAATATAACGAGATCTGCTCGTCAGAAAACCCGACGGTCTTAACCCCGCTATGAACTAACTTCCGTGTGTCCGATTCGGAGTGACAACCGATATTATCAAACCCAACGTAGTTGAATTCCTTTGCGTTGGTCCTGACGCAGGCCTCCATTATTTCTTCGAGCGTTTCGGCTTGATTTGCACCGACCTTGGAATCCGCAAAATACCAGACTTCGTCGAAACCGATAGCAGCCGTTCTACCGGTTGTATACACATTCAGGTCACTCCCGGCGCGTTGCATCCGGTCTTCTATCCCCTTCCGGTCGCGGACTGTCGCTTTACTTCCCGCAATCTGGCGAGCGGCATGGGATACGAGTTCACTGATTTCTTCTCCCGAAAGAGCGTCGGCCGTCCAAGGGCAATAGAAGACCCGGTCGTCTCGCTCCTGCAGGCATCGCGCTGCAAAGTAGCTGCCTAAAAGTGTATCAATGCCCACAATGACAATATTTCGCACAGGTATGCTCTTCGTGAGGGGAGATTTTCAGCCTGATTGCGTCAACTCAATGAAGTCCGGTGGTTTCTGCATCTCTTCTATATCGAAGAGCGCGAACTCTCGGGCCACAATCCTTTGTCTCTCACTAGGGACTGCCTGGCCCGTTTGATGCACCGAACAATCAGTTTTCGGACAGATCCTTGATTGCAACTCCCATCACCTTCACCTTGCCTCCAAAAGGTAACGCAGCTGCTTGATATATTGTTCGTGCAGGGCGCTTCGATACAACAAATAGGTCGGCATATAGGGCATTTATCTGAGCAATGTCAGCCAGATCAATAAGCGCTACATCAATGAAGACAACTTCATCGACTGAGAATCCGGCGGCTCGCAGAGCCGCAAATAGGTTATTAAAAGCCCGGACAGCCTCTTCTCTAGCTGTTCCAGGCACGTATTTCCCAGACTCGTCAATGGAAAGCTGGCCACTAAGATAGCAGATGTTATTGACCACAACCGCATGACTGATAGGCGAAGGCCACCTGGGAAGTCCTTCTCCTTGAGCAACAAATATTCTCATGTTGTTACCTGCTTCCTTGTCACTCATGCACGCCACGTTGCTATCAGGCAGATATCTGCTCCATCTTCCGGCGCAGCGAAAGTGGACGCATGTCCGTCCAAACTTCTTTAATGTAGTCAAGGCATTCTTGCTTCGTTCCGGTTTTACCGCCGTCCTTCCATCCAAGCGGGTTTTCGCGCTCCGCAAACCAGATTGAATATTGCTCTTCATGGTTAAGTACAACTCTGTACATTCTCGAATCTTCCTGTTGATCTTTGAACATTAAACACTCCGCCTGTAAAATATGCAGCACAGAAGATTAGCAAAATTTAAACCGTGCGGCTTGCCCCGTTCCTATGTGACATTCAGCACACGAACCTCAAAAGCCTCCATATCCACTGAAATGGCTCTCATCGTCAGATCCACGGAAATCACGAGATGGGTGCGATTCCTAATTTGAACCAGTGTTCCAGTGATTCCAGCCAGTGGCCCTGTGCTTACTTCTACTCTCTGACCCACTTTCAGATGCAGCGCAAAGGGGTACGCCGTCACTCCCGATTCGACAACCTTCTGGAGCGCACCGATTTCTGCATCTGGCACCGGCGATGGTTTTCCATTGAACCCGATAATGCGAACCACTCCCGGAATCGTCCGCACGAGTCCCACTGTGGTTTCATGCACTCGGCAAAACACATACCCGGAAAATAGTGGTTTTTGAATAAGTCTTATCCGGTCAGACCAACATCGTCGAGACAGATAAGTGGGGACAAACTGTTGATAACCCTTGTAATTCAGTGCGGTAGCTACTTTGATTTCATGCTTGGGCGATACTTGAACAGCAAACCATGATTCGGTTCCAATGGGGACCATCGTGCGCCTTCCTTACTATGGTGGATATTTCTGAATTGCTCCTACTAGCTGACTCGGGCAGGCTGCCGCCATTGTAAGTCACACGTAACATTGACAAATCTCCAGTGACGATGTTCTTTCGGCGCCAAAGTTTTTCGGCTTACGGCGAGTAAGAATAGCCAGACCATATTGGGGCAGTCAATAGGCATAGAGATCATTTGTAGGTTATTTGCAATCATTATAAACAGGCGGTTATATACGAGCTATGTGAGTTTTATCTTTTGCCGTGCGTCTTGCTCTAGGCAAGAAACGTCTTAACCCATGTCGATCTATGAGGCGATAAATAGTCGATCGCGGCACAGATTTTCCGGCAGAAAGTTCATAGGCTCGCTTGATCTCCTGCACATTCAGCGCGGAGCCGCCTCTCGTTTGGCGTACAAATTTCTCTAAGATTTGCTTTTCGCGGCTGATGGAAATATTTTCCCTCTTGCGACCGCCAGGTGCCTTGCATGCAAAACACTGAATGCCATCTTTTGCAAAGCGTGCTTGCATTCTACGGACGGAGGCTGCTGTCCATCCGATTGCCATGGCAACTTGCCTTGAGTTTAAAGCCAAGGCGATTTTCAGCCACACGCACAGAATTCTCTCAAATTCCTCTTTGTTCCTAGATTCGCGCAGGACTTTTTCTACGCTTAAATAATCAGTCAATATTTTGCGGACCTTTCGAACCCAAAGTGTATCGGGATGATTGCAACATCTTGGGCCCTTGCGGCAAGACTCGTTTCTTTGGGTTCAAGAACGTTCGAGCCACTCATTCTGAATGGCGAGCGAAAATTCTAACTACAACAAAGTTGCCCAGCGTCGCATTTTCGGAACAAATCGATGTTGCGGCTGACCTGTCACCTGTCGACTTGAAGGACCTCGCATAATAGTTACAGAACTGGAATTTCATTAGAAAATACTAATATTTAGCAGCGTTCCAAGTAATACAAGGAGGTTTAGCGCCTTGAAGACGGTGGCTAGGGACCCAGGAGCATTTACACGCCTTCCCACAGAAGAAACAGCGATTCGACTGACGATATTCGCGAGGGCGACGAGCCGGAAAGGATTCGCAGATTTTCGAAAACCCATTCTGGAACTCGGGCTGCAACCCCAACGCCAACTGGCCCTGGAAGGCCGGCTCATAGCACCGTGGGTCGCCGAGTTAAGGACCGCCTGGACGAAGGCGCAGACACAACTCGACGGCCGTGAGTTGGTGATTGACATGGGAAACGATGTCGACTTCTTCCGGCGTGTAACCTGCGCTTCTCCTACGTCTATGTGGTTCGACATTAAAGTAGTCTGGAAGCCGAGTACCACATTCTGGCTGCCAACGTCGGAGTAAAACGGTGAGGATACGTAAGAAAAAAGGAAACTAAGAGGGATGAGAATTCCGTCAAAAGCAGAGAGGTTGATTGCACGGCTTCATTCGCCGTTTGAAGTAAATTATCCCACGTCTCAGGGGTTTTAAATCGGCGAGTAATGAGAGTACCAGATGTCACATGCATCGATATGCGGGAAGCCTCCGCAACTCAAAGACGGAAATCCCGCTACTTCCATCCAGGGCGAAACTTGGATGTTGTTCTTTCGTGTAATTCGAAAGTCTGACGGCAAGCGAGTCGAGAACAAGATTCCAATTGGCCTTGTTAACGACTTCCCTAGCGAAGAGTGTGCAAGGATCGAGGTTGAGAGACAACATCTCCACATCAACCAAGTGGACTTCCGCGGATGTGTAACATTTGCAGATCTGGCGCACCACTATGCGGAACATGAACTGGCTGAGCGTAAGGAATCCCTTAAGCCGAAGGCACACACTACCATCGGAGGATATGAGCGAGTCATCCGCAATCTCTTGCTGCCTCGATGGGGTAACCGGGTCGCGTTGAGCGTCGAACCTCTGGAGGTGGAACAATGGTTGAAAGATTTGAAGCGCAAAGAGGGTCTTGCCAATCCAACGCTCGACAAGATGCGCCGCGTTATGTCCCTGGTTTACAAGCACAGCCAGCGCCACGGGTTGATTCCTCGAAATCAGGAATCGAACCCGATGAGCTTTGTCCGCTGTGAGACTACCAGCGCGTACGAAGCAATGATCATTACCCCTGAACAAGCGTACGCATTGTTGCTTAACCTGCGAGATCCGGAGGGTACGCTGACGCTCTTGGCCGCTGGCATAGGTCTACGCATCTCAGAGTGTCTGGGGCTGCAATGGCAAGACATAGATTTTGCTGAGGCTAAAATCGAAGTGCGCCGTATCTGGACATGCGGCCAGGTAGGCTTGCCGAAAACCAAAACCTCGCAAGCCGCAGTCCCGTTGCACCCTTTATTGGCTGAATTCATGCTGCAGTGGAAACAGAAGACGCCATCTAAGGATGGTGACTGGACATTTCCTTCATTCAAGTTGAACGGCAGGCAGCCGTGCCTTGCCAGCATACTGGTGGAAGACTATCTCCGGCCAGCGGCGGTCAAGGCGGGCATTCTTTCATCGCACCGGGACAGCGAAGGCAGATTGGTAGACGATGACCCGCGGCGATTCGGCTTCCATAATCTCCGTCACAGCCTTGCATCGTTCCTCATCCGAATCAAGACTGATCCGAAAACGGTACAGACTTTGCTTCGCCACAGTGATATCAAGCCGACCCTTAACTGTTATGCCCACAGTGTCAGCGAGGATCGCATGGCTGCCGAAGGGGCCATGCTGATGGCGATTCTCAGCCATGCAGTGGAACAGAGCGAGCTGAGAACGGACTAAGGGAGTTTTCTGGAAAATCAATTGAGTCTTTTGAAAATGACGATGGCAAGGACGGACAGTTCGCCGCCAACCTCTTCAAGTAGTTTCAAGAGCTTATAGGGTATATAAGGCTGCCCAACTAGGAAGCGCGTGGAAGAGCAGGACGATTATGGGTGGACGCCTTGAGTGGATCTAACGTCCGGCGTTGCCGTCGCGGCGGACGCCGCTGAGGACTGCTGGTAGAGGTTTAGTCACAACTGAGTCAAAACGTATCGCTGGAGAGCCGCGAACTGAGCGAAGTATCTGAGGCACCTTACCGAAATGCGGCCGCGTTCTCCTTCGTCCAATCACTGAACCTGAGCGGTGCCTGCTCGTCACTTCCTCCATCGTGCCGAAACACCTGAGCCGCCTTGCCGCCGAATAGAGAGTCTTCCTTGCCGGCCGTCCCGTGCAAACGTATTCTAGTGGCCGATTGAAGGGTCTGCTGGAAATCGTGTAAGTCCTTTAGAATGTGATGTCCAGGGACAGAGTTGAACCGCCGCCAATGGCTGCAGAAGACGGCATACTGATGGCGATCGTCAGCCCTGCATAGCGGACCAGAGCGGACTGAAAGCGGACTGAGGATTTTGCTGGAAATCGCGTAAGTCCTTTAAGAAATGGTGGCCAGGGACGGAATCGAACCGCCGACGCCAGCCTTTTCAGGGCTGCGCTCTACCAACTGAGCTACCTGGCCAAACTTGGATTGATTTCAAAACGCGAGCTTCGGTGGGATCAGTGAAGAGTTTCTGCCCGCTGAACTCAACTGATTATAACAATGGTCCGGCTTTACCTCAAATTGCCA
>Ga0210400_10005729_pt1 | contig 10523 bp, 7 predicted proteins | sample IncBWH26MmetaG_FD_155456 | JGI IMG/M metagenome (GOLD analysis project Ga0210400, IMG submission 155456) | Forest soil microbial communities from Barre Woods Harvard Forest LTER site, Petersham, Massachusetts, United States - Inc-BW-H-26-M | ecosystem: Environmental > Terrestrial > Soil >... | reverse complement strand
GGAGCTTGCCGCGGAAACGATTTCCGGGTATATCGGGCATGGCGCGCCGCAACTGGTGGCGCGCGCGCTGGGCGGAACCGCGACGGAAGAAGAGCTGAAACACGCGCTGCAATTTTTTCTCGGCTACTACGAAGAACACAAAATGGACAACACTCGCGCGTATCCCGGCGTGCCGGAAACGTTGGCGCAACTGAGCCACCTGCCCATGGCCGTGCTCACCAACAAGCCGGTGCGCATCAGCGTGCGCATTCTGAATACGTTGGGCCTGGCTAAACATTTTCGCGTGATTTACGGCGGCAACAGCTTTGAATCGAAGAAGCCGGATCCCTTTGGCGCAAACAAAATCCTGCAGGAGTTTAGCATCGCAGCGCGAGAGACCCTGATCATCGGCGATTCCGAAGTCGACGTGCAGACCGCACGGAACGCGGGCACGCGAGCCGCAGCCGTGAACTACGGTTTCGGCGTACATGATCGCGCAGCGCACCCAGCCGACATTTATCTCGATCGCTTCTCCGACCTCGCGGACGTCGTATCCAACCACACTGCCGCTTAGAGCGGCGACGGAAACCGCGGGCGAGCGGCGTCTTGTGTTCCTGCGCGGCGCTTGGCAGACTCGACGCGTGCTACTTGGACTCTTCTCCGAACTGAACTCACCCGGCGGTGTGCAGCGCGCGGGACGGCACGTTGCCGCGGTGATGAATGAATTTGCCGCGGGCCACGCCATGGACTGCCGGCTGTTGAGCCTGAACGACTCTCCCGAGTTGCACCGCATGACGGTGGGGACGCGCGAATTCGTGTTCACTGGCAGCGCCCGCGGCAAGACCCGATTCAGCGTGACAGCGGCACGCGCCGCGCGCCGCCGCGCAAAAGTGATCGTTGCGGGACACCCTTTTCTTGCGCCGGTAGCGCAGGGAGCGAAGCTCTTCGGGCGGCAGGCGAAATCCATTGTCTGGACACATGGACTCGAAGTGTGGGAGCCGCTTTCGCTCTTGCGGCGGCGCGCGCTGCGCAATGCCGATCTGATTGTTGCGCCGTCCCATGACACCGCAAACAACGTCGCTGAGCAGCAGGACGTTCCCCGCGAGCGGATTCGCGTGCTGCCATGGGCGCTCGACCCGCAATTTGAAGCGCTGCTCGCAGAGAAAACGGCGCCGGCGTTACCCGCAAACTTTCCCGCCGGACGCGTCATCCTCACACTGGGGCGCTGGTTCGCGGACGAGCGTTACAAGGGAATGGACACGCTGATCACGGCATTGCCGCGTTTGCTTACAGAGTGGCCCGATGTGCAACTTGTTGCGGTGGGCGAAGGCGATGATCAGGGGTGGCTGGAGCAGATTGCGGATGGCCGCGGTGTGCTGCGACACGTCCATTTTTTGAGCGGCCTGACGTATCCCCAAATTGTGGCGTGTTACCAGGCCTGTGAAATTTTCGCTCTGCCTAGCCGAGGGGAAGGTTTTGGGCTGGTGTATCTGGAAGCGATGGCGTGCGGCAAGCCGGTAATCGGCGGGGCGCATGGCGGCGCGCCGGAAGTAATCGATGACGGAAAAACGGGATATCTGGTGCAGCACGGAGACGCGGGGCAACTCGCGACGTCGCTGGAAACGCTTCTGGCCGATCCGGCGCTGGGGCACGAGATGGGCGCGCGCGGGCGCGAACGCGTGGAGCGGGAATTCCGGTTCAATGTTTTCGCGAAGTCGCTGAAAAAGATTCTGCGCGATCTATGCGAATCCTGAACGTTACGCAGACCTATTTTCCCTTCCTTGAATTTGGGGGGCCGCCGGTAAAAGTGCGGTCACTATCGCAACAGCTCGCGAAACTAGGGCACCATGTGACGGTGCTGACAGCGGATTGGGGCCTGAAGTCGCGCGCTTCGGCGGCCGCGATGGCGAACAACGCGCAGCGATCGGCTTTGGGATGGAGTCAGGAGGAGAGCGGGATCGAGGCGATTTACCTGCCGACTTGGTTGCACTACCGCGCGCTGAGCTGGAACCCGGGAATCGCAAGGTTTTGCCGAGCGCGACTGTGGAATTTCGACGTGGTGCACATTTTTGGGCTGTACGATTTCCTGGGGCCGGCGGTAGCGGCGGCGTGCGGACGCAGCAGCATTCCTTATGTTGTTGAACCAATCGGCATGTTCGTACCGATTGTCCGGAACTTTCTGCTGAAACGAATGTATCATCTGGTCCTCGGACAACGCATGCTACGGGGTGCACGGAAGATCATCGCGACATCGCCGCAGGAGGTTGCGGAGCTTGCCGGGTCGGGACTGGCGAGGGAAAAGATCCTGGTGCGGCGCAATGGAGTGGAAGTACCGGAAACAATGCCGGAACGAGGTAAATTTCGCGCCGCCGCGGGAATACCAGAAAACGCCAAAGTTGTCCTGTACCTGGGTCGATTATCCGAAAAGAAGAGTCCGGATGTTCTGCTGCAAGCGTTTGCGTTGCTTTGCAAAGCGGAGCACGACGCAGACCTAAGGCTCGTTTTCGCAGGGCCCGATGAAGGCGGGATGCGGCGGAGACTGTTGCAAATGGCCAAGGCGTTAGGAGTTTCGTCGCGCGTGCAGATCCGCGGAGCAGTGTACGGCGAGGAAAAGTGGAACGCTTACAGGGGCTCGGACGTGTTTGTTTTGCCGTCACAAAATGAAAATTTCGGGAATACCGCGGGCGAAGCAGTGACCGCGGGCACGCCGGTGGTGGTCACAGACAAGTGCGGCATCGCGCCGCTGCTCGCGGACGTTGCGGGATTGGTGGTAGCGCACGATGCGGCGGCTTTGGCGCAGGCCATCGGTCGTGTGCTTTGCGAGCCTGGCCTTCACGCGCGGCTCACCGCCGGGTGCAGAAAAGTAGCCACTCGGCTCGATTGGGAGGAGCCGGCGCGCGAGATGGAGACTTTGTACGGGCAATTAGTAAAGGTCGAAAAGCAAGCTGCAGACCTATTGCCCAGGCGCGATAGGGCGCCGGAGATCAAATAAAGCGTGTGCGGCATCTGTGGTATCGCTTTTGCGGGGCGCGCGTCTGAAGCAGAGTCGCGAGTGCGAGCGATGGCTGCGGCGATGCAACACCGCGGTCCGGATGACGACGGTTTTCTCGTCAACGAGCCGCGTGCGCCAGGCTTGGCGCTGGGGATGCGGCGGCTCAGCATCATCGACCTGAAGACCGGCCGCCAGCCCATCTGGAATGAGACGGGCGACGTGGCGGTGATTTTTAATGGCGAGCTTTACAACTATCGCGAGCTGCGCGAGAGACTGACGCTCTCCGGACATCGATTCGCCACACAATCCGACACGGAAATCCTGGTACATGCATGGGAAGAGTGGGGTGAGGACTGCCTGGATGAACTGCGGGGAATGTTCGCGTTGGCGCTGCTGGATTTGCGGAAGCGCTATGCCACGGCGCCAATCCTGTTTCTGGCGCGCGATCCGCTCGGCATCAAGCCGTTGTACTACACGCAGACGGCGGATGGATTTGCGTTCGCCTCCGAAATTCGCGCGCTGCTGGCCGGGAAAATAACGCCGAAGAAACTTTCACAGGACGCGCTGACTTCATACTGTCTTTTTGGCAGCGTTTCGGAACCGGTCGCGCTGCTGGATGGCGTATTTTCCCTTCCGCCCGGGCATCGCATGCTGCTCTACGTGCCGGAACGGCGGCGCGTGCCGCGCGCGCGGGCATGGTGGGACGCCACGCGGAGCCCAGAGGCGAAGGATGCGCGGGCAACGCGAGATTTTTCTTCCGCTACGCGGGGCTTGCGACCGTTGCTGGAAGACGCAGTACGCGCGCACCTGATTGCGGACGTTCCAGTGGGATTATTTCTTTCCAGCGGCCTGGATTCCAGCGTGATTGCGGCATTGGCCGCGCGCGAGCGAGCGGGAATTTGCAGCTTTACGCTCAGCTTTCCGGGAACAGCCTACGATGAGGCGCCGCTGGCGCGCAGCGTCGCCAAACATTGCGGCACACAGCATCGCGAAATTCCGCTGCAGGGCGATGCGATTGTCTCCAGGCTCGACGAAGCTATTGCGGCGCTGGACCAGCCCAGCATGGATGGAATTAATACGTATTTCGTGTCGTGGGCGGCGCGGGAAGCCGGACTGAAGGTGGCACTATCGGGACTGGGGGGCGATGAGCTGTTTGGCGGTTACCCGACTTTCACGGACACGCCGCGAATCATGCGGCTGATTCGCATGGCATGGTTTGTGCCCGCGCCGCTGCGGATTGCCGTTGCTCCGCTAGTGCGCGCGGCAATTGCGGGCAGCAGCAGCGCGGACGCGGCGCGCAAAGCGGTCGCGGCATGGTTGCGGCCGGATGCTTTGCCGCATTCGTATTTTTTTGCGCGCGCCTTATTTCCGGTGGGCGCGGAATTGTCGCGATTGATGGAGCCGCGGTTCCGGCCGAGCTCGGTGGCCGCAGACGGCGTGACACTGGAGCCGACGTGGCTGGGCTGGCTGGAGCGCGCGGCGGACGGAGCGCGAAAGCTCGAAGCGATGGGCGGAATTTCCTGGTTGGAGATGCGCTGCTATATGGCCGGCACGTTGCTGCGCGATACGGACTCGGTAAGCATGGCGCGCTCACTGGAAGTGCGCGTGCCGCTGCTGGATACTCCGCTGGTGGAATTTGTAGGCGCGCTTCCCGATGCGGTGCGCCGACGTGATGGAAGGCCGAAGGCACTGCTGAAGGAGGCGATCGGGAATTTGCTGCCACAGGATATTTTGGCGCAGAAGAAGCGGACATTTACGCTGCCGTGGGAAGAGTGGCTGCGCGGCCCATTGCGGAAGCGGGTCGAGAAAAGTTTTGCCGAGCCTGCCGCGGGATTGGCGCCGTATCTTCGCAACGGTGGAGTACGCGAGGTGTGGAGCGCGTTTCTTGCGGGGAAGACTTCGTGGTCGCGGCCGTGGTCGATCTACGTGCTGAATGAGTGGTGCCGGCGGCATCTCTAGCGTTTCTGATTGCGTCTTACGCGAGCGGTTTGCGCCTGGCTGGGGCGCAGCCGTGCCGCGCCCCGACGTAATCCTTGCGCTACACTAATTCGCTTACATGAATATTCTGGGCATCAATGCGTATCACGGAAACGCGTCGGCGGCAGTGGTGTGCGACGGGAGGCTGGTGGCCGCGGTCGAAGAAGAGCGTTTCAATCGGGTCAAGTATGCGGCGGGATTTCCGGCGCAGGCGATTCGGTACTGCCTGAAAGAAGCGGGTCTGAAGCTTGAGGAAATCGATCATGTGGCGGTGCCGCGCAATCCCTATGCGCGGCTGGGCACAAAACTTTTCTACGCGCTGCGCATGCCGTCGTTCGCGCGCGGACGGGCCAAGGTTCTTGCAAAATTCACCGGTGTACGGGAAGCATTAGCGGCGGCGTTCGACAGCGACCCGAAAACGATTGCCGCGGAATTTCATCGCGTCGAGCACCACCAGGCGCATCTGGCCAGCGCGTTTTTTGTTTCGCCGTTCGAGCGCACGGCGCTGCTTTCCGCGGACGGGCTTGGGGATTTTGCGAGCACGATGTGGGGAAGTGGAAGCGGAAACCGCATGGACATTGCCGATGCGATTGCCTTTCCGCATTCGCTGGGGCTGTATTACACGGCGGTGACGCAATACTTGGGTTTTCTGAAGTTCGGCGACGAATACAAAGTGATGGGGCTTGCAGCATACGGCGAGCCGGAGCGGTTGGAAGCGTTTCGCGACATCGTGCGATTTGACGCGAGTGGAAGCCGCAACGGGTTCCGGCTGGGGCTCGATTATTTTGTGCATCATCGCACCGGACCCGAAATGAGCTGGGCGGAGGCGGACAAAACGCCGACGCTAGGAAAACTTTTTTCCGCGGAGATGTCGCGGCGATTGGGCGCGGCGCGGGGTGCGGAAGAACCGCTGGAGCAGCGGCACCGGAATTTGGCGGCGTCGCTGCAAGCGCGGCTTGAAGAAGTTTATCTGGGGATGCTGGGGAAGCTGGCGAAGGCGACTGGGCTGAAATCGATTTGCCTGGCGGGCGGCGTGGCGTTTAACTGCGTGGCGAACGGAAAAATTTTTGAGAGCACTCCGTTTGAGCAGGTGTACGTGCAACCGGCGGCGGGGGACGCGGGGCTTGCAATCGGCGCCGCATATTACGTGTGGCATCAGAAATTGGGGAAGCCGCGATCGTTTGTAATGGATCATGCGTATTGGGGGCCGAATTTTTCCGCCGCAGAGATCCGCGCGGCGATCGAGGCAAGTGGCATTGAGCGCGAAGGTTATAGCGTTACGGAATTGGCCGAGCAGGAATTGGCGCGGCGCGCGGCCGCGATTATTGTCGACGGAAAAATATTGGGGTGGTTTCAAGGGCGCGCGGAATGGGGACCGCGAGCGCTGGGAAATCGCAGCATTGTGGCCGATCCGCGGCGGGCGGATATGAAGGACATCCTGAACCGGCGAATCAAGCACCGGGAGATTTTCCGGCCGTTCGCGCCATCGATTTTGGCGGAGGCGACCGGGGAGTGGTTTGCGAAGTCACATCCATCGCCGTTTATGACGCTGGCGTATGCGGTGCGGCCGGAAAAGCGCGCGTTGATACCGGCGCCGACGCACGTGGACGGCACCGGGCGCCTGCAAACGGTTACCAAGGAGGCCAATCCGCGCTATCACGCATTGATTTCGGCGTTTCGAGATTTGACGGGAGTACCGGTGGTGTTGAATACGTCGTTCAACGACAACGAACCGATTGTTTGCCGGCCGGAGGAAGCGATCGATTGTTTTTTGCGCACGAAGATGGATGCGCTGGTGCTGGGGGATTTTCTTGTGACGCACGGCTCGTGAGCCGTAATCCGTACTTCTAGTTCGTCCTTTTTTCCATTAATTAAGGGCGCGTATTCCCCCCGAGAGAAGTTGTGGCGGCAGGCGCAGGAGTGCCTATGCTGCTTGTACAATCTTGCGGTGCGAATTCTCCTGCTGAATCTGTACTACCCACCGGACACATCGGCGACGGCGAAGATGGCGCAGTCGGTTGTGGATGCGCTTACGGCTGCGCACGAGGTCACGGTCGTCTGCGGGCGACCCTCGTACGAACCTATAGAGCGGCGGCCTTGGCGCTTGTGGCAGACGGAGAAGCCAAGCCGATCTCTGCAACATAGTGGAGTGAAAATTATCCGGGTGGGTTCGACGGATTATTCGCGAACGCAGATGAGGCAGCGGGTGCTGAATTACTTGACCTATGTGGCGCTGAGCGTGCCGCGTGCAGCGTTTCTACCTTGCGATGTGGTGGTGGGGATGACGGACCCGCCGTTCGAGGGAATTGTGGCGGCGTTCGTGGCGCTGCTGAAGGGCAAACCGTTTGTCTACAACATTCGCGATTTGTATCCCGATATGGCGGTGGGTGGCTCGATCATCGAGGCTGGGCCGCTGACGCGTGTGTGGGAGAGATTGCACCGGTGGGCGCTCCGGCGCGCGACGCGCGTGGTGGTGCTTGGCGAAGACATGCGCGCGCGAATTGTCGCGAAGGGCGTGAGACCGGAACGCATCGCAGTAGTTCGCGACGGAGCGGAAATCCGGGAAGCGGGGTCCGAGCCTGCTCTGGATGCTCAGGTGGTGCGGGCGATACGAGGCGATTTCAGATTTGTGCTGCTGCACGCCGGCAATCTGGGATTTTACGGCGCCTGGGCGACGCTGGTTGCGGCGGCGCAAAAGCTGGCCAATGAAGGAATCGGCGTGGTTTTCGTAGGCGACGGCGCGCAACGGGCGCAGATCGAAGCGGCGGCGGCCGGCTGTAAGAATGTGCGCTTCTTGCCATTTTTCCCGGCGAGCAAAATCGCATCGGTGCTGGCGGCGGCCGACGCGCACGTGGTGACGATCAAGCGGGGACTGGAAGGCGTGATCGTGCCGAGCAAAATGTACGGAATTCTCGCGGCTGGCAAACCGATCTTGGCCGTAGCTCCGCGTAAGTCGGACGTGGTGAGGATTGGAGAAGAGCGAGGTTTCGCAATTTCGGCTGACCCTGACGATGCTTCCGAGGTTGCGGAGGCAGTTCGTCAAGTCTTTCGCGACGCAGAACGGTTGCGGAAAATGGGTGAAGCGGCACGAGACGCCGCGAGTGGCTATGATAAAGTTGACGAACTGCGCAAGTTTGTGCGAATCGTTGAGGAGGCGCGTTCAGCGTGAAAGCGGCGGACGGCTTTTGGAACGGGAAACTCGCACTGGTGACGGGAGGAGCGTCATTCATTGGATCGACGCTGACGGATCAGCTCGTGGCGCGGGGCGCGCGAGTGCGCATTGCCGACGACCTCTCGAGCGGGCACCTCGATAATATTCGCGGACATCTTGGCGCTGGCACGGTGGATTTACTGCATGCGGATTTGCGCGAGCCGGGTGTGACGCGCGCGGCGATGCATGGAGTGGATACGGTGTTTCATCTGGCGGCGGACCACGGTGGCCGCGGATATGTAGACCTGCACCAGGCCGGACCAGCGTCTAATTTTTTCCTCGACGGTCTGGTGTTCGCGGAAGCGCTGCGGGCGAAAGTGAAAAAGGTGGTGTTCGCTTCTTCAGGCTGCGTGTATCCGAATTTTTTGCAATCGGACATTCACAAAGAGGTCTATCTCACCGAGGATCTGACCAACGGGCCGAACGACGCGGACAATACGTACGGCTGGGCCAAGCTGATGGGCGAGTTTACGCTGAAGGCGTACGCGAAAGAACACGGAATGGGCGCGGCGTCGTGCCGCTACTTCACCGTCTACGGGCCGCGAGGCGTGGAAAATCATGCGGTGATCGCGATGATCGCGCGGGCGTTTCTGGGGCAGAACCCGTTTGAGATATGGGGCGACGGTTCGCAAATACGAAATTGGACGTATATCGACGACATTGTCGAGGGCACGATTCTGGCGGGAGAGAAGATCAACGACGGGACAGCCATCAATCTGGGGACGATGGAGCGCATTACGGTGCTGGAGTGCGCGAAGATGGTTTGCGAGTTCACGAAACACAAAGCGGAGATCAAAAAGCGGCCGGACATGCCCACCGGACCGCTAAACCGAGTGGCGGACAACGCACTTGCCAAACGACTGCTCGGATGGGAGCCAAAAGTGCCGTTTCGCGAAGGGCTAAAGCGCACGATCGACTGGTACTTCGCGAGCAAGGACCGCAAAGAAGTGGAGCGGATCTTCGGGCGAATGCTGACGGAGCGTTGAGGGCAGGAATTATCTGGCGGGGCGGAAATTTTGGCAGTATTGTGATTGTGCTGTTCGGGTAGTGATTGAATGTCTTGGGAGCCGGCCCCCAACCGGCAATCCGTGTGAACACCGGGTGTGAAGCGCTTACGCTGGTGAGTCGCATCCATTCCGAAGAGGTTGTATGTCAGCGGGCCTGCTGGCGTTTTTCATCGCGCTTTTTGCGTCCATGATGCTAACCGTTCCGGTACGGGAGCTGGCGTTGCGCGTCGGCATGGTGGATTTGCCGGGTCCGCGAAAAGTGCATCTGCAGCCGATACCGCTGCTGGGCGGACTGGCCATGTACGGCGGGGTGATGCTGGCGATTATTTTTGCGTTTGATGGCGCGGCGCGCGCACAAAGCGCCGGCATCGTGACGGGCGCGACGCTGGTGGCGGCCGTCGGCTTTTTGGATGACCGCGGCTGGCTGCATCACCAGATCAAGCTTTTCGTGGGCATGCCGCTGGCGGCGTGCATTCTGCTGTTCAGCGGAATTCATGCGCAGGCTTTCGAGCTGTTTGTTCCGGGGCGCACGGGATACTTGCTGGACGCGGCGCTGACCATCTTTTGGGTGGTGGCGATCACCGCGTCGTTCAGCATACTGGATCACATGGACGGGCTGTGCGCGGGAGTTGCGGCGACGGCTTCGTTCTTCTTTGCGCTGCTCGCGTTTTTGAACGGACAAATTGTGGTTTCGACGCTGGCTGCTGCGGTTTTTGGCGCGGCAACAGGCTTTCTGCGCTGGAATTTCAAGCCGGCAAAGATTTTCATGGGCGATGGCGGAGCAATGTTCCTGGGCTTCCTGATGGCGACGCTGGGGCTGAAGCTGCGATCGAGCGCGGGGAACCATGCGTCGGCGCTCCTGGCTCCGCTGCTGATTCTCGGCGTCACTATTTTCGATACGACGCTGGTTACGATCTCCAGGTCGCGGCGGGGACTGCTGCCGTTTGCGGCGCCCGGAAAAGATCATGCCGCGCACCGGTTGTCGAATCTGGGATTGGGTCAACGCGGCGCGGTGCTGACGCTGTACTTGCTTGGCGCGGTGAGCGGCGCACTGGGAGTTTTGGTCTGCTACGTTTCGGCGGCCGCGGCTCTGTTGCTCGCCGCTTTCGTCATCGCGGCCATGTTATTTGCCATTGCGACGCTCGAGAAGGCACCTTACGAACGGCAGGCGCCCAAGCCCGGAGCGTTCTGAGCACATAGCAGCAACATCGAGGCTTCTCTCCATAGCGTTCGTCGAGGTTTGCCGGGCTAACTCGATTCGCTATACTTACGTCGGTCGCTCGCTCACCCATTTCTTAAGCACTCAACCGGGTCGGAAAAAGGGTTGCCCTGGGGAACCGTGGGCGGCGATGACCGC
>Ga0210400_10005728_pt1 | contig 10525 bp, 10 predicted proteins | sample IncBWH26MmetaG_FD_155456 | JGI IMG/M metagenome (GOLD analysis project Ga0210400, IMG submission 155456) | Forest soil microbial communities from Barre Woods Harvard Forest LTER site, Petersham, Massachusetts, United States - Inc-BW-H-26-M | ecosystem: Environmental > Terrestrial > Soil >... | reverse complement strand
AACCGATTCAAGGTTCTCCCGCGCCGCCTCATGCAGCCGCTCGACCAGATTTTTCAACGCCTCATGTACGTCGGCCATCGCAATCCCGCCTATTCCTGAAGGCTCTACCAACTCCCGGAGGCCCCGCCGCCTCCGCTGCTGCCTCCGCCGAAGCCGCCAAATCCTCCGCCTCCGGAATAACCACCCGAGCTACCACCAAAGCCGCCGCCTCGCCAACCACCACTCATTCCGCCAAGCATCGGCCCGATCCACCACCCAGCTCCCCCGCCGGTCCGGCCACTTCCGCCGCGAGTTCCTCCGCGAAAGATGGAGAAAATTATCCAAATCAGAAACAGAATCAACCAAAATCCAATTGGAGACGATTTACTGCGTGTTTGCCGAATCGTCCGCGCCGGCGGTTGTCCCGATAGCGTAACGCCGTGGTCGTCCGCAATATATTTCGCCAGCATCCACGTCGCGGCATCGATTCCCGCGCTGTAATTCTGCTGCCGCAACCACGGAATCATCGCGCGGCCCGCATCACCGGCGCGCGCATCATTGATCACCGGTTCCAGTCCATAGCCGACTTCAATGCGATATTTGTGCTCGTCAGGCGCCACCAGCAGGAGCACCCCCCGATTATCGCGTTTACTTCCGACTCCGAACTGCTTGTACACATCCACGGCGTAGTCTTCGACGCCTTCTCCGTTCAACGCGCGCACGGTTACGACCGCGATCTGCGCTCCAGTTTTTGTCTCGACCTCAAGACAAAGCGCTTCCAGGCGCACCTTAGTGTCTGGCGCGATTACACCGGCAAGGTCTGTCACGTACCCTATGGGATGGATGTCTTTCGGGTTTTCCGCGTGTGCAGGAAACGCCGCTAAAAGGAACAGAGCGGAAACAATGCCCAACGTGAAGGAACGAAAGCGGTTCATCGAGAAATTCGGACTTCTGTGCCTCAAGACTGTTCTACGCAACTAGGCGCCGAAAGATAACGGCGACACGACGTCCCCACCATTGTAGCCTGAGCGGCGATTTTAGCCGGTTTAGTAGTTCTCTCGTTTTGAGTGCGCTGCTTCCTGTTGCTCGCCTCTGTAGGCTTTCCAGGATTGCGCGATGACATAGGCGTGAATGGCATCCGCGTCCTGCACGGTCATCTTGGCATTGGGAAACGCGAACTTCGGTGGGTCAGCGAAGCCGGGCATTCCTTTGTCCCAATGCGAGCCGCCTAGAACAATTCCGTACCAGTCTTTGTGAACGTCGGCGGGCATGTAGCGCAAATCCGGAACTGCGCCGTCAAGCACCCACGCGCGGCTGCCGTCCGTATCCGGCGAGTGGCATCCTTCGCAATAAAATTTTTGGTACAGCACTTGGCCTCTGCGAATCGTTTCCTGGCTGGCGGTAAGCTTGGGAGGCTCTGGAACTGGGGGGATCACGGCTGGTGGCGGCGTATAAGTGGCCGTTGTACCCAATTTGAAAGCCAGAAGCCGCACGGGGCCGCGCGCTGATTCATTCGTGACCATCGTGCGAGCCGGCGCAAACAAACGCGAGCCGGAACCCCAACCGACTGGAGTGATCACGTATTGCTCCCCCTTTACGGAAAATGTCACCGGGATGGATTCAATGGCGGAACCGGTTTTGATGGACCACACTTTGTTTCCGCTATCAGCTGTATAAGCCGCAAACTCTCCCGTCCCTTGCCCTTGGAAAACCAAGTTGCCCGCTGTCGACAGCACTCCACCATTGGTTGCAATCTGCTCTTCCACTGACCAACGTGCTGACTGACTCACCGGGTCCCATGCGATCAGCCGCCCTTCGAGGCCTACGCCGCTTTCTCCGGATTCCACTGCGGCTTTAGCATCCGAGCGGCGGTCCGTAGTGGGGACGTAAACTAACCCAATCTGTGCGTTGTAGCTCATCGGCCACCAGTTGTGGACCGTCCACTGCCTGCCGCCACCTGCTGATTTTGGAATCTCAAGAGCCTTGTCCGTCTGCAAATCGTAGGCGCTTGCCCAAACCGTTTTCACCAGCGGCTTTGCGGAAATTAACTTCCCCGTTTTTGCATCCAGCACATAGAAAAATCCATTCTTTGGAGCGGTCATAGCCACGTGTCGCTTCTCACCGTTGAGCGTCAGGTCGGCCATCAGAATGTGATTGTTCTCCGTTTGCAGTCCGGGCGAGCTCGTTTGGTAATGCCAAACATATTCGCCGGTCTCGCCGTTCAGGGCGATGATGCACCCGGAGAAGAGCTTATTGCCGCTGACCTTTATCCCAGCCGTCTCACCATAGTCGACTCCGGCGCCCGCCGTTCCGAAAATCACCAACCCTGTCGGCTCGTCATAAGTAATTGCAGTCCAGGCGTCGCCACCGCCGATTTTCCATGAGTCCTTGCCCGACCATGTTTTGGCAGCCATTTCTAGCGCTTTCGTTTCAAATGGTTTGGACGGATCACCAGGTACCGTCCAGAAACGCCACACTTCTTTCCCCGTGTTCGCGTCGTATGCAGCCAGTGCTCCGCGCACACCATCGTCCGACCCGTTGTATCCCATCAACACTTTGCCTTTGGCAATGTGCGGTGCCCCGGTGATGCCCGTTTGCGTTGGCTCGCAAACGGTAGCCTCCCACAACTGCCTGCCTGCCGTAGCGTCGACGGCGATCAGGCGGCAATCGCCGGTGCCCACGTAGACCTTTCCCTCCCACACTGCGACGCCAGCATTGACTCGCGCCGAGTACGAACCGTTGATGGCCATGTTCAATCGCACATGCGGATCGAATTTCCAGATCACTTTTCCGGAAACAGCGTCTACCGCATACACTCGCGATTGCGGCGCGCTCACATAAATCACTCCATCTACAACAATTGGTTCCGCCACCACGCCCATCGCACCGTCAATATCCAGATACCACGCGAGACCGAGCCCGTTCACGTTCTTATCCGTGATCTGCGTGAGCGGGCTAAAGTGTGCTTCGTCAAATGTGCGCCCGTTAAGCAGCCAGTTCGTCCCTGCTGCTGATTCTGACGCTACTCGCGCCTCGGTCACGTCACCAGTCTTCGCTATCGTTTCTGCCGCCGGGGCCTTGCAGCCGGCGCTAATTCCAAAAGCAAGGCAACTGGCCAGACCAAGGACCCGTAATCTCCTCACGCTAGACCACCTTTCAAGTTCGTTGCGGCGCGCTGGCAAATCTCCCCAAGAGTTTTTTGCCGGGCATTGCTTTGCGCCATGTTAGAGGTGCCGCTGAAATAAATCAAACTCGGTCTGCTTGTGCGAAATATGGCAGCCGCAAAAAAGAGATGTACGAAAACGAGCTGACCAGAGAGTATCCGCTTCGGTTAACGAATCCAGCGAAAGGGGTCTTGATCGCGTGTATCGAGCACCCTCGATAACCAGAGAAAGGACTAGGCGAAGACAACCTCACTCACAGCCGTCCTGCGTAGAACCAGCGCATTCCTCCGTTTCCCCGAGCGCAGGGCAATGTTTAGTGACACACGTAGGAGAGGTTCGGCGAGGTCCCAACTCAGGGCAAGCGCCTAGCTTTTTACGACTGGTTTGGTGGACGTGACCGGGCTCGAACCGGTGACCCCCTGCTTGCAAAGCAGGTGCTCTCCCAACTGAGCTACACGCCCACAGTAGGAGCAGCATTCATTCTAAAGCATTTGCTCCGGTTCCCAAATCCATTCCGTCGTCGCATTTACGTTCGATGCAGTGAATTCCTGCTCGAGGCGATTTCGCCGCCGGCCGTCAACCTAAGCCCTTACGTATGGCTATTGCGCCCAACGTCGCCTTCACTATCCTGAGATAGTCCGCAGGCGCAAGGAGAATTTGCAATCCCCGCACGCCCGCCGAAATCGAAATCAACTCGAATCGTTCAATGCTCTGGTCGGCATAGGTCGGATATGCTTTTTTTGCTGCGAGTGCCGTCACTCCGCCGCGAATATACCCGGTAAGGTTCTGCAAGTCCTTCACCGGGACGAGGTGAATTTTCCGATCACCGGAGGCAGCAGCCAGTGCCTTCAGGTCCAATTCCGTGTCGCCCGGAATAACCGCCATGCAAAAGCCATGTCGATCACCCTGCGCGACCAGCGTCTTGAACAATTGCCCAGGCGGCAGGCCAATCTTCTCAGCAACCGCTTCGGCGGCAAGATCCTCCGGATCCACTTCATACTCGCGTAGTTCATAGTGGATTCCCATATGATCCAATAGCCGAGCCGCGTTGGTCTTTTGTGTCACAGCACTCCTTTCGCGCTGCGATCTCTAGTCATTGATGCCGTGCACTTCCCCTTCGCGCCCTACATCTGGGCGAATCCGTAAACGCCGTGGTCACAATCAGCATCAAACCACCAAGTCCCCGCGGATCCCCCGCTCACTTTTTCGCACCACAAGCGGCGGGATTCTCTCCCTCAAGCTGTCAGAGGCATATCATAGAGATGTAACTATGCCGTGCCATTGCAGCGTCAGCGAGTCGCAATATGCGAGGTGGAATATGAATGGTCTCGTATCGCCGAAGCATCTGCCACCCGTGCCGAAAAAGTCGAAAATAGCCCTTCTCGCCGTTGGTCTGGCATCTTTGGTGATCACCGCCAGCGCCGCGCAGCAGCAGCAACAAGACCAGCCTCCTGCGCCCGCTCACGGCCTGGCCCATATGCACCACGATCACGGCGGCTTCATGCAAGAAGGCATGCACCACGCCGTCGCCAAAGGCGTCAAGCTCGACCAGCAAGTCGACGCCGCCACCCACACCATCACGCTGCGCGAGGGGCCGCTCACCTTGCCCGCCAACACCGATCACATGAAGATGCCCCAGCCTCCCGACGTCTTCTGGACCATTCCGCTCGACGCTTTCCTCCGCGCCTACACCCCGCGCCTCGTCGACGCTAACGGCAACGCCGTCCCCGGCACCGCACTGCATCACACCGCCTTCTGGAACACCAATCGCTCCGATTTCCTCTGCCCTAATAAGGAAGAGCACATTTTCGGCGCCGGCAGCGAACTCACCGACTGGATGGAAATTCCCGGCTACGCCTATCGCGTGCAAAAGGGAGACAAAATCCGCATCGAGACCATGGTCCACAATCCCACCACCACCGCCTACGACAATGTCTACCTCGAAGTAAAAATTCCCTACGCCGACCCGACCGCCGACGTAAAAAGCGTTTACCCCACCTGGATGGACGTCCAGTCCTGCGGCAACTCCGGCTACGATCTCCACGCCGGAAAAAACGAAAACACCGGCACGGTCACCGTGAAATACAGCGGCATCCTCCTCGGCGTCGGCGGCCATATGCATGATTACGCCAAGCAAATCACTCTCGAAGACACCACGCGCAAGGAGACCGTCGCCACTCTTAAAGCCAACGTCGACGAAAAGGGCCAACTCCTCAGCATGCCCGTAGTAACTTTCTTCGATGGCGGCGGCTACAAATTCGCCGCCGGCGACCAGCTCCGCATCACCGCCACCTACGACAACACCACGGGCAAGGCGTTACCCGCAGGCGCCATGGGGATCGTAGTAGGCTACTTCCTCCCAGCCGACGACAGCGCCATGTCCGCCCTACGCCGCAAACCCAAATCCGCCACCCACCAGGTAACCGCCTCCACCCACGAATAAGCTGCATTTCTTGTCAAGGGGTCTGCCCAGCGCAGTCCCTACGTATACCCGCTTCCTAGCCTCGTTCATCTATTCTACGGAATCGCTCAAAAGGAGAATCCAATGCAACCACGCATCGACTACAGAAAATTCGCCCAAGAGCCCCTCAAGAATCTGCTCGCCATCGAAAAATACATCGCCGAAAGCGGTCTCGAACCTAAGCTCCTCCACCTCATCAAAATGCGCGCCTCGCAAATCAACGGCTGCGCCTACTGTCTCGATATGCATTCGCTGGACGCACGCGCTGCTGGTGAATCCGAGCAGCGCCTCTACACCCTTGAGGCCTGGAGTGAGACTCCCTTTTTCTCCGACCGCGAGCGCGCCGCACTCGCCTGGACCGAATCTGTAACGCAAATCGCGCAAACCCACGCCCCCGACGACGTTTACGCCGACCTGCAAAAGCATTTCACCGAAAAGGAAATCGTCGACCTAACCTTCGTCGCCGCCATGATCAATCTCTGGAATCGCATCGCCATCTCCACCCGCGCCCTCCCCGGCCACTACAAACCACCCAAATCCGCCTCCGCCGCCTCCTGATTTCAGTCAGGGCACGGCCCTCGCTGAGCACGGGTTGGAAAAAAAAGAGCGCACACACGCTTCGTCACGCAAAGACAGGGCATGCTACGCCCGGCACCGTTTCCCACATCCGTCCACACCTTTGCACAACCCACGTCAGCGATTTCGATTGACGCGCGAAATCACAAACATTATCGTGCGCAGCAGATTGAACCGGAAAGCCCAGTAACTTTGCGGCTCAGCCTAGAGCGCGCTTCCGCCTAACGGCAGTAGCGCCGCCAGACTTGAACCAAGAAGAAGAAAAGTTTTCGGTTTCAGTTTAATAGGGCGCATCAACCTTACCGGTAGATGCGCCCTTAATCTTTTCCCCACCCTGCGGCAACAATTTTTCTGGCTGTGTTCCCCGAACTCCAGCACTGAATTCACGTCACCCGTGTTACTACTACCAGATGAGCCTGGATACGAAAGCGTTCGCCGGCCTCCTGTTTCTCTTCATTAGCATGGCGGCACTGCTGTTTATTTCAGCGGGAACGCTTGACTACTGGCAGGCGTGGACCCTCCTGGCCGTATATTTCGCACCCTCTCTCGCTATCACTCTCTACCTCATGAAAGAGGACCCCAAACTCTTAGAGCGGCGCATGCGCGGTGGCCCGGCTGCCGAGAAGGAACCGGCGCAACGAATCATAATGTTTTTCGCATCGCTGGGATTTATCGCCCTCATCGTGGTCCCCGCCCTCGATCACCGCTTCGGCTGGTCGCACATACCGCCGGTCATGTCCACAGCAGGGGACGCGTTTGTACTGCTCGCCTGGCTGGCCATTTTTCTCGTGTTCAAAGAAAACACGTTCACCGCTGCCACTATCCAATTGGCTCCAGGCCAAATAGTTGTGTCCACAGGTCCATACGCCCTGCTCCGGCACCCGATGTACGCCGGTGCCCTTGTCATGTTTCTTGGCATACCGATCGCCCTGGGTTCCTGGTGGGGATTGCTCGTCTTCGTCGTGATGATTCCCGCGCTTATCTGGAGACTACTCGACGAGGAAGAATTCCTCGCGAGCAACCTCGTGGGCTACGTCGAATACCAAAAAAAGGTGCGCTATCGCCTAATCCCATTAGTCTGGTAACCGTTTGCATCCGTCTTACGTCTCTCCTGGCTTTTCCCACACCCATCCACACCTTTGCACAGCCCTCTCATCGGATTTCCATTGACGTTCCAAAACATCAGGATTATCTTCCCCTCCAGATTGAACCGAAAAGCTTAGAAACTTTACGGCTCAGCCTAGAAGACGCTTCCGCCTAACGGCAGTAGCGCCGCCAGACTAGAACCAAAAAGCGAAAAAGTTTTGCGGTTTCAGTTCAACAGGGCGCATCAACCTTAACCGGTAGATGCGCCCTTAATTTTTTCCGGAACCCGCGTGGCATAGCCAACCTTGCCTTGGCGTTTCAGTTTATCCTGAGCCTGAAAGGCCCCCTCTAATAGGTCCAACACTTTTCCAACTTTGTACATCATAGGCGGAAGTTTCTCGCGCTTTGAGGCAATACATACCGGGGAGCGATCCTGAACTCTAACGGCCATATGCCCGCGAAAAAACCGCCGCAAGGCCCTGCTGACGAGCAGCGGCTCCTGGCTGGCCTTCGCGAAAGACAGGGTTGGGCTTTCCTCGATTTATATCACCGCTACCAGGGAATCGTTTTTCGTTTCTTGCTGCACATGACTGGCAATGAATCTGCCGCGGAAGAGTTGACGCAGGAGCTCTTTGTTTCGATCCTTAAGAGCTTCGAAAGAGAGTCTGTCCTGTCGGGCTTCAATGCGGAAAAAGGGTGCCTTGAAGGATACCTCATTGGGTTTGCCAGGAATTTGGCGCGCCGCTCCCACTCCAAGGGTCAGCGGTGGACCTCTTTGGGTTCGCTGGAACTGGCCTACGAGCCGACCGTGCTCGAAGAAATATCCTCGCGGTCGGAAGTTCGACGTTTGCGCCAGGCGATTCTCGATCTACCCGCGGCCTACCGCGAAGTGGTAATTTTGTGCGGGCTGGAAGAAAAGAGTTATGAGGACGTGGCGCGAATGCTGGATCGCCCAATTGGAACAGTCGCCTCAAGGTTTAATCGAGGGCGAATGTTTCTCGCCAAGCGACTCGGCAATCGGATCAAAGGTTGCGTTCGCACGGAAAGGTGCGCGCAGAACCATGGCTAGACAAGAGAAGCGGTTGTTGCAAAGTGAGAGCGAAGTCTCCCGGGTCGACGCGCTGCTGCGAAAACTCTCGCAGGAGTCTCCGCGGGAAGCTCCGCCGCGAGTCCGCCAGCACATGGAAAACGCTGTTCAACGATATCGCCCTTCAAAGCCGTTAGGGGGAAGGCGTTGGTTGCTCGCAGCAGCGGTGCTGCTCGCGGCACTCGCATTGTCAATTGGCGCGATGATCTCCAAACGGTCCGCCTACATTAGCCCGACGTCAAGACTTTTGCCGCCCGTCAATACGCCGCTGCCGCCCGTACTCGAGAAACACGCGATCACAACGAACGCTCTGCCATCTGCCAAACTGAAGCGGCAGCAACATGCCAAGCCTGTTAATCCACAGCCCGTTTTCGTAAGGCTTCCCTTTTCCGACCCCGCGCTGATGACCGGAACAAGCGTGACCATTCGCCTGGCATTGTCTGACGCTGAGTTACTCGCCATGGGTATCCGACCGATCGAAAGTGACCCGTCGCGATCCTACGTTGCGGATTTGGTTTTAGGGGACGACGGGCTGCCACGGGCAATCCGAATCGTCTCCCATGGGCCGAGAATTCCAGGAGGTTCCTGATGCTGAACAAAAAGATGAAAACAAACGCGATCGCGCATTGTCCAGTCGTAGCGCTGACTCTGCTCTTGGCAAGCGGACCAGCGCGCGCGCAGGCTCCTGCCCCGCCTTCTCCCGCCGAGATGCCAGGCCCCGAACTCCACGTGCAATCCGGCCCGGTCGGCGGATTCTCGGTAGCTTTCAGTGGGAAAGTGGAAGTTGTGAAGGGCCACGGGTACCAGGCAGATGCTGTCACGGAGACGGTGCAAACACTTGCAGACGGCTCGCACATCACCCATAAAATGGTAGCAGCCGTTGCAAGAGATGCGGAAGGTCGCACCATGCGCGCCGAGACGCTCGATGGCATGGGCTTGTGGGGCGGCGCGAACGACAAACAGATAAAATTAACAACGGTATTTGACCCCGTAGCCGGCACGCATACTCACTGGGAGTCGGACTCAAAGATCGCGACAGTAATGCCCATGCCGCATATCGCTGCCATGGGACCTGGTCCCGTCCATTTCAATGCGGGCGAAGTCGGCTCGAAATCCGCAGTGTTGGACGATCTCGGCACCACGCAAGGTGGCGGAGTCGTCGTCAGCGGCAGCTTCGGCACCGAAGCCACCATCGAAGACGGTGCAATGCCTCCTCCCCCGGGCCCGGACACTGTTTACGTCAACAGAAAATACACCCAGGTCCATGGCCCAGACTCCGCTTCGTCTAACGAAACCACGGAACAACTGGGCTCGCGGATGATAGAAGGCGTCGAGGCTGTCGGGACGCGCGTGACGCAGATCATTCCCGCGGGCATGATAGGAAACGAGAAAGATCTGGTTACCACGCGAGAAACCTGGTTCTCGTCAGAACTCAAGATCGTTGTCAGCAGCATTCGAAACGATCCGCGCTTCGGGGAGATTCGCTACACGCTAACCAATATTCAAGTGACCGAACCTAGCGCTTCACTGTTTCAACCTCCGACAGGATATACCCTCCTGCACCCGCGGGTCCCCGGCTCATAACTTAATCGAGGCCGCGGTGCCGCATGGTTTACTAACTGGGTTGTGACTCGGGCGAAAGTTGCGTCGCACCTCCGCCCTTTCTGCGAAGCTTCGCCTCCGACGTCCGTACTTTTTAGTTGCACGTATGTTTCCTAGCTACTCTAGTCGCCCTCTCGAAATCAATTCCGCTGCTGGAAGTTTCCCGGCGCGTTGCTGCAATACCTGACAGCGGGATTTACTTACAGTTTCTGGTCACGAGTCGGATAATGGGCCCGCTGGCGAGGCGCAATGTCGCATTGCAGCGGAGTTCCGTGTGTGCGCATTTTTCATACGCGAACAATCAACGCCTTGGTTTGCATTCTGGTGATGCTTGCGCCCGGCTGCTCTCGGCATAAGGTGGCAGCACAAGTCCCCGCAAAGCAACCGTCCACTCAAGCCAACCAGGAAATTCGCGCACCACGCGGACTCTCTGATCCAGTAGACGCTAAGCAACAAGAGTCCGCCGCCATTGGGTCACAGACAGAACTCGCCGAACGACCGCCAGACTTGAAGCCGCTTTCCAACTCACCGATCAACATCAGAATGTCAAACGATGCCAGGGCTGTTTAC
>Ga0210400_10005727_pt1 | contig 10528 bp, 8 predicted proteins | sample IncBWH26MmetaG_FD_155456 | JGI IMG/M metagenome (GOLD analysis project Ga0210400, IMG submission 155456) | Forest soil microbial communities from Barre Woods Harvard Forest LTER site, Petersham, Massachusetts, United States - Inc-BW-H-26-M | ecosystem: Environmental > Terrestrial > Soil >... | reverse complement strand
CCGGTGCGGGTGTACGCGCCCACCGAGAGGGAGGGGCCACTGCCGGGGGTCCTCTACATCCACGGCGGTGGGTTCGCCTTGGGCAGCGTCGACACCGAGCATGCCGGGGCCGTCTTGCTGGCCCGGTCGGTGGGCGCCGTCGTGGTCTCGGTCGACTACCGGCTGGCCCCCGAGCACCCGTTCCCCGCCGGGCTGGACGACTGCTACGACACCTTGACCTGGATGAGGGATGCCGCCGACCAGCTGGCGGTGGACCTGGATCGACTGGCCGTGTTCGGCAACAGCGCCGGCGGAGGGCTGGCCGCAGCCGTGGCCCTCCTGTCCCGGGACCGCGGCGGCCCGTCGCTGTGCTTCCAGTACCTCGGAATTCCCGAGCTCGACGATCGGCTCGAGACGGTGAGCATGCAGACCTTCGTGGACACGCCGATGTGGAACCGACCCAACGCCGTGCTCAGCTGGCAGTACTACTTGGGCGACGGCGGCGGCGAGGTGTCTCCCTATGCGGCACCGGCCCGGGCCACCGACCTGTCGGGTCTCCCCCCCACGTACATCTCCACCATGGAGTTCGACCCGCTGCGGGACGAGGGTCTCATCTATGGACTCCGCCTGCTCCAGGCCGGGGTCACGGTGGAGCTGCACCAGTACCCGGGCACCTTCCACGGGTCGGCGCTGGTGTTCACGGCGGCGACATCGGTGCGCCAATCGGCCGAGACCATGGACGTCCTGCGGCGGGCGCTCCACCGCTGACGGCACCCCCCTCCCCCGCTCCACGGGAGCACGAGGCTGGCGCTGTTCGCTCCTTGCGCATGGCCCGAGGCCGACCGCCGTACCATCGGGGCATGTCGGAACGCGCCGAGCTCACCCCAGCAGCCGTCGACGCCGCCGCCGCGGTGTTGCGCTCGGTCGTGCGAGAGACGCCGGTCGAACGGAGCGAGCGCCTGTCGGATGAGCTGGGCGCCGACGTCTGGCTGAAGCGAGAGGACCTGCAGATCGGCCGCTCGTACAAGGTACGGGGTGCGTACAACGTGATCAGCTCGCTGACGCCGTCCGAGCAACGGGTGGGCGTGACCTGTGCCAGTGCCGGGAACCACGCCCAAGGGGTGGCCTTCAGCTGCCGGGCGCTGGGCATCCACGGCCGGGTGTTCGTCCCCACCTCCACACCTCGCCAGAAACGGGAGCGCATCACCGCCCTGGGGCGGCCCTGGGTCGAACTGGTGCTGGCCGGATCCAACTACGACGAGGCCAGCGCGGCGGCCCTCGACGACGCGGCCACCACCGGCTCCATCTACGTGCATCCCTTCGATGACGTCCGCACCATCGCCGGGCAGGGAACGGTGGGCGTGGAGCTGGGCGAGCAGTGCCGGGAGGGTATGGGTACCGTCATCGTGCCGGTGGGAGGCGGTGGCCTTATCGCCGGCGTCGCCGTGTGGCTCAAGCAGCACGCTCCTCACGTGCGCATCGTGGGAGCCGAGCCGGCCGGGGCGGCCAGCATGGCCGCAGCCCTGGCCGCCGGGGGTCCGGTCGCCCTCGACCACATCGACTCCTTCGTGGACGGAGCCGCAGTGGGCACCGTCGGCCGGTTGACCTATCCCGTGGTGGCGGACCTGGTCGACGCCATGGTCACCGTCCCCGAGGGGGCCGTGTGCACCGAGCTGCTGGACCTGTACCAGACGGACGGGATCATCGCCGAACCGGCTGCCGCCCTGGCCAGCGCGGCAGCTCGTCGCCTCCCGGGCCTGGTGGGCCCGGTGGTCTGCATCGTCTCGGGCGGCAACAACGATGTCAGCCGCTACGCCGACATCGTGGAGCGCTCGCTCCTCTTCGAAGGGCTCAAGCACTACTTCCTGGTCACCTTCCCCCAGGAGCCGGGCGCGCTGCGCCAGTTTCTCGACGGCATCCTCGGCCCCGACGATGACATCGCCCTCTTCGACTACGTGAAGAAGAACAATCGGGAGACGGGTCCGGCGCTGGTGGGCATCGAGCTGGCCCGGGCCGGGGACATCGACGCGCTGCTCGACCGCATGGCGGCCAGCCCCCTGCAGATCGAGCGGGTACCTCCGGGGTCGCCGTTGTTCACGTTCTTGGTTTGACCGGCCGGTCCCGGGGAGCTCGCCGGCAATTAGATCGTCGGACCCACCACGGTGACCAGCGTGCCGATCGGGGTCAGCGGCCACACCTGGGCTGCGTCCGAGATGGCCATCTCCACGCAACCATTGCTCTGCGGCGTGCCGTAGCTGGCCCGGGGGAAACCGTGGAGGGCATCGCCCCCGTTGAAATAGCTGGCCCACGGGACATTGGGATCGTCGTACGTGCTGCCGTCGGGGTTGGTCCCCTTCATCTCCGAAGAGGGCACGTGCTCGAAGACGGGGTAGGTGCCGTCGGCGGTGTCGGCTCCGGGCGCACCGGTATTGACGGGAATGTTGGTGAACTGGGCGACGCCGTTGTTGTACAAGGTCAGGTTCTGGGGGACCGTCTTCGACACCACGACGTACACATAGGGGTTGGCGTTCACCTTGTTCGAGGCTGCCGCGGCCAACAGGGTCGTCCACACCTGGGAACCGGGCAGCCCGTCAACGGTCAGGCCGTTCTGGCTCTGGAAGGCCATCACTGCTCCCTTGGTGATGATGTCCTCCTGCCCTTGCGTCCACAGGCTGGCGAGCGAGGCCGGCGTGGTCGACCACTTCCAGGCGAAGGACCCGGGCTGGGCGTTGGCCGCCTCCGTGGGGGAGGTGAGTGGGGCCGAGGGGGTGAAGGCCACGGGCAGGTAGTTGAGCTGGGCCAGGAGCTGCTGGAGGCGGGTGGTGCTCCCCTGGGCCACCGTGAACGAAACGGTCAGCGGAGAGGCCAGCGTGGAACCGGACGGTGTGCGCAGGCCGGTCGTACCGCCGGGCACGGTCAGCGTCTCCGATGCGGATGGGGCGAGCGGGGCGGTGGCGGCGAAGGACAGCGTGGACGGGCCCACCTGCTTCCAGGCGCCGGCCACCGCCGGGTTCAGGGTGGGCATGGGGCTGGCGGCCGAAATCGGCGCCGAAAGGTGGACGGTGATGGCGATGTCGGTGGGGACGTTCACCGCTCCGGACGTCGGCGTGGTGGAGACGATCGACAAGGACTTGGCCGGCGCTCCCGACGTCGTCGACGTACCCCCCGTGGTCCCCGTGGCCCCGGCAGCCGGATGTGAGGGCGAGTTGCGCAAGGCCAGGGTCGTCCCCACCGCGGCGATGACGAGGATCACCACCACCAAGGACGCGATCCATATCGGACGATATCCCCTCGAAGACCCCACGCGCCTGGAGTGTGCGTTCACGGACGGCACCGCTCAGCCCCGCGTCGGATCCCGATGCCCTTCATCCGGTCGAGCGTACTTGCTCGCCCACCGAACTTGGCCGCGTGGCCACGTATTGCCCGCTCCCGGTATGCACCATCCGGGTCCATCTCACCGACTTTGGTGCATTGCCGCCACGTTGGCAGCGCGGCGCCGACCATCACCGCCAGACAGTTGGCGGACAGGCCCTCAGAAGGCGGAATTGGTGAGTCGAGTTCCCCGTCGGGACGGCGTGAGCCCCCGAGGATAACGGTCGGACGCTCCTCCGCCTCCCTCGTTTGGAACCGTTCGGGGCAGAGGCGCCATCGGCGCCCCTGCCCGGATGACGGTCCTAGGCTGCGCCGATGAACGAGGTGATGTTCGGGGTTCCCCGACCGGTCACGTAGTCGTAACCGGGGGTGACGGGATAGAGCACGTTGGTACCGATCACGATGTCGTTGAACGATGTCGAGGGCTCGGCGTAGATGGTGGCGTTGGCGAAGCCCAAGTTTCCGCCGTGGGCCGCCTGGGTCCGGGCCCAGATTCCCAGCCATGATGGGCTGGAGCCGCTGGTGCCGCCGATCACGGTGGTCTGGCCCCCCACGATGACGTTGAAGCCGCTATTGGGATCGGCATCGAAGGCCACGTCGGGGACGCCCCGCCGCAGGCCGAGATTGGAGCCGCCCACACCGGCCTGATAGCTGGGCTCGGCCTCGAGGAGGGACTGACCCCCACCGCCGGCGTACCAGCCGATCTCGCTCAACGGGCTGGGTCCGCCGAGAATGGTGGTGCCGCCCACTCCCACTGCATAGGGGCTGGCGGCCGGGTAGTTGACCCCGGGCAAGCCGGCGGGGACGCCGTTCACTCCGACCAGGAGCGGGCAGAACGCCCCGGTGTCACCCGACGCGGTGAACAAGGTCTGACCCTGGGCCACGCCCTGCTCGAGGACCTGGTCATTGGAGGTGAGGAACCCACTGGTGTTGGCCAACAGCTCGCACTCGCCGGCCGAGAAGTTGGCCTGCTTGGCTTGGTCGTCGGTCACCCACTTGTTCATCTCGGCCAGGATGTCGGTGTTCGCGAGCGAGGGCGCGTCGTAGACCAGCAGGCTGGAGACGTCCTGGGCCAGACCGGTCGAGTACTGGGTGTCCAGGTCCCACTCGGCGTTGCCCGAGGTGTCAGTGGACGCCGCTCCGGTCGGGATGGTGGTCCACGGCACCGTGGGGAGGCCGTAGGTCTTCTCGAAGGTGGCCAGGTCGGCCTGGGGGCTGCTCAGATCGCCCTCGGCCAGTACGGCGATGGTCTGCCCGGCGCCGGTCTGGTTCGCCGGCGCGTTGTAGAACGACCAGAAGTCCTTCGGACCGTAGCTCGACGGGAACGACACGGTCCCGGTCGGAGCAGCGGTCGGGGCCAGCTGGACCGTACCCAGCGTCGAGAGGCCCACGATGGAGGACACGTCGCCGGCCAACGCCGCGGGCACGGTGGCCGTCTGGGCGTTGGAGACGTAGGTTTGTCCGTTGGTCATCCGATAACTGTCGAAGGTCACGCCGAAGGCTTGTCCCAGTTGGGACAGGGCCCCGGTGACGGTGACCAGCGTGCGATTGGACGACACCGACGTCACCGTCAGGCCGGCCGAGGAGGCCCAGCCCGTCACTGTGTTGACGGTGTCGCTGGTCGGGCCGAACTGTGACGCGAAGCTGGCCGGCGTCAGGAACTGGTGATAGTTGGGGCTCGACGGGTTGGTGAGCCCGGCGATCAGGCTGGTCAGCCCGGCCTGGTTCCTGAGCGGCAGCGAGAGCGTCACCGACAGCGGCTGCCCGGTTGCCGGACCCAGGTCGGTGGCTCCTTGCACCAGGGTGGGTGCCGTTCCGGGGATCGGCGTCGGCAATGCGCCGGCCGGACCGCCAGAGGCTCCGACGGCCCACGCCAACCCGCCCAGGGACAGCGCCGCACCGAGTGAACACGTACGTCGAACCAGGCCCATTGGGTGGTCCCTCCCCTGTCAGTCGATATCGTCACAGGGGTAACGACTGACCGGGTCCGATCTCCCGTACTTTCTTGGTGTATTTCCGATCGGGCCGATGTCGACCCGATCCAGGCCCGGCGTCAGCCGTCATCAGGCATGGCGTCGGCCATGTCCCGCAGCTGGTTCTTGGCCACCTTGTCCAGCGTGGCCCGGGGGAAGTCGTCGACCACGTACACCGCTCGGGGGACCTTGAAATCGGCCAGATTGGCCGTGCAGATCTCGATGATCTGTTTCTGCAGTTCGCCCTGGTCGACCTCGGGGCTCCCCGTGATGACGAAGGCCACCGGCACCACGTCGAGCATGTCGTGGGAGCGTCCCACCACGGCGATGTCGGCAACGCCGGAAACCTGACGGCAGAGATCCTCGATCTCCCGGGCCGACACGTTCTCGCCCCCCACCTTGAGCACGTCCTTGTCCCGTTCGCAGTAGAAGAAATTGCCTTCCTCTCCGATCCTGACCATGTCGCCTGTCTTGAACCAGCCCTCTTCGGTGAAGCTCGCCGCCATGGCCTCGGGATTGTCGTAGTACTCCAGGAAGAGCTGGATGCCTCGGGTCCCGCGCACCCAGAGCTCGCCGATCTCACCATGGGCACAGAGGGCCCCCGACTCGGGGTCCACGATGATGAACTCGTATCCCGGCGTCGGCTTGCCCATGGATCGGACGGGATAGTGCTGCCAGGGACTGGCCCCGGTGGCGTGGATGACGGTCTCGGTCATGCCGTAGGCCGGGGCCACCCGGCATCCGAGCATGGCCTCGAGCTCGGGCACGATCAGGCCGAACACGCCCACCTTCAGGCGGTGGTCGGGAACGGGCTGACCGGCAATGGCCTTGAACACGAACGGGATCAGCGACAGATGGGTCACCCCGTGGATGGTGACGATGTCCCAGAAGCGGCTGGCCGAGAACTTGGGCTGGAGGACCACCGTTCCCCCGACGCCCAGGGTGGTCCAGAAGCTCCAGCTCTGGGCGTTGACGTGAAAGAAGGGCAGGAAGACCAGATAGGTGTCGTCGCCCCCCATGTCGATGGTCTGCGGGCCCACCCGGCCTGCCCACAGGGCGTTGGCATGGGTGTGGACCACGGCCTTGGGCCGGGAGGTGGTACCCGAGGTGAACATGATCCCGGCCGGCGCCATGGGCTCGGCCGGGCGTTGGGGAAGAGACTCGCCGTCGGCCCACAACGACGCGAATGCGCCCTGACCGTGGGACTGCTGGTCGGCCGGGGCCGGGTCGCCACTGTTGTCCTCGGTGACCACGATCCAGGCCAGACCAGGTGCGCTCTCGGTCACCAGCGCGGCGAACTGGGGCTGGGTGATGGCGCCCACACAGCCGGTGTGCTCGGCGAAGTAGGTGATCTCCGCGCCCACGCTCCTGGTGTTGGTGGTGACGCCCACCGCCCCCAGCTCGGCACAGGCGTACCAGGCCAGGACCATCTCCGGGCAGTTCTCGGCATGGATGAGGATCCGATCGCCGCTGGCCACGCCCCGGGCCTGCAGGCCGGCGGCCAGGGCGCGCACGTCCTGGTGGAACTGCCGATAGCTCCACCGCCTTCCCGTCCCCGTGCGGGGCTCCCAGATCAGGAAGGGGTGGTCGGGCTTGGCCCGGGCCCAGTGGGCCAGGAGGCCGGGAATGTCCTGGCCCGCGAACTGGAACTCGCTTACCTGCTGGGCGTCCACTGCAGCTCCTCTGTCGTCATCCACCGGGGACGTCCGTCCCACCGGCGTGCCCCCTCGGTCGGATCCCCGGTTCAACCGGGGGGCCACGCCAGTCTGCCAGGTGCGATCACCGGTCATCCGAGTACCATCCCGACCATGACGGTGGAGGAGGACGACGGTCGGAAGCGTTGCTCCTGGGCCACGGGGCCCTGGCTCGTCCCTTACCACGATGAGGAGTGGGGAGTGCCGGTCCACCAGGACCGTACCCATTTCGAGTTCCTCGTCCTCGAAGGAGCCCAGGCCGGCCTCAGCTGGCTGACCATCCTGAAGCGGCGCGAGGGCTACCGCAAGGCCTTCGCCGGGTTCGACCCCGAGGTGGTGGCCCGCTTCACCCCGGCCCGCCTGGAGAAGCTCCTCGGCGATGCCTCGATCATCCGGAACAGGCTCAAGGTCGAGTCGGTGGTGGGAAACGCCCGGGCCTTCCTGGCCGTCCAGGACGAGTGCGGGAGCTTCGACGACTACCTGTGGGATTTCGTCGATGGCCAGCCCATCGTCAACCGATGGCGATCGACCGAGAACCTGCCGGCCACGACGCCGCTGTCCGACCGGGTCAGCGCCGACCTCCGCTCGCGGGGGTTCCGTTTTGTCGGTCCCACGGTCTGTTACGCCCACCTTCAAGCAGCGGGGCTGGTCAACGACCATCTCACCAGTTGTTTTCGCTATGGGGAGCTGGCGGATCCCGGTACGGGCCAGAAGACGCAGCCAAAGAAGCGAAAGTAAGAGGAAACCGGTCCGGGCCGCCGGTCGGGCCGGTGATGACCGAGCTGGATAGGGTGCCATCCATGCCCGGCCCCCAACCTGTCGACCTCGGAGGCGCCGCCCTCGATCCGCTGGCCCTGGCCGAAGAGGCGGCGGCGGTGCTGGCCGGGGAAACCGGGGTGTCACGCCATCGGGTCGCCATCGTGCTCGGGACGGGGCTCGACGGTGCCGTGGATGCACTGGGTCAACCGGTGGGCACCTGCAGCTATGCCCGCCTGCCCGGCTTGGCCCCGCCCACGGTGAGGGGCCACCACGGAGAGGTGGCCTCGATGCTGGTCGGCCCGCGGCCCGTATTGGTATTCAGGGGACGGGTCCATCTCTACGAGGGCCGGAGCGCGCCCGAGACCGTGCACGCCGTCCGCATCGCGGTGGCGGCCGGCTGTCGGTGCGTCATCCTGACCAACTCCTCGGGGAGCCTCGACCCCACCCTGGGATCGGGGTCGATCGTGGCCGTCGCCGACCACATCAACTGCACCGGCCAGTCACCGTTGGTCGGGTTTCCCGCCGATGGCGAAGGTCCCACCCCGTTCGTGGACCAGACGGCGATCTGGTCCCCCCGTCTGCGGGCGCTGGTCCGCAGCCTCGATCCGACCATCAGCGAGGGCGTCTACGCCCAGGTGCTCGGACCCCAATTCGAGACGCCGGCCGAGATCTCGATGTTGCGCTCGATGGGCGCCGACCTCGTCGGGATGTCGACGGCGCTGGAGGCCCTGGCCGCGGTGCACCTCGGTGCCGAGGTGCTGGGACTGTCCTTGGTCTCCAACCTGGCCGCCGGGCTGACCCCCCGGGTCACGGTCGAGGACATCCGACAGGCCGGGGCCACCGGAGCGCCCGACGTGGGCCGCCTGCTCCGGGCCCTGCTCGATCACCCGGACCTCGAGTTGGGCCAACCGTAGGCCGGCCGGTCAGGCGTCCCGCCGGACCATCAACCACCCACCGACGCCCAGGGCCACGACCACGTAGCCGCACAGCACCCCCAACGCCGCTGGCGGCGACAGGGTATGGGCCTGTTGGTGGACGCTGGCCATGGCCGAGCCCACCTCGCTGGGGAAGTACTGACCCACCGCGTCGTTGATCGAGTTGGGCAGGGCCTTCAGGATCAGGGGCAGGATGAACAGCAGGCCGACCAGGGCGCTGATGGCCCCGGCGGTGTGGCGGATGATGGCACCCAGCCCCAGGGCCACCAGACCGAGACCGGCGACATAGACGCCGGCCAGCACCACCGCCCACAGCACCCCGGGCTGGCCCAAGGACGCATCGGGGGCCCGACCGGAGAGCAGCGACTGACCGGACAGGAACATGATGAACGAGAGCGCCTCCCCGACCAGGAAGGCGACGCCACCGAACACCGCGGCTTTGGTGGCCAGCACCAACGGCCGATTGGGCACGGCGGCCAGCGTGGCTCGTATGGTGCCGGTGGAGTACTCGGCCGTGATGATCAGCACGCCGAGGACGCCGATGGCGAGCTGGCCGAGGGCGAATCCGGACAGGCTCAGGTTGGTGGGGTCGTAGCCGACCTTGTCGGCCGCCGAAATCGTGGCCCAGTGGGAGGCCGTCTCGGCCGAGGCGAGGATGCTCACCCCGATGCTGGCCACCACCAGGGTGACCAGCGTCCACACCGTGGAGCGCACAGTGTGGAGCTTGGTCCACTCCGAGCGCAACGAGCCCGAGGCGCGGTAGTGCCCCTCGGGCCTCTTCGGGGTGACAACGGTGGCACTCATGCGCTTCTCACTTTCTCTGCGGATCGGCGGAGACCGGTCGGTCCCCCCGGCGATGATGGAGCATCGCCGCGGTACTCCACGCTGTCGTGGGTCAGCTCCATGAATGCCTCCTCCAGCGAGGCCGACTGGGGCGAGAGCTCGTGCAGAACGACCTGGTGCGCTCCGGCCAGGTCACCGATGGCGCTCGCCCCCAGTCCGACAACTGACAACGCGCCATCGTCGTCGGTGGCCACCGTGGCCCCCGCCCCATGGAGGACGGGGATCAGACCGGTCAACTGGGGACCACGGACCCGAACGAAGTGCTGTGAGCTCTGGGCGATGAACGTGGCCACCGGCATCTCGGCGATCATCGCCCCTCGACCGATCACTACCAGGTGGTCGGCGGTGAGAGCCATCTCGCTCATGAGATGACTGGATACGAACACCGTGCGTCCCTCGCCGGCCAGCCCCTTCAGGAGGTTCCGGACCCACCGGATCCCCTCGGGATCCAACCCGTTGATGGGCTCGTCGAACAGGAGCACACCGGGATCCCCGAGCAGGGCGCTGGCCATGCCCAGACGCTGGCCCATGCCCAAGGAGAACTTCCCGGCCCGCCGGTGGGCCACGCTTCCCAGACCGACCAGCTCGATCACCGCGTCCACCCGGGCGGCGGGAATGGCGTTGGTCTGAGCCAGCGCACTCAGGTGGTGCGCGGCGCTGCGGCCCGGGTGGAAGGCCTTGGCCTCGAGCAGGGCCCCCACCTCGCGGAGGGGCCAGGCCAGATCTCCATAGGCGCGGCCGTTGATCCGTGCGCTCCCCGCGTCGGGGGCGTCCAACCCCATGATCATGCGCATGGTGGTCGACTTGCCCGAGCCGTTGGGCCCCAAGAAGCCGGTTACCTGTCCCGGGCGGACCTCGAAGGTGAGGCCGTTCACCGCTGTCGTTTTTCCGTACCGTTTGGTGAGACCACGGGCTTCGATCATCGAATCTCCTCGCAGCGTTGTCGGGTCTGAGCTCTCTCCGATCACGCTAC
>Ga0210400_10005726_pt1 | contig 10531 bp, 9 predicted proteins | sample IncBWH26MmetaG_FD_155456 | JGI IMG/M metagenome (GOLD analysis project Ga0210400, IMG submission 155456) | Forest soil microbial communities from Barre Woods Harvard Forest LTER site, Petersham, Massachusetts, United States - Inc-BW-H-26-M | ecosystem: Environmental > Terrestrial > Soil >... | reverse complement strand
CAGAGCGCTACTTTCGTCCGAGTAGACTTCGAAGACGGTGAACAGCTTGGTCAGTTGCAGGAGATCGTGCACCTTTTTCGTCAAATGTAGGAGCTTCAAGCTACCCCCGCGTTTTTTTACTCCCGTATAGGCGCTGACGAGCTCGCCGATGCCGGAGCTGTCAATGTAGTCGACGTCGGCCAGGTTCAACAGGATGAGCGTACGCTGCTCTTCCAGCAGGTCGCGGATGGTCTTTCGCAAAAGGGCGCTGCCTTCACCCAGCGTAATTCGGCCGCTGATATCGACGACAGTCACTCCGGCAGCTTCACGATACGTGGCTCGCAGTGCCATTTAGGTTAGGCTCAATCTTCCTTTTTCGGCGCGGCCCCTTGGCCGCTTGTGCCGTTGCTTGCGGGCTTCCCGGGCAAAGGCAATTTCTTGGACATGATGATTTCCGCACCCCCCGTGCGACCGGGGACGACCTCGAATTCATCCATGAAGGCACGCATCAGGAATATGCCACGACCGGAGGTGCTAAGCAGGTTTTCTTCGGCAAGAGGGTCGGGCACGCCGTTGAGGTCGAAGCCCTTGCCTTCATCCAAAACGTGAATAATCATTTTTTCAGGCGTGAGGTCCAGAGCCAGGTAAATCTTTTTCTCGGGGCGCTCTTCGTTGCCGTAGTGAAAGGCATTGATGACGCCTTCGCGCACAGACATTCCGATGCGATAGCAGTCGTCTTCGCCGAATCCCGCCGCCTCCGCCACGCGCAGACACATTTCCTCAGCGAGATTGACGCTCTCGACCTGCGTCTGCAAAGTGATTTCAAGGTGCTTCGAGTCTTCGAGCATGCAGGGGCGTCACCAACGCCCAAATCGGCCCAGTTTCGGGCGCATTATGGGTAACACACGGACGGAAACGGAGTCAATGGAGCAGCAGCCGGAGTTGAGAGCCATTGTTCCTGTAGAACCCCGGGGTTCCCTGTAGAGTTCTTCTCTGATGTCAAACCTATGCCCAGTACGACCGGTCCAACGTTCGGTACTGAATGGCCTCGCTAAGATGGCGAGGCTCGATGTTTTCGGCGGAGTCAAGATCGGCAATCGTGCGGGCCACCTTTAGAATGCGGTCGTGAGCCCGCGCAGAAAGGCCTAACCGGGTAATGGCGTTTTCCAGCAATTTTTCGCCTTCTGACGTAATCGCGCAGTATTTGCGGATCATTTTCGGCATCATCTGGGCGTTGGAGTACGTCTTCTTGTCGGCGCGGTACCGCTCCGTTTGCCGATTGCGCGCTTCGATGACCCTTTGGCGCACTGCGGCGGAATCTTCCGAAGAGGATGGTGCACGCAGCTCCTTGTACTTCACAGCGGGCACTTCGATGTGAATATCAATGCGATCCAGCAGGGGCCCGGAAATCTTGGAAACGTACCGCTGAATCATCGGCGGAGTGCAGTGGCACTCGCGCGTAGGGTCACCAAAATAGCCGCAGGGACACGGGTTCATCGCCGCAGCCAGCATGAAGCGGGAAGGAAAGGTTACGGAAACTGCCGCGCGCGCTATCGTTACGGAACCGTCCTCGAGCGGCTGCCGCATTACTTCCAGCACATTGCGCTGGAACTCCGGCAACTCATCCAGAAAGAGCACGCCATTGTGCCCTAGCGAAACCTCGCCTGGCCGCGGCACAGCGCCGCCGCCAATTAGTCCAGCATCGCTGATAGTGTGATGCGGTGAGCGGTACGGGCGGGTGCCCACCAGGCCACGACTATCTTCGAGAACTCCAGCGACGCTGTGGATGCGGGTAGTCTCGATGGCCTCGTCGAGCGACATGGGCGGCAGGATTGTAGGGATGCGCTTTGCGAGCATGGTCTTGCCCGCTCCCGGCGGTCCGATGAACAGAATATTGTGACCTCCGGCGCAAGCCACCTCCAGAGCACGCTTCGCTGCCTGTTGGCCGTGAACGTCCCGCAGGTCGACTGAGTATTGTGCCGCTTCCGTCAGCAACTGATGGGCATCCACGCGCACTGGCTGAAACGACTCCGGAGAATTAACCAAGTCCACCGCTTGCGGCAGCGATTTGAGCCCGTAGACATCCACGCCTTCGACAACGGCAGCTTCGCGCGCGTTTGCCTCGGGAACGGCCACCGATTTCAAGCCGACTTCGCGGGCGGCCAGCGCCGCCGACAGTGCTCCTCGTACCGGTCGCACGCTGCCGTCCAGCGACAGCTCGCCAAGAAACATGCACTTATCCAGCATTTTGCCGAAGAATTGTCCCATGCAGCCGGTCAAGCCCAGGGCCATCGGCAAATCGAACGCGGAACCCTCCTTGCGTACATCGGCGGGCGCCAGATTAATCGTCACGCCCTGTCCGTGGGGAAATTCAAAACCGCAGTTCCGTAGAGCGGACTTGATTCGCTCGCGGCTCTCCTTAACAGCGTTATCGGGTAGCCCGACCACGTTGAAGTCGGTCATGCGCGCGGAGCCAACATCGACCTCTACTTCAACCAGGTAGGCGTCGATGCCATAGACGGAGGCGCTGAGCGTTTTGAAGAGCATAGAGAGGGGAACCGGGAAACGCTGCGCGCAGCATAAACCAATGCAGAACGATACGCCAGAGATAACAATCTAGTTGGGATGCCGCGAGCACACAACAACAGGCGCCAGTGCTTTACAGTCATCGACGCAGACACGTATATTGGCCTTACCGGCTGTGTGCACGTATTCGTTCCCGCGTGAGGTTGGCCCATGATTGGCTGGATTATTTTGATCGCGTTGTTCGCGATCATCGTCTTCTTGATCGGGATGTACAACAGCCTGGTGCGTCTGAAGGTCACCTGCGACAACGCCTGGGCCGACATTGATGTGCAGCTCAAGCGGCGCTACGACCTGATTCCTAACCTCGTGGAAACCGTCAAAGGCTACGCCGGGCACGAAAAAGGCACGCTGGAAGCGGTGATCAACGCGCGCAATCGCGCAATGACCGCGACCGGCCCTGGTGACAAGGCGCAAGCGGAGAACATGCTCTCTGGCGCGCTGAAGAGCCTGTTCGCGCTCTCGGAAGCGTATCCGCAGCTCCGCGCTATTGAGAGCTTCACGTCGCTCCAGACTTCGCTGGCGCAAATTGAAGATACCGTACAGAACGCGCGACGTTATTACAATGCCGTGGTCCGAGACCTGAATACCAAAATTCAGCAGTTCCCCACGAATATTTTCGCCAACATGCTGGGATTCAAGCCGCGCGAATTCTTCGAAGTCTCCGCCCCTGCCGAGAGGGAAGCGCCCAAAGTCAGCTTTAGCGCGCCAACGGCATGAGGCAGGAGCCGCACCTGGAATGACGCACGTGCGTTGCATTGCCATCCGCTCGCTCTTCGCAATCGCGCTGGTTTTTGTTTTTATTTTCCCCTCCGCTTCGGCTTTGCCCGCCCGCGAGCTGCGCATCGACAATTTTCAATCCGAAACGATCGTCATGCCGGACGGCACGATCGATGTCACCGAAACCATTCAGGTGCATTTTCTTGGAGGGCCCTGGCATGGTCTTTATCGAACGATTCCGGTTGAGTACGTTACGCCGCAGGGACTGAATTACTCTCTCTTTCTCGACGTGAAACGCATCGTGGACGGTAGCGGCCGCGCGCTGAAGTACGAAAGCAGCCGCGAGCGCCATTACCGCAAGCTGAAGATCTACGTTTCAGACGCCGACAATTCCACCCAGAAAATCTCCATTGAATATTCCGTTTCCGACGCGCTGCGTTTTTTCGAGGACCACGACGAGTTATACTGGAACGTGACCGGCGACGAGTGGGACATTCCCATTCAGTCCGCCAGCGCGCGCATCATCCTTCCCGAGGGCACCACGAATATTCGCGCCAATGTGTTTACGGGCGCCTATCGCTCTCGCGCACAAAATGCGGATATCGACATTGCCGGAAATGGCGTCGAAGTCCGTACGCGCGAGCCTCTGCGCTTGCATGAAGGCCTAACTGTCGCTGTGGCGTTCGACAAAGGATTCGTTCACGAGCCAACAGCCGCAAGCAAGGTTGTCCAATTCCTTCGCAGCAATTGGCCGCTCGGCATTCCGATCGCCGCATTCGCGGTAATGTTCTATCTGTGGTGGACGCGCGGCCGCGACCCGCGCCTTCGGCCCATCGCCGCGCAATATGAGCCCCCGGACCAACTCACTCCGGGAGAAGTGGGCACGCTCGTAGACAATTCCGCTGACATGCGCGACATCACGGCATCTATCGTGGACCTTGCAGTTCGCGGCTACATCGTCATCGAGGAGCATCAGAGAGAGCGTATGCTCGGGCTGATGCACGACAAGGACTACAATTTTATCGTGCATAAAGATCGGGCGGAGTGGTCGAAGCTCAAACCGCACGAGCAGGCACTACTCGAGGGTTTGTTCACGGCTGGAACAATCGGCGAATCCGTTTCCATGTCCGGTCTGGAAAACCATTTCTACACGAACCTGCCCGGCATCAAAACCAACATCTTTTCCACGCTCGTGGCAGACGGCTACTACAGCAGGCGCCCGGACAGCGTCCGCTCCGCATACATCGCTGCCGGCATCGTTGTTGGCTTTCTCATCGTATTTGCGGGATTAAAGATTGCCTCCAGCGCGGGCATGGCTCCGCTCACGTTCATCGTTGCCGGGATACTTACCGGTGCGATCATTTGCGGTTTTGGATGGTTTATGCCCGCGCACACGGAACGGGGTACGCGCGCGTTGGAAGGCGTCTTGGGCTTTGAAGATTTCCTCGTGCACGTCGAATCGGATCGCTTCAATCGCACGATCAAGACGCCCGAAATGTTCGAGAAGTTCTTACCTTTCGCAATGGCTCTCGGTGTGGAGAAAAACTGGAGCCGGGCGTTCCAGGGAATCATGACCCAGCCGCCGCAGTGGTATCGCGGCTCCTCGTATGGCCCGAACTTCTATCCAATGACGTTCACCAATGATCTGGGCTACATGTCTTCGCGCGCCGGCAGCGTCATGAGCTCCGCTCCACGCAGCTCGGGTGGTTCAGGCTTTTCCGGTGGCGGGGGCTCTTCTGGCGGTGGATTCGGCGGCGGTGGCGGCGGCGGTTTCTAGCACACCTCCGTGATTCTCGCGACGCGTGACGGCTCAAGGAGCTGGTGGGCAAGGCTGCTCGGTTTGCGCCGCAAAGCCATAGAATTTCAGCACGTCCTGCACCGCGACAATCCCCTCCAACCTGTGCACGTCTGCGCGGCTGACTACCGGCAGCGCATCCACACCCGCCGCTCCCATACGTTCCAGAGCGATGGCGAGTGACTGATCCCCATGCAGATGCGGAAATTCCGGTCGCTCGATCAAATCAATTAGCTTGCTGCTCGACCGTCCGCCAGCAGCAGTTTTCTTCAACGCGGCCATGCTTACGATGCCGGCGACCCCTCGTTCGTCCATTACTGGCCAGGCCCGCACTGTGCTGGCGGACACCGCCTCAAGGGCTTCCTGTGTCGTCATTTCCGCCTTCAGTATTTCCGTCGCTGGATGCATGGCATGCATCACTTGCCGCCCGGAACCACGGGATTCCGCGGTCGGCAAGTGAATGCCCTCCTGGTAGGCAAGAACTTCATAAATAGGTTGGGGTTGCAAACGCGATGAAATGAAAAAACTGACTAGATTGGAGATCATCAGCGGGACGATCACGGCGTAGTCTCGGGTGGTCTCAAAAATCATCACCACGGAGGTCATCGGGGCCCGGATAATGCCGGCGAATGCGGTTCCCATGCCGACCAACGCATAGGCACCCGCGGTCGCCACGTGTGCCGGGAACAAATTGTGCGCCACGCTTCCGATCGTTCCTCCCAGCATCGCGCCCAGGAACAACGCCGGCCCGAAGATGCCTCCGGCATTTCCCGACGCGTAGCTGATGACCACGGCAAAAAACTTCAACACCAGCAGCAAGAGCATCAGCCTCAGAACCATCCCGCCATTCAGCACTTGGCCGACATAGCTGTACCCTACCCCCAGAGTCTGAGGCACGAACCAGCCCATGATGCCGACGACGACTCCGCCGACGGCCGGCTGGAACCACTTTGTTTTTCGTGGCAGGCGCAGAAATCGCTCTCGGAGCTTGAGCAGCAGCTTCGTAAACGCGACAGACAGCAAGCCGCCGAGTAGTCCAAGAACGGCGTAGATCAAGAACTCCGCCGGGCTGACCAGTTGATATTGCGGAACCTTGAACAGAGGATCGTTGCCCAGCAGCAATCTCAGCACGGCCCACGAAGTCGCCGAGGCCAGCACCACGGAGCCAAGCACCGGTGCGTGCAAGTCTCCGACGACTTCCTCCAACGCGAAAAGCACAGCCGCTAGCGGCGTATTGAAGGCTGCGGCAACGGCCGCCGCAGCACCCACCGGGATTAGCGCCTTTATCTTCTCAGGGCTGAGCCCCAGCTTGCGTCCGAGCACCGAGGCGATGCCCGCGCCGACCTGCACCGAAGGACCTTCGCGGCCCAGCGGGATGCCACTGGCAAGCGTCGCCGAAGTGCAGAAGAATTTCCCGAACACGGTGCGCAGAGTAATCACACCCCCGCGCGCAAACAAAGCCGCTTTCGTTTGCGGTATGCCGCTGCCGCGCGCGTCCGGAAAATATTTGAAGAGCAGGAAGCCCATCGATAGCGAGCCCACAATGGGAACAACCAGCCGCCTCCAGGCCTCAGCCACCGTCGCATCGATCCGCGCGCCGAATCTCTCGGTCAAGACGATGAACGCCACCACGGTGACGCCAACCAGGGCGCCGATCAGCAGCGTCACCAACAAAAAGACCTGATCCTCGCGCTGCTTGAGTAGCGCGGCCCACCGTTGCGACGGCATTCGCCACCGCCTCGTACTCGTCTGCGCGTTCTCTTCAGAGACCATGAGCTTGTGTCTACCGCTTTCCCGTTTCTCGTTGGATGCTTTAGCGGCACGCAGAAGTGCGCCGCCGGATCATTTTCATCCGAGGCGCACGGGATCTTCTTTGGAGACCTTTCCTCCGGGGGGGAGAAACTTCAATCTTAGCGTGCGCTCGCGGCGGCGCTCTTCTTCGAGGTGCCGAACCCGCGCCTTAAGCAGATCGTCCAGCGAAACCAAGCCGAGAAACTCCTGCGTTTCCCGTTCCACGACCGGCATTCGCGTAATACCTTTCTCCGCCATCCGGTAAACAACGACTCGCAGCGGTTCGTCAGGGTAAACGGCAATACTTTCTTCCCGCGCTATCTCCCGGATCGGGCGCTGCGCATCTCCGTCTTTGGCCGCCAGATCGCGTATGTCCCCGCGCGTCAGGACACCCACCAACCGCCGATCGACATCGACAACCGGCAAGAGCCTTTGCGCTGGTCGATGGTCCGTGCGAAGTGAGTGTTGTACCTCGGCGATCGCGCTCTCTGCGGGCAACACAACGACATTGGTACGCATTACTTCGCGAACGAACAAAATCTCCAGCGGGTCTACCGCGTACTCGCGGCTCAGGTGATATCCGCGCCGCGCCACCTTCTCCGTCAGAATCGAACGTTTCAAGACCAGTACGGTGAATCCATGCGCAACGATGCTCCCAACCAGTAGCGGCAAAAACGCGTTGCCGTCGTGTGTCAGCTCAAACGCAAACACGATGCTGGTAAAGGGAGAGCGCATCGTCCCACCGAGTACCGCACCCATGCTGATCAGCGGCCAAAAACCGGCTCCCTCGTTAGGCAGAAACATTGCCTCCAGACCGCCGAGCGCGCCGCCCATCATCAGCAGGGGAGCCAGCACGCCGCCCGAAGTACCGGAGCCAAGTGAAACCGCCCAGATAAACCATTTCACTAGGAGTACGCCGAGAATCACATGGGTCGTCACACTGCCTTGCAGGAGCCCGCGATGGTGTCGTAGCCGACGCCAAGCGCCTGCGGAAAGATCAAGCCGCCGAGCCCAATGGCAAGGCCTCCGATTGCCGGCCACCACATCCAATGAATGCGCAAGTGCTGAAACAGATCTTCCGCCGCATAAACGGAAGCCGTCAGCAGCGCTGATAGCCCTCCCGCCAGCAAGCCAACCAGCACGCACCCCAACAAGCCCTTCGGGCCGATGAAAAGCGGATGCTCCGGAACCGGAAATAGGGGGCCAAAGCCAAGCAAGTATCGGCGCAGGACAGCGGCCGTGGCGCTCGCCAACGCCACCGGGATTAGGCTTCGCGGTTTCCATTCAAAGAGCAACAATTCGACGGCTAACAGCACGGAAGCCACCGGCGCTGCAAAGGTCGCAGACATTCCAGCAGCGGCGCCCGCCACCAGCAAAGTCTTTCGCTCAGCGCTCGTCAGGTGGAATAGCTGCGCAATCATCGAGCCGAATGCTCCGCCAGTCATGATGATGGGGCCTTCGGCTCCGAATGGCCCACCTGAGCCGATGGAAATCGCCGACGAAATCGGCTTCAGAATCGCCACCTTCGGCTCGACTCTGCTCCCGTTGATCAGAATCGCCTCAATCGCCTCGGGAATTCCGTGACCGCGGATTCGCTCCGAGCCGTAGAGCGCCATCACGCCTATGATCAGTGCCCCGCCGATGGGCACTAACACGCTGTAGATCCCAAGATGGTTGCCGACCGGCGAGACCATCGTCGTACTCCAGCGCCCGAAATAAAAGAGGTTGGTGAAAAGTCCAATCAAACGCAGTAAAGCGAGTGCGACAAACGCCGCAACAGTACCGATGCAGATCGCCAGAGCGGAAATCGGCAATAGCCGCGTGGTTGTCGTGAAATCGCCCAGCGTCTCCCACGCTTTGCCATTCCGCTGCTTTGCTTGCTTCTCGTTTTGGTCCATCTCTTCGTTATCTGCGCTTTCGTCTCTTAGATGGCGGCTTTTTGGCAGTTGCTTGCGGAGGCTTTTCCAGCAACTGGTCGATCGCGCGCACCAGCTCATGCCCGGTCGAACGCAGCTCACCGATGCGATGCCGCGCTACCTGTTCCAGCAGGCGCTCCCCTCGTGGCAGCAGCGAAACCAGCACGCGGCGCCGGTCATCGCGCCCGCGCGAGCGCCTCACGTAGCCGTGCATCTCCAGGCGGTCGATCAATTCCACAGCGCTGTGATGTTTCAGCGCCAGGCGCTCCGCCAACGTCCGAATCGTCGCCTCTTCCCCGGGCGGCAGTCCTCGAATCGTAAGCAACAGAAGATACTGCTGAGGCTCCAAACCTGCCGCCTGCGCGACGGCATCCCCTTCATGCAGGAAATGCCGAATGCGATAGCGCAACTCCGCCAAAGCCCGGTATTCGTCGGTGGTAATCTCCGCCGCCACCTATCTAGTATATCGTATTGCGATACAGTTGGCTCTTCTGGCCGACTCCGGGGATTCCAGGTAAGCATCGCGCGGATTTTCCTGTATTGTGGTGCAGCGAATGAGCCGGCATCGTCTGCTCCCACGCTTCCACTCAGGTTCCCGGCTGCTCGCCGCGATCGCGATAATTGCGTGCGGTTGCGCTGACACGCAACAAATAAACACATCGAGGTTCATTCTGACGCTGGGAATTCCCCGGAAGGCCGCACAAATCCCTATTTTGGACGCGAGACTGGTCCGCGCTTATCCCCACGACCCGCATGCCTTCACGCAGGGATTGGAGTATTACCGCGGGTATCTGTACGAAAGCACCGGGATCGCTGGCCAATCGACTCTGCGTAAGATCGCGCTGGAAACCGGAGAAGTCGTCCAGAAGGTCAGTCTTCCGCCGCAGTACTTCGGTGAGGGACTGACGATCTTTCACGAAAAGATCTACCAACTAACCTGGCTGTCGAAAAAAGGTCTTGTCTATGACCTTCACAGCTTCCGGCAAATTGGCGAATTCCCTTACGACACCGAAGGATGGGGCCTCACACACGATGAAACGTCGCTGATCATGAGTGACGGCACGAACAAGATCCGGTACATCGATCCTGTCTCGTTTGGCGTCACGCGCACGATCGAAGTGTACGCGGGAGGGGAGGGTGTCGTGAATTTGAATGAGCTGGAGTACGTCAAAGGTGAAATCCTCGCCAATATTTGGCACTCCCCGCGGATCGCTCGCATCGACGCGCGTTCCGGGCAGGTACTTGCGTGGATTGACCTGACCTCCATCGTATCGAAGGAACAGCACGGCGACGAAGCCGTATTGAATGGAATCGCGTATGACAAAGCTGGAGACAGATTATTCGTCACGGGCAAGAACTGGTCGAAGTTGTTCGAGGTCAAGGTCGAAGGCGGTCCCCGTTAGAGGTGGGGACCGATTCTGCCTATGCTGTTCTTTGGTGGCCGAACTATAGAGTTTTGCGGAACGCCTTCTGCGTCTTGTAATGCTCGTACCCTTGCCGTTCGTAGAACTTGTGCGCTCTCTCGCGGATTACGTTCGACCGCACATTCATCCCGAGGCACCCGCGTCTCCGCGCCCACTCCTCGGCTGCTTCCAGCAGCTTCGCGCCGGCTCCCGCGCTGCGCTGCCCTTCCGCAACGATCAGCCCATTTACTTCAGCTCGCAGATCGCTCTCCAGCAGATGCGACACGCTGACATGCACCCAACCAACCACGTCCCCCGCACCGGCTGATTCCGCAACAAACACC
>Ga0210400_10005725_pt1 | contig 10533 bp, 8 predicted proteins | sample IncBWH26MmetaG_FD_155456 | JGI IMG/M metagenome (GOLD analysis project Ga0210400, IMG submission 155456) | Forest soil microbial communities from Barre Woods Harvard Forest LTER site, Petersham, Massachusetts, United States - Inc-BW-H-26-M | ecosystem: Environmental > Terrestrial > Soil >... | reverse complement strand
TCGGAATTGTTCATTGCCGGCTATCCGCCGGAAGACTTGGTCCTGAAGCCGGCCTTTCAGTCGGCCTGCCGTGCCGCGATCGAGGAACTCGCGCGTGAAACCGCCGACGGTGGCCCGGCCATGTTGGTCGGGACTCCCTGGGTCGAGGACGGCAAACTCTATAACGCCTGCGCGTTGCTGGACGAAGGCCGTGTCGCCGCCATTCGCTTCAAGGCCAACCTGCCGAACTACGGCGTGTTCGATGAAAAGCGCGTGTTCGCGCGGGGCCCGGCCGCGGGCCCGGTGACCATCCGCGGCATCAGGGTCGGCGTTCCCATTTGCGAGGATACCTGGCTCGAAGAGTCGGAAGACTACGAGAACGTGGTCGAATGTCTCGCCGAGACCGGCGCCGAAATTCTGGTGGTGCCAAACGGCTCGCCTTACGCGCGCGACAAGAACGACATCCGCCTTTCCGTTTCGGTGGCGCGGGTCACCGAGAGCGGGCTGCCGCTGATCTATCTCAATCAGGTCGGCGGGCAGGACGAGCTGGTATTCGACGGCGCTTCGTTTGCGCTCAATGCCGATCTTTCGGTGGCGACGCAATTGCCGGGCTTCGAAGAAAGCATCACGACCTTGCGCTGGACCAAGGGGGCATCCGGCTGGCGGTGCAACGGGCCGATCGCCTCCCTGATCGAGGGCGACAAAGCCGACTACGCCGCCTGTGTGCTGGGCCTGCGCGACTATGTCGGCAAGAACGGCTTTCCCGGCGTGCTGCTCGGCATCTCCGGCGGCATCGACTCGGCGCTGTGCTCGGCGATCGCGGTCGATGCGCTGGGCGCGGAGCGCGTCCGTGGCGTGATGCTGCCGTTTCGGTTTACCGCACAAGTGTCGCTCGACGACGCGGCGAAACTCGCCGGCGCGCTCGGCATCCGCTATGAGGTGCTGCCGATCGCCCAGGCGGTCAACGGCTTTGAAGCGATCCTGTCGAACACCTTTGCGGGATTGCCGCGCGACATCACCGAGGAGAATTTGCAGGCGCGTGCGCGCGGCACGCTGTTGATGGCGATCTCCAACAAAACTGGCGCGATGGTGGTCACCACCGGCAACAAGTCGGAAATGTCGGTCGGTTACGCCACGCTCTACGGCGATATGAACGGCGGCTTTAACCCGATCAAGGATATCTACAAGACCGAGGTGTTCCGGCTCTCGAGCCTGCGCAATGCGTGGAAGCCCGACGGCGCGCTGGGGCCGTCGGGTGAGGTCATTCCGGTGAACATCATCACGCGGCCGCCGACCGCGGAACTGCGCGAAAACCAGACCGATCAGGACTCATTGCCGCCGTATGACATCCTCGACGCCATCCTGGAGCGGCTGGTCGAGCGCGAAGAGACGCTGGCGTCGATCATCGCCGCGGGATTCGACCGCGAGGTGGTGACGCGGATCGACCGCCTGCTCAATATTGCCGAATACAAGCGGCGCCAGGCGGCTCCCGGCGTCAAGGTGACACGCCGGAATTTCGGGCGCGACCGCCGCTATCCCATTACCAACAAGTTCCGCGATACCGGCAAGTCGCCGGCAAAACCCGACGACACGCTGGTGTCGCGCGCGAGCCGAGGTTCGGCGGAAGCATTTGACGGTTGAAATCAGCTTGAAGCGCGAAATCAGCGCGCTGGGATGAAAGTGGGTCCGACTGAGCGGATCGGTTTGTTGTCCGGCGCAGTTCCGGTGGATGCCGCTGTCGTACTTGGCGCCGCGTCAGGCGCGGGCGTCGCATCGGGGGGGGTGGCCGGTGGAGCGGAACCCTTCTTGGCCGGCACAGCAGCCTGCTTGGTCGGCGCGCGCGACATCTTCTTCGCGCTCTCTTCGGTGACGATGATGTCGCCCTGTTGTTCGGCGGCGGCTTTATCGTCGATGCTTTTCAGGGCGTCGGACCAGGTCTGTCCGGCGGCCTTGCACGCACAGGATGGATTGAACTCCTGGCGGTAACGAAACGCATTCGGCGAGGACGAATAAGGTTGGCCGTTGATCGACACTGCCTGGCTCATGTCTTCGCCGGGATTGCGATAGGCGTAGAGGCTCGCGTCCGCGGCCGGGCAGAGCGCCTTGCAGGATTTCTCGTCATCGGGGAAGCGGGCGGGCACGGTGGCGAACGAGATCGGAAAAAAAGCACCGTCGCAGGAGCGCACGCAAACGGTGCGATAGGTCCCGGATTGCGGACCCACATCGGTGCCGGGCGCCGGGCCTGGATTGTTGTTGCCGAACAAATTGCTCAGAAAGTTGCCGGAGTTTTGCAGGGCATTGGCGTATTGCGGTCCGCAATTATTCTGCGCCAGCGCCAGCAGGACCGAGCGGCGCTGATTGTCACGATCGGGGCCGCCGAGGCCGCCGCCGCGTAACCGCTCGAGGCTGGTCGTGATCTGATCGAGGTTGGCCCGCATCTGCTGAATCTGGCTGTTGACCGGACCGCATTGGGCCGACTGGCCGCTGAACAGCGAGAAAAATCCGGAACTGTCGCAGCCCATCCGCTTGGCCTGCGAGGTGACGCGGTCAAGCTCGGCCTGCTGCTTGGAAGCGGCATCCTGGTAGCGGCGGATCTGATCGTCCCTGGCCGGGTCTCCGGTGCCGCCGGCGCCGCGATCGATTGTCGCCAATTGCGCTTCGAGCCGCGGGCACATCGGATTGACCGCGGCCCCCTGCGGCGAAGGAGGAGGAGGCGCTCCCGGATTCACTTGCGCGTGAGCGCCGGGGCCCAGCACGGCTGCACCGAGCAGTAGCGCGCAGGCCAGAATCCATCTGGAGGAGGAGAAAATCAACGATTCATATCCGGCCATGGGGGCGATTCCGCGCGGGCTTTCAGGAAACCGCAGGCGCGGCCAACGGGGCCTTCCCATACCCGCTTCTCGGGGCATCGTCACGTCGTTTCCGGGGCACCAGTGTGGCGGGGCTGGCGTTCGATTTCGATCGATAATTCAGCGCTGGCAGGTGATGGCGACGTATTCGTTGCAGCCGGCGTGGGTGCAGTTCTTGCCGGCTTGGGGAACCGAGCCGGTGATCTCGTCGGGGTCGACCCGCCGGTAAGACGAAACCTCGGCGAAATCCCGCGACCGGCAATAGGACAGGGCGGCGTGGGCACCACATTTCTCGCCCTTGGCGAGGCACTGGTCGACGCCGTAACCGTCCGCCTGGTTGGAAACGATGAATACGCGGCTGTCGGCCGATGCCGCCGACGCGGTGAGGACGAACGCCAAGGCCAAAAGCGCGGAAATGGATCGCATGCTGCACCGATGAGGAAGGGAATCGCCGCCGGGACGATAAACTCAAAGTGTAAAGAATGATCAACCATGGCGGCGCGGGCGGTTTCGTGACCCAAACAGGCTTTTCTGAGGCACTTGACGCAATCCCCCAAGCTGCCCCATGGTAATCCCTATGAACGGTTTCCTCGCCATTTGTGGCATTTGCCGCGAGATTATGAGCTAGCGATTCGCTGGCTGAGGCCGTCTTTTCTCACACGAGATCATTGGACGCCCGGCCGGCAGTGTCCCCGGCTCTCGCGTTCGCACGGCGTTGCCGCGAGCGCGTTTGCGGGGCAGGAACTTCAAATTGGGCACTACCGACGGGATATCCATGGAATTGCGCCTCTACGATACCTTGACCAAGGAAAAGCGCGTTTTCGCGCCGCTCGATCCGGCCAATGTGCGGATGTATGTCTGCGGTCCGACGGTTTATGATTTTGCCCATATCGGTAACGCGCGCCCGGTCATCGTGTTCGACGTGCTGTACCGGCTGCTGCGGCATCTCTATGGCGGGGGTCACGTCACCTATGTCCGCAACATCACCGACGTCGACGACAAGATCAACGACCGCGCCGCCCGGGATTTCCCGAACCTGCCGCTGAACGAGGCGATCCGCCGGGTGACCGAGAAGACGGCCGCCCAGTTTCATGCCGACGTGGCGGCGCTTGGTTGCCTGCCGCCAACGGTCGAACCGCGCGCCACCGATTTCGTGCTGCCGCGTTCGGACGGCAAAACCGACATGGTGACGCTGATCAGGCAGTTGATCGCGCGTGGGCACGCCTACGAAGCCGGCGGCGAAGTGCTGTTCGATACCCAGTCGATGCCGGACTATGGCGCGCTGTCGGGCCGCAGGCTCGACGAGCAACAGGCCGGCGCGCGCGTCGCGGTCGATGCCCACAAGAAACATCCGACCGACTTTGTGCTCTGGAAACAATCGTCGGACAACGAACCCGGCTGGGAAAGCCCGTGGGGCAGGGGACGCCCGGGCTGGCACATCGAATGCTCGGCGATGAGCGCGGCCTATTTCGGTGATGTCTTCGACATTCACGGCGGCGGCCTCGACCTGATTTTTCCGCACCATGAAAACGAGATTGCGCAGTCGCGCTGCGCCCACGGCACGCCCGCGATGGCGAACTACTGGATGCACAACGGCTTCCTGCAGGTCGAAGGCGAGAAGATGTCGAAGAGCCTCGGCAATTTCGTCACGATCAATGAGCTATTGGCAGATTGGCCGGGCGAAGTGCTGCGCCTCAATATGTTGAAGACGCACTATCGTTCGCCGATCGATTGGACGCTAAAAGGACTGGAAGAAAGCGCGAAAACGCTCGACGACTGGTACTGGGTAGCGGCCGATGTCAAAAGCGGACAACCTTCCGGCGCGGTCATCGAGGCGCTGTCGGACGATTTGAATACACCGCAAATGATCGCGTCGCTGCACAGCGTGCGAAACAGTGCCGCTTCCGGCAATGAACGCGATCGAGAGCAGTTTGCCTCTTCTTTGCGGCTTCTCGGTTTCCTGTCTGAGACTGCTGCGGCCTGGAATGGTCGAAAGCAGCAAGCCAGCGGAATCGATACCAAGCAGATCGATAGCTTGATTTCGGACCGCACCGCCGCTCGCGCGCGGAAGGACTTTAAGGAATCCGACCGGATCCGCGACGAACTCGCAGCGATGGGCGTTGTCATCAAGGATTCCAAGGAAGGCACCACCTGGGAGGTCGCGCGATAATGGGACAGGCGCTGCCCAAACCCGCTCTGCGGCCGTTCCTTAGCGAGGATACGCCCGTGCTGGCGGCGATCTTCGCGGCCAGCGTCGAGGAATTGACCGGCGACGATTACAGCGAAGCGCAGCAGGAGGCATGGGCCAGCGCCGTCGATGACGAGCAAGAATTCGGCAAGCGCCTGGCCTCCGAACTCACGCTGGTTGCGACGCTGCAAAATTCGCCGGTCGGTTTTGCGGCGCTGAAGGGTGCCGATCATATCGATATGCTCTACGTTCACCCCAGCGCGGTTGGGCAGGGCGTGGCGTCGATGCTGTGCGATGCGCTGGAAAAACTCGCCGGCGGCCGCGGCGCCAAGAGCCTCACGGTCGACGCCAGCGACAACGCGCAGGGGTTCTTTTTAAAGCGCGGCTATGTCGCCAAGCAGCGCAACACCGTGACGCTCAACGGCGAATGGCTGGCCAACACCACGATGCAGAAGGCGCTGGGCGACCATGCCGCGCCGGGAGTTCCGACATGAACAGGGAACGCCTTTATCTGTTCGACACCACGCTGCGCGATGGCGCGCAGACCAACGGCGTCGATTTCACCCTGCATGACAAGCAACTGATCGCGCAGATGCTCGATGAACTCGGCATCGACTATGTCGAGGGCGGCTATCCCGGCGCCAACCCTACCGACACGGCGTTCTTCGCCGAAAAGCCGAAGCTCGGTCATGCCCGGTTTACGGCGTTCGGCATGACACGCCGTGCCGGGCGCTCCGCCTCGAACGATCCGGGGTTGGCGGCGCTGCTGGAGGCCAAGGCCGACGCGATCTGTTTTGTCGCAAAATCATCGGCATATCAGGTCCGCGTTGCGCTGGAGACCACCAACGAGGAAAATCTGGCGTCGATCCGCGACAGCGTGACGGCTGCGGCGTCGGCGGGCCGCGAAGTCATGCTCGACTGCGAGCATTTTTTCGACGGCTACAAGGAAAATCCGCAATTCGCGGTGGCCTGCGCCAAAGCGGCCTACGATTCAGGTGCGCGCTGGGTGGTGCTGTGCGACACCAATGGCGGCACCATGCCGCACGAGATCGAAACCATCGTCACCGAGGTAACAAAACATATTCCAGGCGGTCACGTCGGCATCCACGCCCATAATGACACCGAGCAGGCTGTCGCCAATTCGCTGGCCGCGGTGCGCGCGGGCGCCCGTCAGATCCAGGGTACGCTGAACGGCCTCGGCGAGCGCTGCGGCAACGCCAACCTGTGTTCGCTGATCCCGACCTTGCGGCTCAAGCGTGAATTTTCCGATTGCTTCGACATCGGCGTATCGCCGGACCAGATGACGACCTTGATGAAGGTGTCGCGGACGCTGGACGACATGCTCAATCGGGCGCCGGACCGGCACGCGCCTTATGTCGGGGAAAGTGCATTCGTGACCAAGACCGGCATTCACGCTTCAGCTGTGCTCAAGGATCCGCAGACCTACGAACATGTGGCGCCCGAGGCGGTCGGCAATCATCGCAACGTGCTGGTATCGGATCAGGCGGGCCGCTCGAATGTCATCGCCGAGCTTGATCGGGCCGGCATCGCCTATGACAAGAATGACCCGAAGCTGGTCCGTTTGGTCGAGGAATTGAAGGAACGCGAAGCCGCGGGCTATGCCTATGAGTCCGCCAACGCCTCGTTTGATCTCTTGGCGCGGCGCACGCTCGGTCGGGTACCGGAATATTTCCGGGTCGAGCAATTCGATGTCAATGTCGAGCAACGCTACAACGCCAATGGCCAGCGGGTCACGGTGGCGATGGCCGTGGTGAAGGTCGACGTCGACGGCGAAAAACTGATTTCGGCGGCGGAGGGCAACGGCCCCGTCAACGCGCTTGACGTGGCGCTGCGCAAGGATCTCGGCAAGTATCAGAAGTACATCGAAGGCCTGAAGTTGATCGATTATCGCGTACGTATCCTCAACGGCGGCACCGAAGCGGTGACGCGGGTGCTGATTGAAAGCGCGGATGAGGAAGGCGAGCGCTGGACCACGATCGGGGTTTCGCCGAACATCATCGACGCTTCCTTTCAGGCGCTGATGGATTCGGTAGTTTACAAGCTGGTGAAATCAGGCGCGCCGGCGTGATCGGTTCAGGTCGGGCGTCATTGCGAGCGAAGCCAAGCGATCCATAAAGCCAACTGTGCGATGTTCTGGATTGCTTTCGTCGCGGAGCCTGTCATCGGGCGCGCATTCGCGCGACCCGTTGGCCGCTCGCAATGACGATAAAGGGAGGGTCGTCGTGATCGATCATGTCTCGGTTGGCGTCAGCGATCTTCAGCGCGCCGCGCGCTTTTACGAATTGACGCTGGCGCCGCTGGGCCTGTCACGGCTGGTCACGCGTCCGGCGACGATCGGTTTTGGCAAGAGCTATCCCGAGTTCTGGATCAACCTGCGCGGCGATATGGCGCAGGTCGAGCCGGGTAGCGGCGTCCACATTTGTCTTCGGGCAAAATCGGCCGAGGAGGTCGACGCATTTCATGCGGCGGCACTGAATGCCGGAGGCCGCTCGGATGGTGCGCCGGGCCTGCGTCCACACGATCGCGTGCGCTATTACGCGGCCTTCGTCCGAGATCCCGACGGCAATCGTATCGAGGCGGTGACGTTTCCGAAAGGCGACGCAAACGCGGCGGCGCCGTAAAATTAAAGCCGGCGCGCGACTTCGGGGGCCAGTTGCTTGGTATCTTCCGAGGCCTTGGTCGCAGCGGCTTGCAATCTCGGCAAGATATCCTCGACCCGTTCGGCCTTCAGAATATCGATCGCCAAGGTCGCGCGAATGAACTGCGTTGCACGCATATGCATGAGCAGCGCGAGCAGGGGTTCCCAGAAACCCGCGATGTTCGCGATCAGGATCGGCTTGGCGTGCCGGCCAAGCTGCTGCCAGGTCAGTTGCTCGACCAGTTCCTCCAGCGTGCCGATTCCACCGGGCAGCGCCACGAACGCATCGGAACGCTCGAACATCAGGCGCTTGCGCTCGTGCATGTCGGGCGTGACGATCATCTCCTGAACGCGATGGAGAGCGTTTTCGCGAATGGTGAGGAAGTCAGGGATGATGCCGGTCACGGAGCCGCCGTGATCGAGTACCGAGGTGGCCACGGCGCCCATCAGCCCGATCGAGCCGCCGCCATAGACGAGGCGGATGCCGCTTTCGGCGAGAGCCTTTCCAAATGCGATGGCGGCTTCGACAAAGCGGGGGTCGGTGCCAGGGCCGGAGCCGCAATAGACGCAGACGGTTTTGATCTTGCTCATGATTGCCATGTGGCACTGCAGCGTAAAATGGTCAAGCCGTCCGATTCGCGACAGCAGCCGAATCTATCCGCAAATCCCCGCAATTCGCGAAAGAATTGCGTCCACAAGCGTGCATGGGGCATCCAAAGGCTCTATATGACGGGGCAGCATGCAAACGAATAGAAAACACCCGCGACAGCGGACCGGCGCGTCGCTGTGCTCCAGGCTTGATTGATGGCTCATACTGATTCGTCTGGGGGCGCCCGGAAAGCGCTGCCACCCTCCAATAAGCCGATCGAACAGGCGACCCTGATCGGGACGCTGGCTCATCTATGGCCGTATATCTGGCCGGGCGATCGGGTCGATCTCAAGATGAGCGTGGTCTGGTCGATCGTGCTGCTGCTGGTCGCAAAGCTGGCGACGCTGGCGGTGCCATTCACCTTCAAATGGGCGATCGACGCGCTGACGGGGGCCGATACAGCGCCCGTGCAGCCGTCAAACTGGACGATGTGGCTGATCGCTTCGCCCCTTATCATGACCGTAAGCTACGGTGCGTTGCGTATTCTGATGGCGGTCCTGACCCAATGGCGCGACGGCATTTTCGCGCGGGTGGCGATGCACGCGGTGCGCAAGCTCGCTTATCTCACCTTCGTTCACATGCATGAACTGTCGCTGCGTTTTCATCTCGAGCGCAAGACCGGCGGGCTGACGCGTGTACTCGAGCGCGGCCGCTCCGGCATCGAAGTCATCGTGCGGATGGTGATCCTGCAACTGGTTCCGACCATCGTCGAGGTGTCGCTGCTGACGGGCGTGCTGCTGTGGCAGTTCGACTGGCGTTATGTCGTGGCCACGCTGATCATGGTCGTGGTCTTCATGTATTATACCTACATCGCCACCGAATGGCGGATCGAGATTCGCCGCAAGATGAACGAGTCCGATACCGACGCCAACACCAAGGCGATCGACTCGCTTCTGAATTACGAGACGGTCAAATATTTCAGCGCCGAGGAACGCGAGGCCACCCGCTACGACCGTTCGATGGAACGCTATGAGCACGCCAGCGTGAAAACCTATACATCGCTCGCGGTGCTCAACACCGGGCAGGCGATCATCTTCACCGCCGGTCTCACCGCCACCATGGTGATGTGCGCGATCGGTATTCGCAGCGGGAAAAACACGGTAGGCGATTTCGTCATGGTCAACGCCATGATGATCCAGCTCTACCAGCCTCTGAACTTCATGGGCATGGTCTACCGCGAGATCAAACAGGCGGTGATCGACATCGAGAAAATGTTCGACGTTCTGTCGCGCAACCCCGAGGTCAAGGATATCCCCGACGCCCAGCCGTTGATGGTGACGTCAGGCCATGTGCGCTTCGACAATGTGCAATTCTCCTATGATCCCGAACGTCCGATCCTGAAGGGTCTCAGTTTCGAGGTGCCCGCCGGCCACACCGTGGCGATTGTCGGTCCGTCCGGCGCCGGCAAATCGACCATTTCACGTCTGCTGTTTCGTCTCTATGACGTCTCGGGCGGCAAGATCCTGATCGACGGCCAGGACATCCGGAACGTCACGCAATCGTCGTTGCGGGCGTCGATCGGCATGGTCCCGCAGGACACCGTCCTGTTCAACGACACCATCCGCTACAACATTCGCTATGGCCGCTGGGACGCCAGCGATGCCGAGGTGGAAGAGGCGGCACGACTGGCTCAAATCGACGGTTTCATCCGGATGTCGCCGAAGGGCTACGAGACGCAGGTCGGCGAAAGGGGGCTGAAATTATCGGGAGGCGAGAAGCAGCGCGTCGCGATCGCGCGGACCGTTCTCAAGGCGCCGCCAATCCTGCTGCTCGATGAAGCGACCTCGGCGCTCGACAGCCACACCGAGCACGAAATCCAGGAGGCGCTGGAGCGGGTGTCGCGCAACCGCACGTCGCTGGTGATCGCGCATCGGCTGTCCACGATTGTCGGCGCTGACGAAATCATCGTATTAGACCAGGGTCGCATCGCCGAGCGGGGAAGGCACGTCCAGCTTTTGGCAAGCGGTGGACTTTATGCCAGTATGTGGAACCGGCAGCGCGAGGCTCAGGAGGCGCGGGAGAGGTTGGCGCAGATTGCCGACGAGAACGAAGCGCCGAACCGGGAGCCGCCGCCCGTCAACGACGCGTTGGTAGCGCCGGCCGCTGCCGAATAATCGAAGTGTGATCCCATCTCCCGCTGGGGGGAGAGGGAAAAATGATTAGTGAATCCCGATGTCGATCGCCAATTCCATCCGCGCGCAAATTCCGC
>Ga0210400_10005723_pt1 | contig 10534 bp, 11 predicted proteins | sample IncBWH26MmetaG_FD_155456 | JGI IMG/M metagenome (GOLD analysis project Ga0210400, IMG submission 155456) | Forest soil microbial communities from Barre Woods Harvard Forest LTER site, Petersham, Massachusetts, United States - Inc-BW-H-26-M | ecosystem: Environmental > Terrestrial > Soil >... | reverse complement strand
GGCTTCAGATCGCGCAAATCCGCGTCGAACATGGGACCGGGCGAAGGCCTCTCGCTGACTGATGCGAATTCGTCGTTGCACGCGAAACCGAGCACGACGAACAGTATTGCGACCAGCCCTGTGAGACCGTATAACGTTAATTCCAGCACTTACGTCCACTCCCCTTTCAAATGTCTGCCGCGCGTTATCGGCCGTGCGCGTGGGCACCGTTTGCATGGCGCCATTCGCACACTGGCGGGATCGCCGACAGTCAGTAGCCCGCAAACTCTTCGGTCCGGATATCGTCCGCTTCTACTCCCGCATTACCGAGAGTTTGGAGGGTCGCCGCCACCATGTCAGGCGACCCGGCAATGTAATAGATGGGATCTCGCACGTGTCCCACTTGCGCGAAGAGCATTTCCGAGCTGATATGTCCGGCCCTCCCCTTCCACGACAAGCCAGGATTGGTCGGGCGAGTTAGGGTCGGGACAAAGCAGAATCGTGGATTTTCACGCTCTAACTGCCAGAGATCATCGATGAATGCTGCATCCTTGAGCTTCCGGTTGGCGTAGAAGAGAAATAGAGGATGGCTCAACTTTTTGTGTGCCGCATGAGAAAGAATGCTGAGAAACGGCGCAATCCCGATTCCACCGGCTAGAAGCACGGCTGGCCTGGCCCTATCGTTATGGAGATGAAGAGATCCCATCGGCCCTTCAATCTGTGCCGCGCTGCCGATCGGCAACACGGCTAGCGTTCTTTTGAAAAGGGTGCTTCGCATACGTGTCGCAACTAGCAGATCTGGGCTCAACGGCGAGCTTGCGATCGAGAAGGTATGTGTAATTCGGCTTCCTACCACGCCCTCCGGATCCGGTATGGTCAGGTCAATATATTGCCCAGGCTTGAAATGGAAGTGTTTCGGCTTTTCGAACTGAAATGCCATTGTTCCATCGGCGACTCTTGTCCGACCTAGTAGACAGGTTTGATAAACGCTCATCTCGGCTCCTTGCTATGGTTGCTGCTGTGGATGAACCTCACTCCCCGCAACTCTTTGGAGTGCAATCTCGTCTGGAAAGCGGAGCAAGGGCGCAGCATATACGCCCTTGCCAAGATTCGGCTGTTAGTTGACTGTGACGTTGACAGGGACGCTATGGCTTAATGAGCCCGATGCACCCGTCACGGTTAAGGTCGTTTGAGATACGACAGGTGTTTGTTTGCCACTGCTACTACCGCATCCGAGAGTGAATAGCGAACTGAGAAGCAGTAGGCTCAATATGCTCATCCCCATAAGACGGTTACGAACGAACAGTTTCCTTTTGCGAGTGGTCAGCAGGGTTCCAAACAGTCCTAGGCCGGGCAGCAGGGCGGCCATGGCGGAGTAGCCTCCATAGCCTCCATTCGGAGGTGTCGACGCCGCAAATACAGTCAAGGTCGACGATGAGGCGCTCGATCCCGGAGAGATCGTTGAAGGACTCAGAGAGCAGGTCAAACCTGTGGGTGCCGAACAGGTAAGTGAAATCTGACTGTTGAATCCGCCAACCGTACCAGCACTGATCATTAGGGTCGTCGAACCGCCCGCCATGACGGTGGCACTCGAAGCCGAAAGGTTCAGCGAAAAGTCCGGTCCGCTGACCGCGGCCGCAGGAACGAGGCTCGCGAACACAGCTGTAGTGCTCCCTCCGGAGGGGAAGTTAGGTTGGTTGGAACCGCCTGCAGTCAGGTACAGAGTCCCGGGATCTCCGGAGGTACCTCCTCCGCCAAACACCATATCCCACAAGCCGGGATTCACCAGCACCTTGTTGGAAGAGTCAGAAAGCTGGCCGAGAAATTTTCCGGTTGTGTCGAACGCGTTGATGGTACCGTCACCGAAGTTTCCCACCAGAATCGCGCTGGCGAATTCTCCGAACGTGGCCGGCGCCGCCACAACGCCCCAAGGGGCGTTGAGTTTCCCACCTGCAGCAACAAAAGTGCTCACGAAATTGCCATTCGTGTCGAAGATATCGACCTGCCCGAGACCAGCGCCTGGCTGAGCGTCGTGCTTGGCCGCATCTTGCATGGCATAGGCAACGTAGATCTGACTCCCGACAACGTGAATTCCATGTGGAGCGAACCCTGCAGGAAGCTTGGGATCGGTGAACGAGCCGCTCAACGCCGTGAGGTTAAAATTGCGATCGAGGACGTCGATTTTTCCGCTATTGAAATTCGCCGCCAAAAGAAATGCGCTATTGAGCGACGCCAGGCCTTTATAAACCGCTCCGCTGGCGGAGTTGTCGAAAGCGACGGTTGCCGTGTTGCTTGCACCCGTCCAGGTGGCGATGAGGCCATCTTCAGTGTCGAAAATGAACTGCCCGCCATTGAAATAAGCACCGTTCCCGTTCGACACGTTGCCCGTGGGACAGCCTGGGCTGCAGTTACCATTCGGATTGTGCCTTGCCCCAGGTATCGTCACGACGAGGCCGGTATCCTTGTTGCCCTGGTTGTCATAGAGAGTGGATGTGCCGCTGTTATTGTTGGCTATCCAGAAGTCTTGCCCAGGAAGAATAGATATCCCCCAGGGATTTAACAGTTGAGGATCTGTGGTATGGGCTACGCCGGCAGTATTGGAGACCAGGTTGGTCTGGGAATAGCCGGCCTGTTGAGCAAGCAATCCCGAGGGAATTGCTAACGTCATCAGCAGTCCGATTAACGAGATTGCTTTTTTCATTGTGTCCTCTCAGAGCTATGAGTGTTGGATTTGTACGACTCTGAATCTGAATGATGGCTCGTTGTCAAACATGCCGGTTGGACAGAGAATCGAGAATCAGACTGATACTTTTTAAGTCTCGAACTCCCTGTCGCAACCGCCAGAGCCCGACATCTTGATCTCGACCTACTGACTGCCTGAGGCGGATGAAGGGCTCGGGCTCGGAGAGTTCGCCTTGCCAAGCATGACCATCTCCCGTGAGGCCGGCATGGTATACATGCCGCTGAGTGTTTTGATCCTGCTCAGAAAGTACTTGCCTCCGACATGCTCGAAGCTGAGCGTCGGCCCACTGGCAGCGCCATCGTCGAACGCCACAGGCTGCAGAAATGCGTTCCCCTTGTTATAGCCACTGATGGCTAGTTCTCGGTTTACGCCAGGGTTAGCGCGACTTACCCTGTACTCTCCTGCAGGGAGAGTAGCGCCTCCCGCCACGAACTCGAACGGAACGCTCACGACAACCGCATCGGCATCTTGAGCACGGGCACTTACCCCAACTCCAAGTAAGCACATCAACATAAGTACTGCTGTAACATATGACTTCTTCATGGTTTCTCCTTCTGGATCTAGGTTGACTCTTTCACTATTGATAACTGCGTTCGTGATGGTTTTCTTCCTCATTTGTCGCCGCTCACGCTTCGGTCATCTACATGCATGCAAGCGTTCACTAGGTTAGACGCGCTCATGAATGACGAGATGCATAACTAATGTCATTTGCTTGTCACTTGTATGTCGAGCGCTTGTAACTCGAGTAGCGCCAAATGTTCATAGCAGCGGCTATGGCGCCACCTGATACGTGATAGGCGTTGAGTTTGCCTGTTAGAGAGTTGGCGGGAACGTTTATTCGGGGAAGGATTTCGTTACCGAGCGACACTGGTCGAATATGTGCGAGGAACCGAGTCACGAAGGCATTCGGCGAAAAGGCCGATAATCTTCTTCGTCACCCTGCTGGTCGGAGCCAGTTCTTCGGGCGCCAGGGGGGCCCGCTCGTTCAAGTATCTGTGAAGGCGTTCGCGAAGATGTATCCGAACTCGCCACAGCCGCGCCTTCACCGCCGACTGGCTAAGGTTTAGCACTTGCGCGGTCTGCTCGATAGAGAGGCCCTCGACGTCGCGGAGTACGAAGACCGTCCGCAGGATCGGGCGCAGTTCTTCTACGGTTCTGACAAGGATGTCTCGCAATTCAGATGCCCAACATAGTTGTTCCGGATTCGGGGCTCGATCAGGGACGTCCAATGGAAGCACGTCCCCATCTGCCTGGAAATCATCGCCTAAGGTAACCTCATTGTGAGTGCGCTTTCGCAGCTTCATAAGCGACTGGTTCACAGTAATGCGAATCAGCCATGTCGAGAATTGTGACTCCTCTCGGAAGTCGGCCAGATTCTGGAAAGCTTTGAAGAGCGCTTCCTGGACCGCATCTTCGGAGTCTTCCCTATTGCGGGTTACGGTTTGAGAGATTCGGAGAAGTCTGCGGTCGTAGCGCTTCACAAGTTGCTCGAAAGCAGCAGCATCCCCCTCCTTGCTGGCGTGGACGAGATCCAAGTCGTTGCTGGCCGCGAATTGTGCCGAGTTTGCGTTCATAGTCGTTTACGGCGCTTTGGAGAAAGACACTTTTGCGGCGCAACCGATAGGCTGCGAGCAGGAGTACGTCCCCTGGCGCACCAGTTAGAAGTTTGAGCTCACTGCACCACGATTTTGCCGGTCATCTTCGGGTGGATTGTGCAGTAGTAGGGATAGGTGCCCGCTTTGGTAAAGGTGTAGGAAAACTTTTCATCCGTATCCAGCACCTTGGACTTGAATACACCCTCCGTGCTGACCGAGGTATGAGGAATGTCATCTTTGTTTGTCCACGTCACTGTTGCTCCGACGGGCACCGTGATTGTTTGCGGGCCAAACACAAAATTGTCGATGTTCACGGCCGCGTTTGCCGCGGAGGGCTGGTCATTGGCCGTGACGTTCGGTGATCCCGCGACCAGCAGTACGATCGCGATGATTACCGAAGCTGTGAAACTTGCAACCCAAATGCGCTTCATTGTTCCGTTTCCTTTGTAGTTTGATTTTCTTCCTTGATGTTCAATTGCTGAGAACCCACTCATTGGCGGTCCATGCAGGACTTGAGTTAACGACCACCAGCACCGCTGCCACTTCCTGGAGCCGAAGACCCCGAGTCCGCAAGTGGCGAATCGACAACCGCAAGGCTGCGTCCGCTGACCAGATAGTTCACATCAGTAATACCCAACACCTTCTGCAACTGGTCGGCTGGTACCTTCATGGGTCCGGCTGACGGAGCAGTTCCCGGCGCAGGTTGCGGGAAAGCCGTCGACATCGCCGTATGGAACGACACCTTGCCTTCCACCTTTTGCATGATCTGGTGGATGTGGCCGTTTAACACCGTCACGGAACCGAAGCGCTTGACGTAAGACAAGGCTTGTTCACTGTCGTCAGTTCCCCATCCCCAATCGGGATAGATGGTCCAGAGTGGGATGTGTGCAAAGAGCACAATCGGAGTGCTGGCAGAACGGCCCTTGAGATCGTCCTCCAGCCACTCCAGTTGTTCGTGACCGAGCGATCCCATGCCGCCGGCCTTGAGATTGGCGACATTCACGAGCCCCACAAAGTGGACGCCCTTTTGATCGAAGCTGTACCAGCCACTGCCTTTTGTGCCCTTCCCATAGCGCTGCAGATATTGCTCGCCGTTATCCGACAGCATGTCGTGCTCTCCCGGCACAAAGTAGACTTGTTTCGCGGAGGCTCCTTTTAACACTTGGTCCAGCGTGTCGAACTCGCTCGGCTTCGAGAGCTGACTGAGATCACCCGTGTGAATAATGAAGTCTGGTTTGTGGGGCATGGCGTTGATCTTGTTGATTGCCGTCTGCAGAGTTGCGGTAACGTCCGGGTTGGCCGGCTTGTTAAAGCCGATGTGGCTGTCGCTGATTTGGACAAACGTAAAGTCCCCGCCCTTGCCGGCATGTTTGCCATAGTCCTTAGCGAATGCCCGGGACGATGGGATCCCGCCGCTCATAGTCCAGACCAGGCCGGTGCCGGCCCATGCCATGCACTTCAGAAATCCCCGACGATCGACGCCGTCGTTGTTGAGGTCTTGCAATTTCTGATCGATAAGATCTTTGTTCTTGTCCGTCATCTGGCCTCCGTTGATTTTGTAGCGTTCACAGTTGATAACTGGACTGAGTCGGTTTTATTCCAGGTAAGAACGAAGGGGGATCAGAATCTTCCACGGTTGTCTGCACGGCATTGCCGGCTGCGGTAAGTGGAGGACTGCATAGGGGAACGCAGCGGCGGGCTGTCTCCGGGAGGAATGCGGGTTCGGGTCTGCATTGAAAGAACTCGACGCGGCGAGCGTTCCCGCGCCCGCCGCGCTTCGCTCATCGACCAGACCGGAAATACACACCGGCCGTTGTGTTGATCGCCGTCGCGAGAGGAATGCAGGTGTTGAAGTGTTCGAAAGAATCCGTCGCCGGCCTGCATTCCTTTCTCTAATTACCGATCCGGTTAGTTCCCCAAATATCGCGCCACTGTCAAAGTTGTGATTCCTGTCGCGACGTTCACCTGATTGCCGACCACGACGATGTTCCCGTCTGTTTGTATCAGCACTCCGGAAATGCGAAAGGGTGTGGCCACTGATCCGTCGGTAGCGAATGCAGTGTCCAGTACGCCGCTGGATTCGAATCGCGCCAGACCACTTAGGCCGCCCACCACGATTTGCCCATTCGATTGGAGAGCGATTGTGGCTGGCTCATTCTGACTCTGTGCGCCGAAGGTGAATTTCGTGGAAGAGAAAGTAGAATCAAGAACTGCTGTTTCGCTGAAACGAAACAGTTCGCCGGCAGTCTTCTGGAATCCGTTACCCACAATCGCAGCCTCAACAAAGTCGCCGTTGGGCTGGAAGACAATCGCTTCGGAGGATGGTGACGACGGGTTGAAGGCCACCAGTGTTTCGGGAGTCACGGTCGATTGCAACACTCCCGTCGAGCTGAACTGTTCGGAACTGGCGCCGCCAACGGCCAAATACGAACCGTCGGAGAGCTGCGCCAGTGCTGTGGGAGATAGGACAGGGGTGGCCTCCTCCACAATTCCTCCCGTACCAAATGTCGAATCAAGACTGCCGTTGGCGTTGTACCGAACCAGAACCGTGGGAGACGGAACTTTTCTCAGACCCGATCCCGCGGACCCAGCCACCAGTATCTGGCCGTTAGGCTGCACCAGGAGTGCAGATACCGAAGGAAAAACTCCCTTGGGCACAGTCGTCACCAATCCACCCTGGCCGAAAGTAGTATCCAGTTTCCCGGTGGGCAAGAACCTCGCTAGAGCGAATTCAGTTGCAGCAGTCGTTCCAGTAGTTGTACCTGCTACTACGATGTCGCCGTTCGACTGCATCGCGGCCGCGACCGGGATACTGTCTCCGTTAGTGAAGAATGAGGCGGTCGTCGTGCTCAGCAGCGTCCCGCTGGATGTGTACCTGAGCAGGGCAAAGGTTTCGATCCCAGGAAATGCGGTATTGTTGAGCCCGGCGACGACCGCGATGTTGCCGTTGGATTGCTCGAAAGCGGTTAAGGTCGTGGCAGTGAGGCCGAGATTTGCGGTTACTGTCCCGCCCGTGCCGAAGGTTGGGTCCAGAGTACCGGCCTGTGCGAAGTTGACGCCGAACACCAGGCCCACTGCTAATAGTCCGGTGATCATATGAAATGTAGCTTTCTTCATTGCTTTTCCTTGTGTGTTTGAGTTTTGGAGCAGCGCGGTCGTTCCAGCAGGGTCGTGATTCCGGCCGAATCCGAATGTCTGTCAGTTTTGATAACTGGCAAGCAATGCATTTATTCCAGGATCTTCGGAATAAGTCGTTAGTTGTCTGCAAGTTGTCTGCGAATTGTCTGCGAGAAGTAAAGCCTGCGTAGGCTCTTAGTAAATGGTTCACCTTGCCAGCCACAAGACGAGCCCTAACCACAGCGGCGCCACCGCAAGCAGCGCATTCCTGATTCCCCGCGCCAATGCTCCCACGTCGGAACACACGATTCCACGGTCCCGGTCGTCGCAGGCGCGCCGCTGCGCAAAGAATTCCAACAGTTCGATCTCGCCCGTACGTGTCGGGGATTTCGCCGATGTACCTTCCGTATTTACCGGCATAGATGCGTCTTTCTTATCAGCCCAACCCATTGCCCTCTCCTTGTATCTATTCCTGAGCGAGATCTCGTCGGAGCACTTTCAACCAGGGAGATTCACACCGCTCAGAAAGCCGCCCAAGTGCCCCGTCAAAGCGACGAGACCGACTGCCAGAAGTTCAACGGCCAGTCGATAATTTGGCAGGTACACTGACCGTCGTCGCGCACGGTAGTGAACCCACCACACCAGCCAGATCATCACCGTCGAAACACCAGCTAGAACAAGGTGCAGCAACAGGATGCCCTTTAGCTTGTGTCCCTCGAGCTGGAACTGCCACGCGAGTAGCCCAGTGGCGAGAACCGGGAGCGTTGAAATCGCGGCCGCCAGCAAGTTGTAGTACACCGCCGCCGCCAAGCCGCGTTGTTTCGTCCATTGCGCAATAAGGTCGAAAGCCACCGCCGTAATGAACAGCGCGATTGGAAAATGGATCAGCACCACATGTTGCGCGTGTTTCGCTAAAAGCGCCGTCCTGAGATCGAAAGGGTTCACCATCTGTTCACAATCCGCTTCCTGTGAAATAAGCTTCACCTACGGATAACGGACTTCTTAATGTTTTATTCCGCGTGGATCGCTATACTTCGCCTGAGCGGCATAACAAAATTGACTTCAGTTCAAATGGAATATTTGAGTCGCAGGCTGGTTTTCAACTGCAGTGCCGAAACTATTCGGGGCGTTCATGAGAAGTGGTCGTCATGATTGGTCTTTTGCCTTGCCAATGACTTAGCCTGCTGCAGTTTTCCGAAGAATTTCTTGTTTTGAAGGGAATAAATCCAGGACTTCGGAGTTCTCATCCTGTGGACCTGTCAGGAGCGAATCTCCAATTCGACTCGTTCGAAGAGCTGGCCATCCCGCTCTTCGATCAGCTCTACAACTTCGCTCACTGGCTCACGCAGAATCGCGATGAAGCCGAAGACTTAGTTCAGGAAACCTACGTTAAGGCATTGAAAGGATTCTCGTCCTTTCAATTGGGAACTAATTTCCGGGCATGGATCTATCGCATCCTGCGCAACACTTTCCTGACCTCTCGCAAGGGCCTGAAAGTTGCCATGACCGTTCCTCTCGATTTCGATGAGGAGGAAGAGGGACCGGATCCTGCCATTGAGCACGACACGCCAGAGACGCTTCTTTTGGAGCGATCGAGCCACGAATTGCTGCAAAAAGCGATCGATGAACTCCCGGTGCATTTCCGGGAGATCCTTCTTCTGTGTGAGGTAGAGGAAATGTCGTATCAGGAGATCTCCGAGACGCTTGCGGTTCCTATCGGCACCGTAATGTCGCGCTTATCGCGTGCGCGGCAAACACTACGGAATCAATTGCGGCCATATTCGCAACAAGACGCTGGTCCACGAGTTCCTAGGGGGACGACCCATGGTCTGTGAATCCTGGAAGGCTCAACTCGACACCTACCTGGACGGAGAAGGTCCACAAGAGGAGATGCGAATTTTCGACGCTCATGTGCGCAATTGCCCCTCCTGCTCTGCGGATGCCCTTTCGCGCGTGCAGTTGAAGCGCGCGATTCAGGTGGCTGGAAAACGTTTCACCCCCAGCGCTGAGTTCCGGAAACGGATGCAGCAAAATATGGCTCCCAAACCGCGCCGCAGTTTTCGGATGGGATGGATATTAGCGGCGGCGGCAGCTGTCGTTCTCGTGGCCGGAAGCCTGACTTCAACCTATATAGGAAACCGATTCGGCAGAGACCAGGTGTTCAGCGAGATTGCAGACTTGCACGTGGCGACACTGGCCAGTTCGTCGCCCGTAGATGTGATCTCGACCGACCGGCACACGGTAAAGCCGTGGTTCCAAGGAAAGATTCCTTTTGCGTTCAATTTGCCGGAACTCCAGAATAGCGAATTTTCTCTGCTAGGCGGCAGGATGACTTATCTAGAGCAAACGCCGGGTGCGCATCTCGTTTACGACGAGCGGAAACACCATATTTCCGTGTTTGTATTTCAGGAACGGTCCCTGCCAGCCAGGTTGAGTGATAACGCTCCCCTACCGGGCACACTGTCGTTCAACATGGAAACATGGAGTCAGGGCGGCCTTCGCTATTTCGTGATCGGTGACGTAAGTGCTGCGGACATTGATAGTCTTGCGAAATTGTTTAGAACGGCGTCATAGATTCGACATCGATAAATTCTTGCCCGAAGCAAAACAAAGCGTTTTTGTAATGCGCGAATGAAGGGACTATTGATCTTGACATATATAGGTACCTTCGAACCGTTTCACCTGTGTCCACGAAGATAGTTGCGTGCTGAGCGCCCGTCAACGATTTGCCGATTCGTCAACTACTGGGTTAAGATCGCCAAGATTATCATTTAAGGGCGGGCCGGAATGTCTGCAGACTGGGTAGCGATCGGTCTTTTGCAATCAGGCTAACCAAATAAAATGGGAATGACTCGCCGGCAATTCGCTCTGTCCATTGCAGCTGCCACTACTCTTCGTTCTTCTCTTTTTGAACCCACGCTTTCTCCCGTGGGTGTTCCCCGCGGCGTGGTTCCGGGTCGAGTCACCTGGACGCATGATCCGGCGGCCGTGACGTGGGATGGGACAGGTTCCTGGTGGAAAGACGCCAACAACAACCAGGCGGTAATTGACCGCATGGTCTCGCGCTCAATCCGGAGTCTTACACTTCAAAAAAACGATG
>Ga0210400_10005720_pt1 | contig 10536 bp, 8 predicted proteins | sample IncBWH26MmetaG_FD_155456 | JGI IMG/M metagenome (GOLD analysis project Ga0210400, IMG submission 155456) | Forest soil microbial communities from Barre Woods Harvard Forest LTER site, Petersham, Massachusetts, United States - Inc-BW-H-26-M | ecosystem: Environmental > Terrestrial > Soil >... | reverse complement strand
CCGAGACGAACAACTGCGCACCGTCAGGCGAGAAGGCGATATCCCGCGTGGAATGGCCTGCGCCGCTGGGCAACTGTGGTATCACTGTTTGCGCCTCGCCGTTGGGCTTCACATCGCCGACGCGATACGCGTAGCGCGTCACGCGATTTGTTTCGGCAACGTACAGCCACTGCGGATGGTCGGCGTTCGGATAGAACGCGAGGCCGAACGGCTGCTTGAGCCCCTTCAAGTAAACATCCGTGGCCGCCGCACGTGCCCCGTCGGGCGTCGGATGCAGCACGGAAATGCGCCCGCCAACGGTCTCGCTGACCAGGATATCGCCGTTCGCAGCGACCAGCATCTTGCGAGGACCCCGCAGATCGGCAGCGAAGGTCTCGATATGAAATCCCGGCGGCAATGCGAACGCTGCATTGGCCGGCCGCGCAATCAGCTTGGGTCGATTGCGAGCCGAGGGAGTGTCAAAGGGTGCGGGCAGCTTGGCAGGGTCAATGCGATGCGAGCGCCCAGGGGCGTCCAGTCTCCAATCCGCGGATAGTTGGCTGGCGGCCGGCACCGGGATGCTCGATGCGCCGCCGGCCGCCGCGGCGTCGGATTGGGTGCGCGCCAGATTTTGGAAATAGGCGATCAGATTGCCGCGATCCGACTCGTTCGGCACCGCGACGACCATGGCGGAACCGGGTACAACCGTCGTCGGCGACGCCAGAAATCGACTCAAGGTCGGCGCATCCCAGGTCAAATTCGCGGCAGCGAGTGCTGCGGTGTAGGAGAATCCTGCATCGCTTGCCGAATGCCGCCCAAATACCCCGACGAGAGAGGGTCCCTGCGCGCCGCCATTGTCTCCAAGTTCCGCCGAATGGCAGATATTGCATCGTTGCATGAACACTGTTTTTCCGGCGGTCGCATCGGCCCCGAGTGCGGGGGCGCTTGCGGCGAGAAGCCCCAAGCCGACGACGGACCATACCGACACGAAAGTTCCTCTCATTCTGCCTCCACGGTGGCGTTTGCCCCGCACGTCTCGGCGGACCGTGCTTTGGGATCTAACGTAGACAAACCGCGGGCCCGGAGGTTGCTTGAAATCGGTCGATATCACCCTACACCGTGCGCGTTCCCAACTTTGGCGCCACGATTGGAGCCGCCGCTGAGTTGCCGCGGCCGCGGGTTTGGACCCACGCATGCAATCCCACGGCACAGAGCACGATCGGTAAGCCGAGCAGAGTATTTGAAGAGAATGACTCCTTGCCGAGCCACCAACCCACGAACAGAGCAACCGGCGGGTTGACGTAGGCATACGTCGCGGCAAGGGTCGGTGAGACGCGCTCAACGACGAAACGGTAGGCCGAGAATGCGATCAAGGAGCCGAACACGACGAGATAGGTCCAAGCCCACCAGACGCGCGGGGAGTGCGGCAATGTCCAGTGCTCGCCGAGCAATGCACTCAACGTGAGTGCCAACACGCCCGCTGCGAGCATCTCGGCTCCGAAGCCGGTGGGTCCCTGAGGAATATCGACGCGGCGAGTCAAGACGGTGCCCAGCGACCAGCACGCCGTGCCGAGCAGGATGACGAGCGTTCCGACCATGCTTCCTTGAAGGTCCCGCCCCATCAACATCACGGCGGCGCCGACGCCGCCTAGAGCGATTGCGCCCCATTCCATGCGGCGCGGCCACTGGCCGAAGGCCCCGGACCACAGCGCCGTCGCGAGCGGCATGACGCTGATGAGCGCCACGGTGGCACCCGAACTTACCCAGTGTTCCGCGACGGCGACGCCGCCGTTCCCGACGACGAGCATGAGAAATCCCAGCAAGGCGGCTCCCCGCCACTGTCTGAACGTGGGCATGGGTCGGCCGCGCAATGCCTGCCAAGCCACCAACAGTCCTCCTGCCACGAGGAAGCGCGAGCCGATGAGAAAGAAAGGCGGCGTGCCTTCGATGCCTACTTTGATGGCGAAGTATGTGGTGCCCCAGATGACGTAGACCACCAACAAACAACCAGCAATGAGCCAGCCGGAAGGCCTTGGCAAACCGTGTTCGTGCGAGCTTGGCAACATATCTGCAGATCTCTCGTATCGTCTCATCAAATGTGGGGCGTCGTTACAAATGTGGGGGCGGTCGTTACAAACGTGCGGCGGTCTCAAACTGGGGCGGTCGTTACAAACGTGCGGCGGTCTCAAACTGGGGCGGTCGTTACTCACCCATCATAGCGGCGGAGTATCCATTCGGCTTTACACGGTTTAAGATATTTGAGCATTAGAGCTTGACAATCAAAGCGCCGGACTAAAAGGGCTTTCACCATGGATGCACTTGATCTTAAAATTCTTGCAACTCTAGATGCCGACGCTCGCCGCCCTTACGCGGATGTGGCACGCGAATTCGGCATTTCGCAGCCGACCGTTGCCGATCGGGTTCGCCGTCTGGAGGATCGCGGCATCGTGCGCGGGGCCATGCTGTGTGTGGATCACGCACGGCTGGGATTCAACGTCAGCGCCTTCGTGCGTCTGCGTGCCACACCGTCGCACAAGCGCGGTCTCACGGAAGCCGCGCGCGCCATTCCGCAGGTCATCGAGATGCACAGTGTCACGGGCGACGATTGCATGATTGCACGAGTGGTCGCGCGCTCGGTGGAAGAGCTCGCGGAAATCCTGCAGCGGCTGACGATGTTTGCGGACTCGAGCACTTCGGTGGTGTTGGAGACGATCATCCCGCTGCGCAATCCGATACCGGCGCAACCGGTGCAACCGGCGGCGCTGCCGGCGAAGTCGGCGCCCGGAAACGGCCGCCACCGCGCCAGCGCGTAGGCGAATGCCGTCATATCCAACGGACATGCCCATAGAACGAAGCGGTGTTGGTAGCATCCGCCGTACGAGGTATCGTGGCTTCAGGGCACCGCGCGCCGCGAACGACACGAGCTGATTGTTCCCCATGTCCAATTGTTCCGCGTTCACGGTCCGCGGATGCCCACCAGAATCCTTGGTTTCACCGCGCCGGCCGCGATGCCTCTTTCCTGTAGGATTTGAGAATCGACGCCAACAGGCCGGGAAAACGCGTGTCCAATTCCGCGGCGCGGACGCGGCTCGTGAGATCCACGCCCCGGCGTTCGCTCACGATCAAGCCCGCCTCTCGTAGAATGCGGTAGTGCTGCGAGCAAGTCGATTTCGGCATGGCGAGTTTCAACTTCAGCGTCGTCTCCCTGCAATTCATGCCGGCCGGCGCCTTCAGCAGCTTGCTGACTATCCCCAGGCGGACGGGATCGGAGAGGGCGTGCAAAATGCCGGCAACCGTCACTTCGCCGATGTGCGGATGCGTGAGGGGACGCGCCATGGCCGCCAGAATAACGCAAAACTTGCGTCCGTCATAGTTCCATAGTTCAATAATGATGAACTAAGCGGGGGCCCGGTGGCCGCCGCATCGACACGGAGCCAATATGACCACGCTATTCGATCCCATCAGACTCGGCGATCTGACGCTGCCGAACCGCATCATCATGGCGCCCCTGACGCGCAGCCGCGCCGGCGCCAGCCGCATCGCCAATCGTTTGATGGCCAAGTACTATTCCCAACGCGCGTCCGCCGGACTGATCATTTCCGAGGCCACCGTGGTCTCGCCGATGGGGATCGGTTACGCCGACACGCCGGGTATCTGGTCGCCGGAACAGGTCGAGGGCTGGAAGCTCACGACGCGAGCCGTGCATGAGGCGGGTGGCCGAATTTTCTTGCAGCTGTGGCACGTGGGCCGCGTATCCGACCCGCGATTCCTCGGCGGGGCGCTTCCGGTGGCGCCGAGCGCGGTCGCCGCCAAAGGCAATGTCAGTCTGATTCGTCCGCCGACGCCCTTCGTTACGCCGCGTGCGCTCGATCGCACGGAGATCCCGGGCATCATCCAGGCCTTCAAGACGGGGGCCGTGAACGCGCAGCTGGCCGGTTTCGACGGCGTCGAACTGCACGGCGCCAACGGCTATCTGCTGGATCAGTTTCTGCAAGACAGCACCAATCTGCGCACCGACGACTATGGCGGTCTGATCGAGAACCGCGCCCGGCTGATGCTGGAAGCGGTCGATGCGGCCATTTCGGTGTGGGGCGCCGGGCGAGTCGGCGTACACCTGGCGCCGCGCGGGGATTCGCATTCGATGGGCGATGCCGATTTGCCGCGTACCTTCGACTACGTCGCGCGCCGTCTCGGCGAGCGCAAGATCGCCTTCATCTGCGCGCGGGAATACATCGGTCCCGACAGAATCGGCCCGAAGCTCAAAGCGGCGTTCGGCGGCGTGTACATCGCGAACGAAAAATTCACCTACGAGACCGCCGAGCAAACGATCGAAGCGGGCGACGCCGACGCCGTCGCGTTCGGCAAGCTCTTCATCGCCAATCCGGATCTTCCCGATCGATTTGCCTTGCGCGCACCTCTCAACGAGCCGAAGGTGCCGGAGTTCTATGCCGGCGGCGCGGCGGGTTATACCGACTATCCAGCGTTCCCGCAGGCGGGTCAGAGTCCCGACTTGAACGTGCGCCAGGCGCGCGTGAATGCGCGCGTCTCTTCGGGCGTGTAGACCCGCTGCAGCTCGAACCGGTCGCGGATCGCCGCCGGCGGGTAGATCAACGTGTTGTTGCGCACGGCCGGCTCGAGCAACGGCACCGCCGCCGCATTGGCCGTGGCGAAACCGATGAAGCGAGTGACCGAGGCCGAGATTTCGGGCCGCATGACGAAATTGATGAACGTGAGGGCCGCGGCCGGGTTCGGCGAGTCGGCCGGGATGACCATGTTGTCGATGTAGAAGGGCACCATCTCGCGGGTGAACGAGTATTCGATCTTCACCTTGCCATGAGACTCGTTCACCATTCGGCGCGCGACCATGGCATCGCCGGAATAGCCAATGGCCAGGCACAACTCGCCCTCGGCGAGCTGCTGGTAGTAGCCCGCGGTGGAAATTCGCCGCAGATAGGGCTGGACTTCCTGCAGCTTGGCCATCACGGCGTCGAGGTCCGGTTTGGCGGCCGAGAGCCGCGGCTGCCCGAGATAGCGCGACACCATCGGCAACACGTCGCCCCATGAGTCGAGCATGCTGATTCCGCAACCGGCGAATTTGGCGGCGAGATCCTTCTTCAGAATCATGTCGAGGCTGTCGAGGGGCGCGTTCGGCATGATGGCGTGGATCTTGTCGCTGTTGTATATGAGCCCGGTCGTTCCCCACATCCATGGCACGGCGTATTGGTTGCCAGGATCGACCGATGTCAACAGCCGCATGATTTGCGGGTCCGCATTGCGAGCGTTGGGCGCGTTCGCGAGATCAAGTTTCCTCCAGAAGCCCTTCGGAATTTCACGCGCGAGTTCCGGCGATGCATTCATGGTGACGATATCGTAGTTCGAGTGACCGACGGACAAGATCGTCTCGGCCGTCTCCGGAGAATCGAGCACGGCGTAATTGACGTGGATTCCCGTCTCGGTCTGGAATTTCGCAATCAGCGCGGCCGGGAAGTATTCGGACCAGGCGTAGATATTCAACGCCTTCGCGCGATCCGCGGCCGCGGCGCAGGCCATCCCCAGCCATAGGGTGATGCCGACCGCCGCAACTCGAGCCGCCTTGCTTGATGCCGTCATGCTCGTACCGCCGGACACTGCCATGCGCCCGATGATACAGGGCGATCCCTCACATTTTCTTGTCAAACTTTTTTGAACCACGCTAGTCTCATGCACGAGACTCGTCATGGCAAAGGGAGACCATGGATGGCTTCACGTTTCTTCACAATCGGCGCCGCGGCCGTGCTCACGACCATGGCGGCCGTCGCGGCTGTCTCGACGTTGCGGCATCCGCATTTGCGGCCGAGCGTCCTGCCCGGGTCCGCCCATCTGCACGCATTCGGCAGCCGGAGCGCGCAGCAGCGTCATAGCACGGCCGGCGCCAAATTCGACGGTGCGCTGGCGGATCTGTCGAGGCACGCGGCTCTGGCGCGTCCCGAGCACGCTCTCGAGGATTTGCGCTCGCTCGCACCCGCCGTGCGATTCAAGCTGACTGCCGCGGCGGCGACGCCGTTGGTACTCGTCGACGTGGTCACTCGCGGTGATCCGCAGCAATTGCAGGCGGCTCTGGTCGGGTTGGGATTGGAGCATCCCTCGGTGTATTCGAACGACGTCAGCGGATGGCTGCCCGTGACGCAGCTCGATGCCGCCGCGACCCGCGCGGAGGTTCATACGATTCGCGCGGCGATGCCGCGCACACGCAGCGGGGCGACGACCTCCCAAGGCGACTTCGTGCAGCACAGCGACGTGACGCGCTCGGCCAATTCGCTCACGGGTGCCGGGGTCACGGTCGGCGTGCTCTCGGACAGCTACGACTGCTACGCCGTGTATGCACAGAACCATGTGCCCGCCGCGGGTGCCGCGGGCTACGCCAACAACGGATTTACCGCCGCGGCGGCCGCGGACATATCGACCGGTGATTTGCCGTCGACCGTCAACGTGCTCGAGGAAGCCGACTGTATGAATTACGGTGCGCCGCTACAGCTGCCGTTCGGCGACGAAGGCCGCGCGATGCTGCAGATCGTGCACGATGTCGCGCCCGGCGCGAGCCTCGCGTTCCACACCGCGGAAAACGGCGAGGCAGATTTTGCCAGCGGGATCGGCAAGCTGGCGGCGGCAACGTCTGCGGGAGGCGCGGGCGCCAAGGTCATCGCCGACGACGTGGGCTACTTCGATGAGCCTTTTTTTCAAGACGGCATCGTGGCGCAGGCGATCGATGCCGCGGAAGCACAGGGCGTCGCGTATTTTTCGGCGGCGGGCAATGACGGAACCCTGGCGTACGACAACACCGCTCCCAGCTTCAGCACGGTGTCGACCACTGCTCCCAATGCCGGTGAACATCTGCTGAACTTCGACGCATCGGGCCACACGACGACCACTTCCCTGCCGGTGACCATCGCCTCGCTGATTCCGGGAGAATACGTCGCCATCGTAGTCGAGTGGGATCAACCCTACGTCACCGGCGCGCCCAACAGCGGCGGTGCGACCAGTCATATCGACGTGTGCATCACCGGCGCATCAGGCACCGATGAAATCACCGACTTCGCCGGCAATGCGGCAAGCTGCTCCGGCGCCAATGCGACGGGCGTGGACTCCTACCAGGTCATGATTGTCGGGAATCCGGCCAATGCGGCCGGCAACACCGCGGCGGAAACGCTGAATATCGCCGTGGGGCTCGCGGATGGCACGGCCGCGCCCGGACGCATCAAAGTCGCGGTGGAAGATGATGGAGCGGGCAGTTCCATCAATGCCTTCCAATCCCACGGCGCCACTCTTCAAGGGCATCCCGGCGCCGCGGGAGCCGCAGCCGTGGGCGCCGCGTTCTATTTCAAAACGCCGGCCTGCGGCACCACGCCGGCGGCGCTCGAGTCCTTCTCGTCCACGGGCGGCGCACCGATTTTATTTGATGCCTCCGGCACTCGCCTCGCGACGGCGCAGCTGCGTCAGAAGCCGGACTTCGTGGGTCCCGACGGGGGCAACGACACATTCCTGGGCTACACGCTGGCGAACGATGGCGTCACCGGTTCCAATGGACTGCTCAACACGAACACTGCCGCCTGTCAGAATGTTCCCGCCTATCCGAATTTCTTCGGTACCTCGGCCGCGACGCCGCATGTCGCGAGCATTGCGGCGCTGATGCTGCAGGCCGATCCAGCGGCAACGCCCACGGAAATTTATCAAGCGCTGCGGACCAGTGCGTTGCCGATGTCATCGCCGTCGCCGAACGTCGACTCCGGCTACGGGTTCGTGCAGGCGGACGCGGCGTTTGCGCTCATGCCGCAAGTGGTGCCCGCGGTGCCCAAGCTCACGCTGGCCGCGAGTTCCCTGGCCGTCGGCAGCTCGACCACGATCACGTGGTCCTCGATCAATGCGACGGGATGCACGGCTTCCGGCAGCTGGAGCGGGACGCTCGCGGCAGGCGGTAATAAAACCGTGACGCCCACCGCGGCGGGAACAGATACCTATACGCTGACATGCGCCAACTCGGCCGGCGCTTCGCAGGCGAGTGCGGTGAGCTTGACCGTTACCGCAACCGGCAGCGGCGGCGGCGGGGGCGGCGGCGCTCTCGACGTCCTGGCGCTGCTCGGCCTCGCGGGTGCCGGCTGCGCAAGGATTCTTCGTTTGCGGCCGCGCGTGCTAGGCTAGCCGCGTGGAATGCATAGTCATTGGAAAGAAATTGATTCGATGGGGCGGGTTTAGCGGCGGCGCCGCAGTGTTGGTTGCCCTCCTGGCGCTCGGGGGCACGGACCGCGCGCAGGCCACGGTGTACACGCTCTCGAGTCCCGCGGCGACGGTGGTCGGAGAGGACAAGACCGTCGAGACGGTTTATGAAGACACGCTGTACGATCTCGCAAGAAAGTACAGTTTGGGGTCTGAGGAATTGATTCGAGTCAATCCGGGCGTTGATCCCTGGTTGCCGGGCGCCGGCAAGAAGCTCACCGTTCCCGACCGGCACATTCTGCCCCCGGGTCCGCGAGAGGGGATCGTCGTCAATCTCCCCGAGCACCGGCTCTACTACTACCCGAAGCCGAAGCGCGGCGCGCCGGTCGAGGTGATCACCTACCCCGTCAGCATCGGCAAGATGGATTGGCGCACGCCGCTCGGAACCACCCGCGTGATTGCCAAGCAGAAGAATCCGGTATGGTATCCGCCGGAATCCGTTCGCAAGGAGCACGCCGAGGCGGGCGATCCCCTGCCCGCGTCCGTGCCGTCGGGTCCGGACAATCCGCTCGGATTATTTGCCATGCGATTGGCGGCGGGCAATGGTACTTACTTGATCCACGGCACGAATAATCCGATCGCCGTCGGACTCGCGGTGACGCATGGCTGCATCCGCATGTATCCGGACGACGTCGCCGCACTGTTTCCGCTGATTGCCGTCGGCACGCAAGTGCGTCTCATCAATCAACCGGTCAAGGTTGCCTGGGTCGACGGCGAGCTGTTGTTGGAGGCGCACCCGCCGGTGGACGCGCAGGGGCAAAGCTTCGAACCCGATATCGATCAGTTCGCCGAGATGCTGCGCACGGCGGTGGGCGATACCACGGTGGCGATTCACTGGGACTATGCCCGGGAAGTGCTGCAGAAAGCGGATGGTGTGATCGCCACGGTGGCGCTCGCCGCCGATGATCCCAACACCCCCGAATCCGCACCGGCACCCGCCGGCGACCCGGCTCCCGCCGTTGTTGCGCCGCCCGGCGAGCGGGCCGGCGAGCCGGCCGGCAACAGCCGCTAGGCGCCGCAGCTCTCGTTCGCGCGCACGTTCACCGAGGCGGCATTGCGGACCACGGTATCCTCGTGACCGCATTTTGGGGTCGACGACTCCGCACTGATGGCGGTCCACGATAAGTTGGCTTTCCCCGCGCCGTCCCCGACCATGCTGATCGGCACCGACGTGAAGCCATTGAGCCGCGCGTGGTTCAGAACCATCCGTTGCGGGTTGGTACTTTTATCGTAGACGGTGACCAAGAGATCTTCAGCGCCGTCGTTGGTGATGGTAACCGCGACACCTTCGCCGCGGAGCACCGTGCCGGCCCAGAGCAGCGGCAAGGCGCTCATCACCAATACGATCTTCATCCGGACCAGTAGGGTCTTCAGCCGGCTGCGCATTTTTACCCCTCTCGGAAAGCATCCGAAAAGCAGGGAATTTCTCGCGACGAAACAACGCTAGCCACAGCGAACCCGTGGCGGCAGCGGCCGAATTCGGTTTCGGCTGTGGGAGATTGCCTACGCCATTGCGAATCGTCCGACTACAGCTCTATTTTCCTGATACCGTCAATCTGCAACCGGCAAAACAAACAACGCCATGGCAACTTACCCAACGACGCCCGAATCGACCCGAGCGGCGCACCCTCCGGCACGGCCCGGTTCATGGGCCACATTGAGCGCATTGGGCGTCGTGTTCGGCGATCTTGGCACGAGCCCCCTGTACTCCCTGCAAACCGTGGTGCAGGCCACCGGCGGGCAATTCACGCCGCACAGCGCGCTCGGCGTGCTCTCGCTGATCGTGTGGACTTTGATCGTCACCATCTCGATCAAGTACTGCGTGTTCGTCATGCGGGCGGACAACCGCGGCGAAGGCGGAATTCTGGCGCTGATGTCGCTCATCGGTGCAAACGGGTTCGTGCCCGGTTTCAGGATCTTGACCGGCATGGGATTGCTGGGCGCGGCCCTGATCTACGGCGACGGCGTCATCACGCCGGCCATTTCCGTGTTGAGCGCGCTCGAGGGCGTCAACGTGGTGACGACGGCGTTCAAACCGTTCGTCATGCCGATGGCGGTGGTCATTCTTCTGTGCTTGTTCGCTGCGCAGCGCTTCGGAACCGAGAAGATTGGCCGGGCATTCGGACCGGTGATGATGCTTTGGTTCATCGTCATCGCCATGCTGGGCGCGGCTTCGATCGTGCGCCATCCCGGCGTTGCCGCGGCGCTCGACCCGCGATATGCCGTTCGCTTCATGGTCGGCTCGGGGAGCGCCGGCTTCTTGGTGCTCGGCGGCGTGTTTCTGTGCATCACGGGCGGCGAGGCGCT
>Ga0210400_10005718_pt1 | contig 10540 bp, 9 predicted proteins | sample IncBWH26MmetaG_FD_155456 | JGI IMG/M metagenome (GOLD analysis project Ga0210400, IMG submission 155456) | Forest soil microbial communities from Barre Woods Harvard Forest LTER site, Petersham, Massachusetts, United States - Inc-BW-H-26-M | ecosystem: Environmental > Terrestrial > Soil >... | reverse complement strand
GGAAGAGCTTGATGGCGACGGCGCGGCCGATCATGGAATCGTGGGCGCGCGCCACGCGGCCGTTGGCGCCGGTGCCGATGATTTCGAGAATTTCGTAGCGTCCAACTTGCAAGAAGTTCGCTCCCTCAGACTCGATGAATCCTCGTCGATAGAAGGATGGAGGAATGGGATGTTCTATTAAATGAAGCAAGCGTCCTGTTGAGAAGGGTACGGAAGTACTACTAGAGAAGAGGTTCTAAGTTCTTAGTTTTCAGTGTTTAATCGGGAATAAGAGCCTTCGTGTTGGGGCATCCCCCTATAATTCTCAAGGCCTTGGGTACATTCCTTGGTGGGAAGCCCGCTAACCAACAGTCGTCCGGTAGGAGTGACAATTTCCGATGGCCGACAGGCATACTGTTCAAAATGGAACAGTTTTCCAGAATCTTTCATTGCACTCTGTGGCCATGAGAATAAGAGACTTGGCGCCAGAAATGTTCCTATCCGTCCCCTGTCCTACCTGTCGGGTAGCTTCTGGGAAGCGCTGTTTGCTGCATTCAGGTGCCCCGCGCTCACAAGCACACGTAGACCGGAAGCTTACCGCGGCTGAAGCGATTGAGATGAAAAGAATTCCCCGTGGCCCGGACATCGATAAATCCCCTTCCCACCAACAAAGCGAAGTCCGTGGTGGTAAAGCCTGTTACCGGCAGTGATCTGGAAGAATTCCCATTGCTTCGCCGGTAGTGTCGCAAATTGAGTATCACTATTTCTTTGAAAGCTCGCCCTTGAAATGACTTTCAACATCCTCGCGGCTCAACGGGTTTCCTGCTTTGTTCAATACGACCGAATAGACGACTTCATTTCCTTCAAGCTGTGCGGTGAGAAACGCCCCGTCTTCCGCCAGTTCTTGGTAGATGAATTTCACTCTTCTGCCGTCTTCAAGTGTTTTGATCCACTCTTCGTCTCGCATGTTCGTAGCTTGTCCCTCGAAGGTCCTAAATGACCGCTGCGGCCTATTCCGTGTTTGGCCGCGCGGATCCCGGGCGCTTGACACAAACGTGCGCTGCAAACTCTTTGTCGCGCTGGGCTTCGTACTTCTCCTTCATTCGATCCAGTGATTCGTCCAGGAGCGCACTAGAAGGCTTAAACATCCAGTTGCACTCGGAGCAGCCGAAACCCTGAAAGTTCGGTTTCTCAATCCATACCAGCTTGCGTGGCATGGCTGGAGTATAGGCCCAACCCTGTGTAAAAGAGAACAGTATCTTCAGGCTAGAACATGCTTAAAAAGCGGGCGGAGGCGTCCTGTGACGCAAGAAGTTGAGACTTGAGGTGTCTAATATTGGACAGCAGATTTGAAGCCCTGCCTAACGACGCGGGCTAGGCCACCAATTGGGCAAAGGCTCATTCAGCAGGGTCGAGCAACCCGCAGTTCGGAAAATATGGAGTCTTTCAAAACGCCTCTGAGTGAAGAATTGTGAACTCGCAATCTCTCCCCATACTCGATGTACCCGAGCTTCTTGAACTTATTCATGAAGTAGCAGACGCGGCTGCGGGTTGAGCCGATCAATCCCCCGAGTGTCCCATGATTGATTTTCGGGATGACCGCAACTGGCTTGCGTATCTTGTCGTAACGGGCGATTAACAACAGAGCACGAGCCAGCCGTTGCTCGCAGGAACTTAAGTGTTGATCGATCAAGTCCTCTTCGATCCGGATATTCCGTCCGAGCAAGCAGGCGATGAAATGGTCTGAGAACTCATGGCCATTGTGGAGAGCGCGCTTCATCTCCTTCTTTTCGATCACCAGTATCTTACATCCGGTAATGGCCGTGGCGGTCGCGGTGAGGAAAGCTTGACCTGTCATGCATCCCGCACCCAGGTAGTTTCCACCATTGAGAATCGCGAGAACCGTCTGCTTACCCCGCTTGGACCTAACCGTGACTTTCACTTGTCCTTTCTCGATATAGAACACTTCCTTGCCAGCGTCGCCCTGTGAACAGATGGCCTGCCCCTCGCGAAATACGGCGATGAGGCTTTTCGCCCCCATTCTTGCTAGAAACACTGCTGGTTGAAAAGACCTCTGTCGTCGGCGAGTCATGGCGGCCTCAAAGACCCTGCTCTTGAGCCTGGTGGAGCACCGTTGTCACGGACAAATGAATAGCACACTTCGTCGGTGAGTTTATGTCCCATTATGGACAGGTTATTTCGTATTCGCAGATTACTGCCGGCGGATGGTTTACGCGGCGAGGATACAGAAGGCAGCCCGGTATTACTCAGTCTAAAGAACTTAGGAGCCACAACGTAGGTCAGCTCGGGTGCGGCGGATCAGCGTTGAGAGGGGGGAGCGCGGAGTGAAGCGAGACCGGGCGCAGAATTCAACCGCGAAGGAAAATCTTGGACAAATACTTTCATGGAGGGGTGCCATAAGCCGTTGAAGCCGAAGAAATACATTTCTCTTATGGCTTGTTCAGCAGGCCATTTCTCCGATGCTATGCGATAAGCGGCGATGAAAACGCTGGTGCGATCTTCACCGAAGCGGCAGTGCACGAAGATTTTCTGTCCCGGATGGTCGCGGAGAAGAGAGAGAAATTGGGCGACCTGTTCGTCGGTCGGGGGAGCCCAGCCACTAACAGGGATGTGGACGAAGCGCATGCCCAGCGATTCGGCGCGCTTGCGCTCCCAGGCGACTTTTTCGCGGTCCTCGCCGCGCAGATCCACGATGGTGGTGATGCCCAGCATTTTCAGCTCCGATAGGCCGACTTCTTTGGGCTGTGCGCCGCGATACAGGACATCGGTGACCTTCCCGGCATTAGGAATTCCAGCGAGGTGCAATTTCTGTCCGAGGGCGGACGGAAAGATGGGCGGTGCGGAGGCCGGCGCAGCGGTTTGCGCGAAAAGAGGAAGAGGAAAAAGAAAAAAGATGGCGAGGGATGGCAGCGTGCGTTTCATGTTGAAACGGATAGCAGTAGTGTAGCGTGAGAAGCAACCACGCGAAAAGTGTTGAACGGGAAGCGGTTGAGTGGGAATAGCACCACTACAAATAGACACAGTACGAAAAGGACAACGACATTTTGCGTTTTCCTCTTGACAGGATATTTATATCCGTTGATACTGCGATTCCAGATTCGGGGGACGTGGAAGCGCCAGACGGACCGAGTCGGGGATGCACCGAGGTCCGTGGGAGTCCACGAAGCGGCCCAGTTTCTAAACGAAAAAATCGAGCGCGAAATACCTGCCCCGCGCCCGTATTTGAGGCGGAGCACCTGCTGTTAGGCTGAGTGCGAACCACCGGCCAGCGGCAGGGCGTTGGCGTTTTGCGCTGGAATTTAAGTGCGACCGCACCGCGGTCGGCTTTTTTTTCGCTGCCCGCTTCCGCGACCCGATGGAATCAAGGCGGCGCTAGCTTCAGACCAGACCCGGAAGCGAAGCGCGGTACCTCTGCGGGACGCAGAGGAGTAAAATAAGAGGGTTCCCCCCGCGCGAGTGGGGACCCAGGAGCGCGGAGGGACGGATGGCTACGGTGAAACACGCATTGGACGGAAAATCCCTTGCCACGGGCACGGCTGCAGAGAAGCCGGGGCATGGCGCGGGAAAAGGTCTGGGCTTCCAGCGGTACTTTACCGACGGGAAGAAGTCTCCTTTCGACGCGGTCGAATGGGAGAAGCGCACAGCGTTGATTGGAAACGAGAAGGGCGTGACGATCTTCCGCCAGGAAGACGTTGAAGTGCCCAAGGGCTGGTCGCAGACGGCGACAAACATCGTCACCAGCAAGTATTTCCACGGAAAGCCCGGGACGGCCCAGCGCGAAGGATCGGTGCGGCAACTGATCGGCCGCGTGGTGAACACCATCGTGCGATGGGGCGGAGAGTGCGGTTATTTTACGGATGCGGATTCGCGCGATGCCTTTCGCGACGAGCTGACCCACCTGCTGGTCGAGCAGAAGATGGCCTTCAATTCGCCGGTGTGGTTCAACGTGGGCGTGCAGCCGAAGCCGCAGTGCTCGGCGTGCTTCATCAATTCGGTTAGCGACAACATGGAATCGATCATGGGGCTGACGCGCACCGAAGGGATGCTTTTCAAATGGGGCTCCGGCACGGGGACGAATTTTTCGACGCTGCGCGGAAGCAAGGAAACGCTGTCGGGCGGCGGAATCGCGTCCGGCCCGGTGAGCTTTATGAAGGGCTTCGATGCTTTCGCCGGGGTGATCAAGAGCGGCGGAAAGACGCGGCGCGCGGCGAAGATGGTGATCCTGAATATCGATCACCCGGACATCGTCGAGTTCATCGAATGCAAGATGAAGGAGGAGCGCAAAGCGCACGTGCTGATCGAGCAGGGCTACGACAGCTCGATCGACGGCGACGCGTACGCTTCGATTTTCTTCCAGAACGCGAATCACTCGGTACGCGTGTCGGACGATTTCATGCGCGCGGTGGTCGAGGACAAGGATTGGTGGACGAAGAACGTGATCGACGGGCAGCCGAATGAAAAGCTGCGGGCGCGCGATTTGATGATGAAGATTTCGGATTCGACCTGGCACTGCGGCGATCCGGGGATGCAGTACGACACGACGGTCAACCGCTGGCACACCGCGAAGAACACCGCGCGAATCAACGCGAGCAATCCCTGCTCGGAATACATGTTCCTGGATGACACAGCGTGCAACCTGGCTTCGCTGAATCTGATGAAGTTCGTCAACGCCAGCGGGCAGTTCGACGTTGCGGCGTTCAAGCATGCCGTAGACCTGACGATCACGGCGCAGGAAATCCTGGTGGACAATGCGAGTTATCCGACGCCGAAGATCGAGGAGAATTCGCATGACTTCCGGCCGCTCGGATTGGGCTATGCCAACCTCGGGGCACTGCTGATGTCCATGGCGCTGCCGTACGACTCCGAAGAAGGGCGCGATATGGCCGGCGCGATCACCGCGCTGATGTGCGGCGAAGCGTACGCGCAATCCTCGAGAATTGCGGAGCGCATGGGGCCGTTCCCGGGCTACGAAGTGAACCGCGAACCGATGCTGGACGTGATCCGTATGCACCGCGAGGCGATGCGCGGGATCAAGCCGGAGCACGTGCAGACGGAATTGTTCCTGGCCGCGCAGGAATCGTGGGACACCGCGCTCAAGCACGGCGAAAAGTATGGCTATAAAAATTCGCAAGTGACCGTGCTGGCGCCTACCGGCACCATCGGGTTCATGATGGACTGCGACACCACGGGAATCGAGCCGGACCTGGCGCTGGTGAAGTACAAGAAGCTGGTGGGCGGCGGATTGATCAAGATCGTGAACAACACCGTGCCGCAGGCGCTGATGAAGCTGGGCTACACGCCGGAGCAAACCAGCGACGTCGTTTCCTACATTGACAAAAACGGGAAGATGGAAGGCGCACCACACCTGAAGATGGACGACTATCCGGTGTTCGATTGCTCGCTGGCGCCGCAGGGCGGCGGGAGATCGATCACCTGGACGGGACACGTGAAGATGATGGCGGCGGCGCAGCCGTTCCTTTCCGGCGCGATTTCGAAGACCATCAACATGCCCGAGGAATCGACCGTCGAAGACATCTCGAACGCGTATGTCGAGTCGTGGAAGGTGGGGCTGAAAGCCGTGGCCATCTACCGGGACAATTCCAAGCGTTCGCAGCCGCTGAATGCCGGCGGGAAAAAGGAAGAAAAGCAGGCGGAGGCCGCTGCAGCCGTGTTGGAACCGATGCAGCGTGAACTGTTTGCTCGACAACAGCGCGAGAAGATGCCCGTGGAACGCGCGTCGATAACCCACAAGTTCAGCGTGGGCGGGCACGAAGGGTACATCACCGTCGGCATGTATGACGATGGGCGGCCCGGCGAGATTTTCATCAAGATGTCCAAGGAAGGCTCGACGCTTTCCGGCGTGATGGACGGACTGGCGCTGACCGTTTCGCTGGGCTTGCAGTATGGCGTGCCGCTGAAAGTGTTCGTAGACAAGCTGCTCAACACGCGTTTCGAGCCTTCGGGGATCACGGCGAACGCGAACATCCGGTTTGTCTCCTCGGTGCTGGACTACATCGCGCGGTGGCTGGGCGGACGGTTCATCTCCGCGGACTACTTGAAATTGAATGCCGTGGCGCCGGGGGAGAATGCCGCTGCTTCCGCTCCGGCGGCAACCCTTCCGCCGATGAACAAAGCGGCGCTCGATGCCATGCAGATGGGGTTGTCCGCGCCAAAACTGAGCAACGCCCACGAGGGCGCGCCTGCGTGCAGCGAATGCGGCATGCTGATGGTGCCGAACGGCGCGTGCTACAAATGCGAAAACTGCGGCAGCACGAGCGGCTGCAGCTGAGACGCAAAGGAGAGACGAGACCACAAACACGATGAGCGCCCTCCCCTCCGGCTCAGGAGCAGCAGCACGGCTCGCCCCGGCAAAGCCCAAGACCCGCGGATTCCTCCACATCGTGAGGCATGGCGCGGGCCCCAACGCCATTTACGTCGTGACCTATCACCGGCTGGACCGCGTTGGCACGCTTCCCAAGCCGGCGCTGGCGGAAGGCGCGCAGGCGCTGATCGAATTGCTGGAGCGCATTGGTGTGGATTTTCATTTGAGAGAAGTACGCGGTGCGCTGCAAGATATTCTTCGACTCGGCTCAGCCAACATCCCTGATCTGTGGCTCAGCGATGAGGAGATGCTCGAGAAGGGCCTCGTCGAGTCGTAAACTGTTGCGTCGAATTCCGGTCGTACCCCCCCTACCCCCCATCACCAATTCGCAAGAACATCAAAACAAAGCGTTTACGAAATTTGCGTTTCATAAATGCTTGATTTTAAAGGAAATGTTCTTCGCTGATCAAACAAGCGCGATGTCTTTTTCCAGAGCGACCGCGTCCCGCAGCTCGCCCTTGCGCTCGCGCTGCAATTTCTGAAGTCGGGAAAGATTGGTTTGCGCCGCGGAGAGACGTCGCGCGGCGGTAGCGAGTTTGACGGCAAAATCTTCGCCGGCCTCGGAGATCCCTACCACCCGGCCTAGAGTTTTGAGATCAGCAAGCGTGGCGTCGAAATCGTTGGAGGGAACGGAAACCGTTGCTGCCAAGGCACGGCCATAGCCGGAGCGGCTCTCCGTTCGCAAATCTTCGAGATAACCGTGATGGGCGGAAACGATTTGATGAAGTGAAGAGGGAATGATCGAAGGCGGAAGAGCGAGCACGGAGGTCGGCGCTGCGAGCGATCCACGGCTCGGCGACGCCTTTCTGGAGCATATCGACACCCATTGCGCCCGAGGACCACATGCTGCCGAGATCCCAGGAGATTGCGGAAAGTGCACTCGATCTCGATGAAGCGATGCCCTTGAAGAGTGATTCCACAGCGAGGCGCGAACCGATGATAGTAGCCATGGTGAAAGCAGCTAGAGCGACGGCTGCGATCAGAAGGCGCTTGACGATAAAAACTCGATTGGGGGCGTCGGGCATGGCACACCTCGGGGCGTGCCCCGCTGCCCACAAGAGAAATGGGGCTGAGCGTGGCACTAGAAATAGAGGCCGTACGGAGCGGAAAAGTTCCCCGAGTTTGTTAAGGCAGAGGTGGCGCTAGCGATTCGTTACCGGGGTCTGGGGCGGAGGGGAGGGCGGGCGGTGAGCGAGCGGGGACGCATGCGGAAGCGCGGGCCGAGCGGCGGGGGAACGTTGCGGAGGAAATCGCCGCAGCAGGGGCAGTGGCCTTCGATGCCGAGGGGAGTGGTGGCATCGGCACGGAGCCAGCGGCCGCGGGCCTCGCATTGCGGATTGATGCACTGCACCGTAAAGCCGGGCAAGAATTGCATTTTTTCTCCCTCAGTGGCCAAGCTCAGGCTAATTCCTGTGCGACCTTACAGCCATCGACCATTTCGCTGTGGCGATTGAAAAAGCTGTGAGCTCCCCTGGCCGGTCAATCCCCTGCCGCGCTCCAACCGAAAAAAAACCGCGTGCCAAAGACTGCGGCTGCAACACTCATTAGGGGCGCGCGGGAACAGCAGACGTGATGACGCGGATTCTGACGCGAACGCCCTGTGGTGTCAAGAGAAAAGACTACAAGATATTGTGGTAAGGTTGCGGGGAGTAGTGACTGGCGAATCGTGACTGGTGACTTGTGGAAGACCGGCCCAATCGAAACAGCCCACGGGCGCGGACCGGCAAGGAAATCATGAGGACGCTGGTTGCGTATTAAGGAAGGATTGAGGGTGGTGTGGCTCGAAGTTTGCGCGGATGAGCTGCGAGACGGAGGGGGAAATGCCAACTACGACAAGGTTTGATCTGGGCGGTGAAGGATTGCCGAGGATGAACTTGGGTGGCGCCGGAAAGAGAATATTCCAGCTCGCCATTCTGGTGCTGGTGATCATCCTGTTGATGGCGAGCACGACGTCGATCCCGACGGGAAATGTGGGCGTGCTGACGCTGTTCGGACGGGTGACCGGAGAAACGCTGCCAGAAGGAATACACCTGGTGAATCCGTTGAAGTCGGTGCAGAAACTTTCCGTGCAGACACAGTCGTTGAAAGAAAGCGCCAACGTGCCTTCGAATGAGGGGCTGATCCTGGCGCTGGACACATCGCTGCTGTTCCGGCTGGACAAAACGATGGCGGCGCAAGTGTACCAAACCGTAGGCGCGGATTATGTGGAAAAGATCGTCGAGCCCACGCTGCGGGCGGCGATTCGCGCGTCTACGTCCGCGCATACGGCGAATGCGTTATACACCAACGCGCGCGAGCTGGTGCAGCAACAGATTCAGGATGAGCTGACGAAGCAGCTCGCGCCGCGCGGCGTGATCGTGGAAAACGTGCTGCTGCGCGACGTGCAATTGCCGGCGATGCTGAAAGGTTCGATCGAAGCGCAGGGCATTGCGGATTTTCAGAAAATCGTGGCGGCGGGCATCAGTACGCAATTGCTCGAATGGAAGGGCATCGAGGCTACGGAGAAGCTGGCGGCGAGTTCGAACGCCAAGGTGGTGATTATCGGGAATGCGAAGAATGGGCTGCCGCTGGTTCTGGAACCGAAGTAACAAATCGTGATTTAGGACTCATTCTAAGAGGGTCAATCTCTCCACATACTCAGGAGTGGGCGGGTGTGCAAGCGAGTACGAAGATTTTCGTTGACAATACGAAGCTCTTCGTAATAGTCTCTGCGCATGAACCAGGAGCCCCTGCAAAAGCCCACGGCTTCCGAACTGGAAATTCTTCGCGTCCTTTGGGCGCGCGGGCCTTCCACAGTGCGGGAGGTCCACGAGGAGCTGCGCGAAAAGAAGGCGCTCGGCTACACCACAGTCCTCAAACTCTTGCAGATTATGACCGCCAAGGGCAGCGTCCGCAGAAACGAAGAGCAACGGGCCCACGTTTACGAAGCATGCCAGCCAGCGACGGAAACAAAGCGACAGCTCGTCGGCGACGTCCTACAGCGGGTGTTCGAGGGTTCGGCGAGCGAATTGATGATCCACGCGCTGGAGGGCCGGCGAACGTCTAAGAAAGAGCTGGATGAGCTGCGCCGTCTTCTGGACGAGTACGAGGGGAGAAGCTGATGAGCAACTTCGCGAATTGGATTTCGCCGGAGCTACTGCGGACGCTCGGCTGGACCTTGTTGCATTTCCTCTGGCAGGGGGCGGGACTGGCGGCTCTGTTTGCCGTGGGGGCAGCGGTTTGCCGAAGCGCGGCGGCGCGCTACGCGCTGGCGGTGGGCGCGCTGGTTTTGATGATGGTATCGCCGGTCATCACGTTCACGTGGTTGCGCACGCCAATGAATCCGGCCTTGCAGACTGGGGCGCAAGGAGCTTCGACGTGGGCGGGAACGTCCACCCAAAACGCGACCGCGCTGTCAGGCTCCCGCGCCCCGGCCGCCGCATCCCGAACGGAGCAGCCGATGGCGATGCTGTGGCTGGTGGAAGCGTGGTTCCTGGGCGTCCTGCTACTGAGCCTGAGAACCGCGGGCGGATTGTTTCTGATCGAAAGAATGCGGCGCAAAGAGATAAAGCAAGTGGGAGGAGAACTGTACGAAAGATGCGTGGCGCTGCAACGGAGGATGGGTCTCGACCGCGTCATCCAGTATTGCGAGTGCCATCGGCTGGACGCTCCAGCGGTGCTGGGATGGTTCCGTCCCGTGGTGCTGCTGCCGGTGAGGGCGCTAACCGGCTTGACCGAAGAGCAAATCGAAGCGGTCATCGCGCATGAGCTGGCGCACATTCGCCGCCTCGATTGTTTCGTGAATCTTTTCCAGATTGCCACGGAAACGCTGCTGTTCTACCACCCGGCGGTTTGGTGGGTGAGCCAGCGGATACGCGCCGAACGCGAGAACTGTTGCGACGACGAAGCAATCGCGATTTGCGGCGACGCCGTGAACTACGCGAGGGCGCTCACGCTGATGGAAGAATGGCGGACGGCCCCGGCATTGATGATGGCGGCGAATCGCAGCCCGCTTGCGGAGCGCGTGGTCCGGCTGCTCGGATGGGATGGAGCGGGCGGCAGAATTCGCGTGGCGGGACTGACGGCCAGTTTCGTGTGCCTGGTGGGAGCGCTGTTGGCGGGCAACGCATTCCTGGGAGTCGCGCATGCTGCGCTGGGAACCGGCGCGTCTCCGAAACA